>Ga0157358_1000747_pt1 | contig 13882 bp, 10 predicted proteins | sample AttcapACBM2_FD_111484 | JGI IMG/M metagenome (GOLD analysis project Ga0157358, IMG submission 111484) | Fungus gardens microbial communities from leaf cutter ant in Botucatu, State of São Paulo, Brazil - Atta capiguara ACBM2 | ecosystem: Host-associated > Fungi > Mycelium > Unclassified ...
GTTGGAGATGCAGGAAGTGCTCAAAGCCTACTCCAATGTCTCTGCTCCAGGCTCTGACCATATTACTTGGCAGTATCTCAAGCTTATTTTATCCAACAACACTTGTACTGTAAGTATTTTCTCCTTAGCCAATGCCTGTCTATCATTTTATCCTTTTATTTGTTGATAATGGTCTTTTCATCTCTCAGGGAAAAACATATAGTAAAACCCTGCCAGAGCTTTATAATAGCTATAGAGTAGTTACAGACTTGATGGTAATATTTAGCTTAGTCATGGAATATAACAAGTCAGAGATCTTTCATTTTTCTAGGGCACATAACAATTCAAACCCAGAGCTAAACCTCTCAGCAATTGGTGCTTCTATTCTCAAACCCAAGACATACTGGAGATACTTGGGATTCTACTTTGATTGACATCTGTCTTTCAAGGAACATGTTCACTATTATTCTACCAAGGCATTATCAATGGTTAAAGTAATGGGAATGCTAGGAAATTCAACTAGAGGCCTTCTTCCACTTTAGAAATACCTTTTATATCACTCTTGTGTTGTTCCTATTGCTACTTATGGCTTTAGACTTTGGTTCTTTGCTGGGGCTCCTATTAAGGCCCAAGTGTTGCTTTTAGCAGCTATGTAGCACAAGACTGCTTCTTAGATCCTTGGTGCATTTTGCACCTCACCCACTGGTGGAATTGAGGCTTTGGCGGGCCTTATTCCTATTCATCTTCATCTGGTAAAGTGGTCTTATCTTAAAACTGCTACTTTTCCTTTACAACATGCACTGATGTCTCTACTAAGTGCTAAACACTCCAAGAGTACTTCTCCTCACCCACAGTCCCTTACCCTTTTAAATAATACCCAGTATTCTTGTTTAAAAGGCTCTTTTTTAGATACTGAAGCTTTTTTGCTTAATTTTACAGAATGCTTTGATCATTTACATGCTGAGGCCACCCCAGGTTATAGGTTGCTAGACAGCTTCCCTGATCACATCTCCTTTCACCCTTGCAATTGCTCAAGCCTCAGGGATTGCAAAACTCATCTATAGTCTCTTGACTGTCTTTGTCTTGAGGCTTCTTCCTCCCTTTCTACTCTTGTTGTTGTTATAGATGCAAGTGTTATACCCTCTAGACTCATGCAGGCTGTCTCTGTTGTGCACATTTGGAATTTGGACCAACAGGTATTATTCTCCAAGGCTCCAGCTAGTAGAACAACTACTCCTGATGCTGAGCTGTTTACCATAAGACTGGGCATTGCTAAGGCTACTAGTATGGCCATTGAATGCATTATTCTCATCACTGACTCACTAGGATTTGCTAAACAAGCAGTAGACTCCTCAGTGCACCCTGGACAAGCTCATTCTTTGGTTGTCTGCTCTGCACTTAGGTTATTCTTTCCCCAAAGCCATGGCTATAGGATTGACTTCTGGGACTGCTCCAGCAATGCTGAGTGGTCTCTTCACCATCTGGTTCATAACAATGTAACTAACACTAGAGTAGCTGCTGGACCACATCCAGCAGCATCTATTGACTTCCTGCACTCCAAAAGTATTATTTCTTGCCTGAACATCTGGAAAACATCATTTAACTGTCCCACTGTCCAAGGTTGACACTTTCTTTCTCTCAGAGACAAGAACCAATGAATTCTACAGCCTAGCTACTCCAAAGGTGGTAGTTGGCTCTCTTATGTTGGCCAGTTAGTCACATTATGTGCTAGAGTGACTAGAGCTATTCTCAACTATGCTTCTATTAGAGAGTATAAATAGCACTTTTTCCCTGTAGAGTGCACCCAGTATCTATATCTATCAGTTAAGGACTTTGTTAATTTCTTGAGGGAGTATCCAAGTGCATTTGCCTTATTTTCTCAAGAACGACCTCCTCCTCTCTCTGAGCCTCTATGAGTGCTCAATTGTTTTGCTTTTCTGACTCTGCAGATAGATTTCCAGTTTTATTTTCTTAGTTTTATTTGACTCTGTTTTCTCAGTATGATAGGCTCCTTTAGACTTGAATGCATAATTAGTAGGTTGGTTATAAGCAATCTTTATCTAGATTTCATTTCTAATCTCTTATCAGATACAGTTTATACCAGAGATGAAAGTCTATAGAATTGGCTCAGAGATGCAAAGTTATAGAACAATCTTGGCTTTAGCTTATGTACTGTGCCATCTGTTTGCCACATGATCACAACTTCAGATAGAAGGAAGAAGTCTGAGATAGGAGTAAGTGCTGATTGATGTATTGCTATTGAACACTAGAGATTGAGTTTAATAAGAATTATCTTTGTTGATTATCAGAATAGAAAATTACAGTGTAACTACTAGTCTTATATACAAGAAAGAACTATAGAAGATGCTCAGGGTTTCAGTGGTATAGCCCTTATTATTCCAAGCAGAAGTTTCAGTAGTGGAACACTAATAAGAGTATAACTCTGCCATGGAAAACCAAGTTAGATAGGAGTATTCCCATTATGAAAGACAGAATATCCAGATTGTTGCATTACTGCCACAAGGGTGTGTTGCAAGAAAGGTATGCTTGTAGATTAGATGTTAATTAAACAGTATTACCACAGAGATATATTTTCTGGATGGATGGACTTGGTATATGACAGTATTCCCTCCTTAGGACTAAGCCTTCAAAGTTCTATTGAGTTTATTTGAAGTCTTATTGAATTTATCCAAAGAATTCTGTGATGGTGCCTAGATTAATAATACATAAACAGAAAAAAAATTTCACCTTTTCTTCTGTATCACCATATCTTCTCCTATTCTCTCCAATATCTCCCAAAATAATGCTAAGATACTTGAAGAGCAGTGCTGTGAAGTATAGCAAAGGCACAAGAAGAAGCAACAGCTCCTAGCTTATTAGGAAGAAGTAGCAGAGGCCTGTCATGTTGAGTGTGTAGTTCAGAAAGCAAAAAAAGAGACAAAGGCTAAGACAAGGGAGGAGGTCAAAAAGTGAAGGCTTGTAGAAGAGGAAGAGAAGAAAAAATAAATGAAGTACCTTCAGCAACTCTGAGATAAGGTACTAGTGAAGAACACTGAAGGTTTCTAGGTTATGGGAACACTAAATGTAAGAAGATTACTACTATCTTCTTAGAAGACAAGATAGGGTAATTGCCTTCCAAGAAGGCCAAAGGGAAACAACTAGAAAAGTACTGCAGGGGCATTGCAGTTAAGATAGAGAGTATTAACTTCTATGAGAGATGTGTGAGTGCTAGACAGGATTGCCTGGTGCACTACTCAAAATAAGTAAGAATTATCTTTTTCTTTTCTTTTTACCTTCTTTATAACCATTCTCTCACATATACTGGGTGTATTGCCCTCAAGTAATAGTGAAAACCCCATACAAATACTAATTCCCCAGTCATGATTCTTACCTATAGTGGGGTTTTAAGTGCTGTTGAAAAGGTACTTCAGGATCTTGTGGAATAATACTGAGGCATAAGGAAATTTCTCTGGGACTTGGCAAAGGGTCAGAAAAAAATATAGCCCAATTCACAAGGATTGGAGCTACTGTTGAATAGATATGGAGTTTGAAAGAGGACTTGACAGGATAGCAATGAGAAGGACAGAGAGAAGACAGAAACAATGAGGATAGATCTGAGGATGGCCCCAGGAAAAGTTAGAAGGAAGTAAAGGAAGGAACTCTGTCACTTGTCTTCTGCTAGAGTAGTTTTTTGGTATTGTTTTTGTTTTATTTTGAATTTCATTAGTTTCTTGTTGTATCTAACTGTGTGAGTAAGAAATTAAGAGATTGAAATGAAAATAAAGTCCAAAAGTTTGAAATGAAAACCCTGTAAAGAGTGTATGAAATCTGGGGTTAAATGAAAATAGACAGATTGAATATAATAAAAGAATCCCCATTAGAAAGTGCATGGAGGCAGGAGATAAGTACAACAGCATGATTAGAATAAAGAGAGTGGACCAGGCTTAATAGGATATGCAATATAGAAATCAGATATTAAGTCAGCTGCATAAGTGAGTTCAGATGCTGGGATTCACTCAAATTTGTCTTCAGTGTCTTTATACTCTAGCCAGATCACCTTGTACAAGAGTTTGTATACCTGCCAGCAATTAATTTTGGAGTCTACTATCTGAGAAATTTCATATTCAGGTTTCCTGTCAATTATTACTAGAGTGGAGGCTGGTTGTGTTCTCTCAGGAAAAGAGTTGGATAGACACATGGAAAACCAGATAGATAGAGTGCATAGACTCTGGAAGACAGAGAGTAAACAATAGTGTACTAGGCTGGAAAATAATTTCATAGGGTCCAAGATATTTTTTGGAAAGCTTTTTTGAAGGCCAAGTGGTTCTGAAGGACTGAGCTTTAACAAAGATTTTATCACATACTTTAAAATCAGAAGCAGTGGAATGTTATGCATTAGCAGACTTCCAATAATACTGTCAGACCACAGAGATTTCAGCTTTAAGGGTACTCTACAACTCATTGAAATCTATGGTGAAATCATGGGCTTGAAAGAAAGCAATATAATGTTCAGGATGAATGGTAATATTCAGATGATATCCCTTATTAGTAAAGACCAGTTGTTTTGCTGGTAATTACAATATACACAGAGATATTGCTTAAGGAGTATTGCTTAAGGGTCTAATTCATGCATTTTGTTTGTCCATCATCTTTGGGGTAGTAACCTAAAGTGAAGTGAAGCTGCATGTCTAGAGTAATGCCTAAATAATGGAAGAAGTTTAACATAAATTTCAAGCCTTTATAGGAGGTAACATAGAAAGAAATGCTGTGTTTGGAGAATATATGAAAGACAAACAGACATGCTAAGTCTGCAGATGTGATGGTGTCATAGGCAGGGATAAAGATTGCCTGTTTAGTAAGCCAGTTAACTATGACCAAGATAGTGTCAAACCTAGAGAAAAATGGGAGTTTCTTGATGAAGTCCATAGAAATGAAATTCCATGGTCATCTAGGAATAGAAAGTTGTTTGAAAGATCTGTAGAGCTTGTGACATTATAGCTTAGATTGCATACAAGTGACATAAGACTTGCAAAATTGTTATATATCAGCATGGAGACTAGGCTAGTAATATCCACAGTGAGCTAGTTCTAGTGTTTTTCTTTGACTGTAATGTCTGGCAAGAGTATGATCATAATTATACTAGAGAATATATATGTAGAGATTACTAGCAAATGGTACATAGATTCTGTTGTCAAGAAGAAAAAGACTATTTGGATCCATAGACTATTGGCCATCTGCAGAGATGTGTTTTGTAGCAATTGGGTTACTAGAGAGAGCTGAAAGGATATCTTGGTGTAAGATGCCCAGATCAATGACTGTAGCTGCATAAAAAGAAAGAAAGAGGAGGACAGTAGCTTATATAGAGGCCACAAGTTGTTCTTGAGTGAAGATTGGTTTGAAGATGTGAGGGTTGACTGTAGTGTAGCCAGTATTCCTCTCTTTAAGATAGATGTCCCACTGTCTAGTAAGAGCATTTGGTTTGGTGCTAAGATAACCAGGACAAAACCTGATGATAAGATTGAATTGAAAAAGGTACTCAGACCACTGCACTTGTCTCTGGGTCAACATCTTGGTAGTAGAAAGATACTCAAGGTTTTTATGATCTGTAACAACATTGATAAGATAGACCAGATCCTTCAGGTAGTGTCACCAAATTTTGAAGGCTTCAAAAATGGCAAGTAATTCCTTGTTATATATGTCATAGTTCAACTCCACTACAGCAAAAGTATAGGAGTGAAAGACAACTAGATGAACTTCATTTTCTTTATTAACAATCAAAAGAATTGTAGTGAGAGCATAGTCCAAAGTATCAGTTTCCACAATGAGTTGAGTATTGGGAATCCAATGAGTGAGAATAGAAGTAGAGGTGAATGTCTTTTTGAGGAAGTTGAAAGCATTATGACAGGAGAAGTCAAACTTCTAGAGAATATCCTTTTGGGTGAGGCATGTCAATGGAATGACAATGTCCAAGTAGTTAAAGATGAACCAGCAATAGAAATTAGCAAAACCTAAGAAGGATTGGATATTCTTGACTTTCTTAGACTCTGACCAATCTTGGATAATCTTTACTTTGTCATTGGACATGGTGAGGCCAGAAAAAGAAAGGATGTATTCCAGATACTCTACCAACTTGGAGTAAAATTCACATTTTTCTGCTTTGATATAAAGGCTAGCCTTACAGAGACACTTAAGTACTTCTTTAACATGCTGGTGATGTTTGGACATGTTGTTTGAGTAGATGAGTATATTATCCAGGTAAGACTGAAGAGTATTACAGACTACTCAAATAATCCATAACATATCCTAAAAGTAGTCTTCCATTCATCACCATTGGCAATACAAACCAAGTGGTAAGCATGATGAAGATCTATCTTTGAATAAATCCAAGCTTTGTGAGGTGAGTCCAGTAGATTGGAGATAAGTGAGAGTAAATAGCAATCATTTTTGGAAATACAGTTAAGACTATGGAAGTTGACACAAAGGCATAGTGAACTGTTTTTCTCCTTCATAAATAAGACCAGTGTACTATGTGGAGAGGAGGTTGGTTAGATGAAACCCATATTGAGGTTTTTCTTAATGAATTCCTTGAGAGACTTTTGTTCAGATGCTGAAAGAGAGCATATAGGGCTAACCAGAGGTTAAGCATCTTCTTCTAGATTGATTTGGAAATCATAAGGATGATGAGGAGTGAGGACTTTAGTTTTGGTTTTGCTGAAAATGTTAGTAAATTCATGATATTCAGAAGGGACATTGGAAAGGTCAGGAGCCTCTGCAAGTTTTGTAGAGTTGGCCTGAATGCCCAAAGAGCAAAAACAAAGTTCAAAGTTGCTAGAGCTTGGAAGTTTTGATGTTTGCAAGAATGCTATAGCACCAATAATAGTGATGTTAGGTCACTTAGAGATAAACACAGAGGTCTTAGATACAAGTATGGAAACTGTAGATTCTGATGATTGCAGAGAGGTATCAAGAGATGATGGAGATACCAATAGTGTGTTGGCCATGATGTGAGAGAAAGCAAGATTTTCCTGCAAAGATGGATGGAAGTTTATCAACCCATTTGCCTAGTTAATTAGTGGATTATGTCAGGTGAGCTAGTTATATCTAAGAACTAAAGAGTAGGAAGAATTAAGCAGAGTGATATAAAAGTCTAGAGTCATATAATCACTAGTGGAGAAGATTATGGGAAGGTTAGCAATTTGGAAGATAGTGCTGTTTGATAAACTATTAAACAAGTGAAGGATAACTGGGGGAGTTGCAGATGTCTTCAAATGGTGAGTATCTACAAATTTTGAATCTACAAAACAATAAGTAGACCTGGAGTTGACAAGAGTTTGGAATGGGATTTTATTAAGGTGATCCTGACCAAGAATCAAGGGAGAAGTGAGGGAGACAAAAAGAGAATGCAAATTGGAAAGAGTAGATATGTTGAGTTGAATAGGACTTATTGTTGCACAAAGAAGTTCAACATGGCCCTCAGTTTGTATAGAGTCCTGAGGATTGTTCTTTATTTTTCCAAGAGTTTCTTGGAAGCAGCTGCCAGAGAATTAGCAGTTGCTAAAGCACTGTGGCCCTTAGGAGTGACTATGGTCTACTTCTTAGGATGGGAGTCCAACTTGTGGTCTCCTGTACTATAATAGAGGCACAGATTATTTTTGAGATGTTTCTTGTGCTCATTACTGGTCAACTTGCTGTTGCTGGCCAGCTTGGAAGAGAGATCCACTTATGGAGAATTTGGTTATTTCTTTGGAGCAGAGAATGGAGATGGTTTGGAGGAAGATAATTTGACAAATAAAGCTGTCAGAGATGTATTTGCCTTTCTCTGGGAAGTCATAGCATTACCAGTAGTAGAAGCTTTCCCTTGCTTCTGAAAGTGAGACTCAAGAGCCTTTTTTTTTGCCTACTTGGTATAGTGGCATTTACAATTATATTCCTAGTAGCAGTGATCAATAGTCATTGCCAAAGTGTACATATCCTGGAACGAGGTGGGTTTTCCTTGTTTCTAGGTAGAGATGGGATTCTGGGTCCAATTGGAAAGGCTCTTGTAATAACAGTGGCACAGAATACTATTTACCTAACCTAATTGAGAGACATAGCATATAAAATCCATATTGTAAATGGAAATCTTGTTGCTAGGCTTCATATAGAGATTATTCAGCATGTTAGCTACTTTACTAACAGAGTCTAAGAGACCAAAATGTTGATATAGCTCATTAACAAAAAGATTCTAATTAGAGAGCCAGTCTTACAGAATGCCCTGATCTTCCTAGTTGAGGCCCACCTCAAACTAGTTCTGAATTACTTCAGTAAGGTAGGTTATTGTGAAGTTGATTTTCACAATGTCTATATTAAATTGTATGGGATTAGCATAAAAGTAGAGGTGATATTAGAATAGGAAATTATTAAGCTTATCAAGCTCAGTGCTGCTGAAGATGTTAGGAATGTGGGCTTTAGTTCCCCTAGAATTAGTATTAGAACTGGGGGTCTGATTAGTATTAAGTATATTTACAAGTCAACTAGCCAGCTATTCATTAGTATTATTACTCTGACAGGGTTTTGACCATAAGTGAGTAGAAAAAGTGGGTCTATTAGATGTCAAATTAGTAATAAAATTAGTAGTGGGAGCATTCTTCTAATTAAAATCATTGTCTACAGAGATGATACTTAGGCTAGGGACAGGCAAAACTGTTTGGCCAGATTGAATAGTACAAGAAGGAGACATTAGAGATAATTAGCCTCTTTGATGAATTTATCTTGAGCATTATGGGATATTTGGCAGATATACAAGGTTATTGCTGAAATGTAAGATAGTATTGAAGAGTATCCCAAGCAGTAGAACCAAAGTTAATATTGAAGAGTTACAGTGAAAGAAAGCCATTTGAACTTTAGAGTGTAAAAGTTATAAGATGAGAAAGTAGAGACAGACTTTAGTGAGATATTTATAAGATAGTTATATTATTAGTCTATGACAAGAGAGAAAGGGCATGTGACTGGGAAGTCACATGACATTATGTCATAGGGCCTAGAGTGGTCTAGAGCAGTCTGGAAGGATTAGAAAGAGTCTAGAGATGGAGTGATGTCAAGGAATACAGTTCCTCATGGTGTACACATGATGCATGCATGGACAATGGAGATTAAGAGTAGGGTTTAGGGTATGACATCAGAGCACATGTATATGGCATGCTAGCCTTGAGGTAGATGCATGGTGGATAAGTAATAGAATATGAGGCAGATTAGTAATGGACATGAGAACAGAGCATGGATATTAGGATAGGACACACAGTCATAGTATGGACCATGAATAAGATATATAAATAGTCAGTAGAATACTGTTGTGGTTCTCTGTTGAGTTCTCTTGTAAATTACACAACTTGTGTTCCTCACTAGATATCCTCCTGTGAGATTTATTGGTTGTGCTGCTATTGGACACTGGTCTAGTGGTTGCCACAACAATTTTGTAGATAGAACTGCAATAGAGGATTTAGCAAACAGAACTGCTCAGAAGCAATAGCAGACTTGAGAGTTTGATAATACTATCAGACATAGTTTATACTGGGGGTGAAAGTCTGTGGGATTGGCTCAGAAGTACAAACTTATAGAACAACCTTGGCTTTAGCTCATGTGCTATGCCATCTGTCTGCCACATAGTCACAACTTCAGATAGAAGGAAGAAGTCTGAGATGGGAGTAAGTGTTAATTGGTGTGTTGCCATTGACTGCTGGAGATTGAGTTCAATAAGAATTATCTTTGTTGGTTATAAGACTAGCAAATTACAGTATAACTACTAGTTTTATATACTAGAAAGAACTATAGGAGATGCTCAGAGTTCCAGTGGTATAGCCCTTATTGCCTTGAGTGGAAGTTCTAGTGGTAAAACACTGACAGGAGTATGACTCTGCCATCAAAGACTGAGTCAAATAGTAGTAAGAATACTGCTATTGAAGACTGAGTCAGATAAGAGTATCCCTATCATGGAAGATGGAATATCCAGATTGTTATATCACTACTATGAGAGTGTGTTGTGAGAAAGGTAGCCACTATGGAAGGCAAGCTTGTAGATTAGATGTTGATTAAACAATATCACCACAGAGATATATTTTCTGGATGGATGGACTTGGGGATATGATATTATGTAGATAATAATCTTAGCTTTAACAAATAACATTGCATCTAGCTTATATATTACATGATTATATTTTTGGAGGATTAGAGCTTCATAAGAGAGTTGAAATGAGCATGACACAAGTCCAAGTTAATTATCAGACTAAGAAACAGTATATAATAGCTAATATTCTTAAATATGGAAGTATAAATCTAATAATATTCTTTCACTGCATATATTCTAGATTGTTGGAAACTGTGGAGTTGTCATTCAGAACTCTATGAGATAAAGAGAATGTAAATATTGGATGGTATGTAACATGAGAAAAGAACTAGAGTGACATACATTAAGAATACATATTCTTAACTTACTTATCTTCTAGAAATCCTAGTAACCAGAATAGTAGGATATGTAGTAGGTCATAAACACTTCTCTCTTTTGCCAGTTGACTTAAGAATTATAAGACTTCAGCCATATAAATCCAAGGATAAGGTCTTGTTTATAAAAACTTAAAATAATAAGAAGCATTTACTCTGTATGAATTTTATACTGTAAGACAATATCCACTATCTCTAATATCTAACTAGTCTTATTTGGAGTTCTATCAACATTATAGACAGGTTTGGACAGTCTCTGAGTATTTAGATGGTATTTGTCAACAAAACTCTCATTGATAAAGATATTAGTGGCTTCAGAGTCTATGAGAGTTTGTACAAAGAGATTAAGAGGTATCAGTAGTTTGAAGGGTAATTAGGAGGTAAAAAGAGATTTCATGGACATTGAGAGTACTGATAGTAGAATAGAAGGAAGTCATTTTTCATCTAAAAGAGCAAACAAAGGCTAAAGAAATTGGGATTTCAGATATGTCTTCTAGGTCACTATTTTCTTTATATTTCTCTATTGATAATATAGCAAACCTATTTTTCAGTGGCTAGGATGCACATGTAGCCAGTTGCTCTACACAAAATCATGACTATTATGGTTTAAATCTAAATTTTATAGTTCTACAAGCTCTAACTGCTGTACTACTTTTATATCCTTAAATAAGTTCAAGTCCTCTATTAGTTCTTCTTATTGCTCAGTGGTTAATTGTCTAATATCCAATCTCACTAGGTAGTCACAGATAACATAGTTTAGATTCCTATAGTAGTAACAACTTTTAGTAGAAATAAGATGGAGTTTTTAAGCAGCATTTAGGTTCATGGGAATACTTAGGGAGAAGGCCAGCAGTATTAAATGTGAGAGTAATAATATAGTAGGGAATAGTTGTTTAGAAATTAGGATAACTCAAGAACTCTATAGTACTTGGAGATTAAAGAAATGGTTTGGAGCAGTCTTCTGAGTTGATTGAAAGATTTTGTTTGCCTGCTAAATCTAGTTTATATGCTGAGTAGCTTCAAACTAAGTAATAGAGATTCTAAATCACAATACAAAGGCCTTTATGAAACTTGACTACTATGATGCATAAATTAGTGTAACTGGCTTCTAATATGAGGGATTAACACTTATTTAGGTAATTCTCTGCTATATAGCTTTTGTGGTAATATATTATCTCTGTAATCCTGAAGATTACTACTTAACATTCAGCTCTAGTCTTTTAGTATAATTTCATTGTCAGATAAAATTTTCTTTCTATTCTTGTCTGGTAATATTATTATTTATAATTACCTAAATAATTACAATTTCTTCTGTAATGCTTTCTTACTCATACATTAAGCATCATAGATAAGGACTTACCTTAGTATTATATACTTACTCTTATATTAAGTGTCATAGCCTTGAGCACTCAGTGTTTGATGTTTGAGTCAAGTGAAGTTTGCCCAGACTTATAGTCTCTTTCAATTTATTAACAACTTTGGCAGCAGAGTTGATGGAGAAGAAGTGCCTCTAAAAAAGCTATTTAAATTCAAGCCAGATAGTGATGGGAAAAATACTAGTAGTTGACTTCTTGTAAAAGATTTTTTCTAATCATTTAAATATACTACTGCTTCTGAAGAAGGATAGAGTCTAGAGAATCTTGTTCTGATCAGAGGTAATATATTTAGTAAACAGGTAGATATACAAAGAATGTTATAGCAACCACTTATCACAATGACAAATGATAACACAAGTGAGTAAATCTCTTAGAATGGATTTAATATGGGAAGTTCACAAGAGAACTCGACAAGGAGTCTCTGCTAAATTAGAGTCCTATATATATAAAATATGCCTGGTCTATGCTACCAATAATTAAGCCTGCCCTATTGTCTATGCTACAACATCTGTCTCATTCCCTACTCAAGGCCACCATGTTGTATATATGTGTCCTGATGTCATCTTCCAGATCCTTCCACCATGTTCTAGGCTTATGATGTCACATCATGTGATCTGTCATGTGACTATGGTGTTATATGCCTCTTCATCATCCAAAAGAAAAATAAAAGAAAAGAAAAAGAAAAAGAAAAATTGTTAGTATTCAAGCATCCCATAACAAAGAACAAGAGCTTAAAAAGCTCTTTTGGTCTGCCAATCACTGCTGAATTTTGGTAAAAGTAGTGTATAGGGTCTAGAGTAATAAAAGAGATTCTGAGATGTGAAGAAGGTTTGGTTGCAGGTAAAGAGGGTATACTTGCAGTTACAGAAGCAGAGTTAGATATGAAAGTGCACAGGTCTCAGAGTTGGTTTATGAAACTAGCTAAGATATTGTTGTTATTATGTTCTGAAGCTTACTAGTGCTCAGCTACTTCTCTTAGATGGTGTTGAAGAAGCTCCAAGACTTTATTAGTATTGATGGAAGTTATAAGATAGTTGTTAGAAGTAAGTATTAGTTAGGAGATGAGAAAAGATGAGAGAGATTAAGATATGAGAATAGACAGTCCTAGACTATTGATGTGTTGAGATTCCAGAGAGAAAAACTCTGTTCTGTTGTTAGGGTAACTAGTAGGTTCTACAGTATTTATACAAGCTTTGAGACTTTCAGGAAAATCTAAGAGAATAGAGTAAGGTTTTTGGAGGTAATAAATACTCTATATAGCTATGAAATATATTCTAATCTTCTGAATTAGCTTATATAAGGAGGAATGATATAAATCAGATTACATGAGGAGAAATTATGAAGATAGCATAATCAGGAGTATTTCTGGTAAAAATATCTAGAATATCAGCCCAAGTATTACAAAATAAACTACTTACTTATTTGTAATATCTGAACCTTGGGTGCACTCTCAGAAGTTTAGAAAGTGATTCAGAAGTTCAATAATGATGACAATGATGATGAAGATCAGTATAGATATCAATTATAAGAAGATGAAAACTGATAATAAATGATGTTGTTAAGTCTAAGATCTAGTCTTCAGACATAGAAGTATATATACAAAAGAGTAATGGTCTGTATGCAAGCTGTTTCCATCACATGATCAAAACTTGTATCTAATGGAGGCTGTTATCTGTCATAGTAGATGTCAGGCTAATTTTAGAAGGTAACTAATTATGTTACTACATTGATATGCTTATATCTTTATGAATACTTATCTCTATGAGATATACCATATATCATTGAAAACAATTTGATGAGCACTTTTCAACACAAGTTTAATTGTGCAAATCCATCTAGCCATTCATGAGATATCAGCCAACAAAACTTTTACAGTTACTGATGGTGTTGTAGCAACCACTCGTCACTCAAGGACAAATGATCTCACAACGAGCAAAGCTCTCCAATGGGCTATCAAGTAAAGAGTGGGGGAATTACAAGAGAACTTGACAAGGAGCCCTTACTATATTATCCACTATATATATACATGGCTCCTAGTCCGTGCTACAACA
>Ga0157358_1000749_pt1 | contig 13867 bp, 7 predicted proteins | sample AttcapACBM2_FD_111484 | JGI IMG/M metagenome (GOLD analysis project Ga0157358, IMG submission 111484) | Fungus gardens microbial communities from leaf cutter ant in Botucatu, State of São Paulo, Brazil - Atta capiguara ACBM2 | ecosystem: Host-associated > Fungi > Mycelium > Unclassified ...
CATCCGTTGTAGACTAATAATTACTACTGTCCTATCTCTGTCCTAACCCTAACCCTACCAAAGTCTGTCCACACACTCGTCTTATAACAGTATACATGGTGCATGCATGTATGATGGAAATTAAAGAGTATGATGTCAGGGCACATGTATATGGTATGTTGGCCTTGAGAAAGATGTATGGTGGATGAATAATGGACATGAGGACAGGGCATGGACATTAGAGTAGGACGATGTACAGTCATAGCACGGACCATAAATACTTTATATAAATAGTAGGTAGAATACTGTTGTGGTTCCCTGTCGAATTCTCTTGTGAATATACAACTCGTGTTCCCTACTAGATATCCCTCCTGTGAGATTTACTTGTAGTGCTTCTATTGGACTTTATGTCTAGTGGTTGCCACAACACATTCCTTCCTTTGTTGATCATCTCTTAAATATTATGACTTAAGTCTTTAAAGTAAGACAAAAGATATACTCTTATATTGAGTAACACAAGAGAACTTGATAGAGTTCCAAGTACAAACTAATTTATTTTATATACTACAGATCATGGTTTATATGCATACTATAACTAACCTACCCTAAAGTCCTTGTACACTTCATAAGACCAACATACTATTACTATACTATATAATATCATTTGTTTTAGAACCTTCTATATCCTTCTTTATGTCATGTGATCATGTATCCTGTGACTGTGACATATGTGACCACCCTATGACAGGTATTATATCTGTCACTTGTGATATCACATCATATTCTTTTATCTAAGTCTAAAAATAAAGAAAAATTAAAATAAAAGAAAGAAAAATAAATAAGAATCAAGTTTATTGTTTATAACTCTGACATTAAACATTCTCACTGAACTTCATAATGACTCCATAAAACTTTCTTCTAATATCTAAGAACCATCTAAATCTAGAGTAATTGCTTACAGGTTTTCATTTTATAGTTGGATGTTAGATATAGTTCACATCTTATTATTCAAGATCCAGTAAGACATCTTAGAAGTCCAAATATGTTAGTTAGTGCATTATCCAAGAACATAGAAGACAGGTCAGAATAATCTTTAGTTTTAGCTTATATACTATACCTTTACTAGCCACACTGGTTATATATTTTGGAAGTGGACTTGGGAAACTTAGTAGGTTAGAACTACCAGAGAATGGTGAGATGTGGTGAGATGTGTTATTATTAATACCAGAAAATAATGTTAGTTTTAGTTAATTTTCAGGATAAGCTAATACAGTATAAAATACTGGATTATATACTAGGTATGCTATCTAGGGTAGTTATTTAGAATGAAAACTGTTAAGTGAGTTACTCTGGTTTATTAATGATTCTCAGATATCAAATATTGTGGCAACCACTAGTCTAAGAATGACCAATAAACCATTAAGTAAACTTAAGAGTAAAGTATCTTATAAGAATCACAAGAGAACTCAACAAGGAGTTCCCAATGCATTTCTATACTATTTATACAAGTATACATAATCTGTGCTAACAATAAATAACCCTACCTTAATATTATCTTTCCAACCCCTTCTTCTGTTACAAACTTAAGACCTTAGAATGAGTCAGAAGAAAGAACCTTGTATAGGATTTCTATAAGAGAACTTGATAAAAAACTCTGTACAGAACTGTCTACTTTGTGGCCAATATGTGTATATCATGCTGTATGACATTATTTCTTCCAGAGCCTTCTACTGCTTTCCATTATAACATGTGATCTGTGATCTTGTAATATCATACTTAACCCTAATCCTAGGTCCAAAATAGAAATGAAAAAGAAAGAAAGAAAATAAATAAAACTAAGTCTAACTTCTATGATTATGACAGAGATCCTAGTCTTCTACTGCTTGTATAACTCAAAATCAAACTGAAAAATAAGAAAAAACCACCTATTAGAATCATCTACTTACTCTCAATAGCAGAATAAGAAGTATTCAAAAAGTTCATTTGTAAAAACTTAAATACTGGATTCATATGACCAACATTTTTCTCTCATAGAACACCAATATTATTTGTTATAAAGAAAGATGGCTTTCTCTACCTATATGTTGACTTCTGATGTTATGATCTTAAGCTTAGCTCAGGTTTCAACTTAGGCAAAGACTTGAGTAAAAGTAAAGAATGAGTCAATTGGTAGAGTACAAAAATATAGGATAGTATCTACAATTATATATATCTAATGACCATGAGTAATACATAAGGCATCCTTGAGGAAAAATGAGGAGAACATGATGAAGCCTCTATTACTATATAAGGTGCTAACTGATAGAATATGAGGAAACAACAAGATGTAGTAATTAATAAGTCAGAGATAAAATGAACCCTAGTACATATTGTCTATAAAGTAAACATCTGTAGAACATGAGGTGGCAATTGTAACATTTGAGAGCTCAATTGCATCATATAAAAGGACAATTATCTACTTTCTCTAATATCTGACCTCTTTAACACTTTCCAAAAGGCATATATCTATATAAAAATTGACCTTCATTATGTATATTGCTTAGTATGAGTTACAAAAGGTGATGAATAAAAGATAGCTTTCCAAACTTATTATGGATCCTTCAAATAAACAGTGATGCCTTTTAGCCTAACCAACACTCTGACAGTCTTTCAACAGTTTATAACATGTCCCAACATTGAGAACATATCAAAGAAGTATTACATCAACTCTACAAAGCTAATCTATATGTAAAAGCTAAGAAGTGTAAATTTCACTCTAACTCTGTAAAATATCTAGGGTACATCTTATCTCTGTCTAGATTAACCATATTCTGCAATAAAATCAATCACCAATTATTTACAATTACTCAGACATAGCTATTCCACTAACTTAGTTAATTGTTATATTCCAAACTCTGAGACATGTTTGACTTCAATACAACATCAAATCCCTGCAGTTATTTGGCCTTATTTATGCCCAAAACTCCATTGGTGGTTTGGTACTTTAACTCCATCAAAAGTCTGTGGTTATTTTGCTTTATTTAAGTCAAAATCCATAGTCATATTCATCTGTTTCCATTGTCTAATTATCTTCTTCAAACTCCACAAATTTACTTAGACTTTATGTGGAGTTTTCCACTTTCCAAATCTAAACTCAGTGTTTTACTAATGAAACACTCACTCAGAGATCTGTTTTAACTACTCATTTATGTATTTAAGGCTGATGATCACTTTGTAATAGCTAGCCTGATAATCAACTAAAGTTGATGCTAAATCTCTAGTGTCAATAACAACACACTTGACTCCTCTCCTTATAACTCCTTACAAGGCCATCCTCTGAAATTGCAACCATGTGGCTCATAGAAGGCATCATACATAAGTTGAGACCAAAGTCATTCCAACAAGTCTGTATTACTAAGCTCATCACATGAAGTTTTTACACTCTATGCATGTCTGAGCCAACTCTGTGGACTTTCACCTTCAAGTGCAAACTGCATCTAACATTAATACAAAAAAATATCTCATGGAACTTTAATCCCCAGTTCTGAAAAGCATTCAATACTCTTAAAAAAGTATTTATCTTTGCTTTGATCCTTACCCACTAGACTTTCAACATCCAAATAATTATGGAAACTAATGTTCTAGACTATATCTTTGCAGCTATACTGTTGATTATAACAGAAAAAAAAGAAGTACACCTAGTTACATTTTACTTTTATATATTCAAAGTTATAGAACTTAACTATGACACACATGACAAAGAACTCCTTATAGTTTTTGAAGCCTCCTGTACCTAGTACTACTATTTAGAAGAGTCAGAGCTCTCTATAGACATTATTACAGACCACAAGAATCTGAAGTATTTTTCAACCACCAAAATTCTCTCCTATTGCTAAGTAAAATAGTTAGAATTCTTCTTCCAGTTTAATCTGCTTCTATCTAAAGCATCTAGAATTCAAACCTAATGCTATTACTCAAAGAAAGGATCTTTATCTGAGAGAAGAAAGTACTATCTATACCTTTGTCAACTCTCAAAACCTATGTCTTATTTTCACCCATAGTTAACTTATAACATCTCTCTGAGTTACTTTCCTAGTTTCTCCATTCCTCTAGACTGTCACTATTATAAATCTCAGTAGCTTACATGACAACATTCTATTAGTAATCACATAAGATAAGACACTTAAGAAATATCTCCACTACCTAATAGAATACTAGTTATTGAACATATCTAGGCTTCTTCTTAAGAACAGAAAAATCTATATACTATTGGTAAATAGCTTCTATATATACATTCTATAATACTATTATAACTACATCCTCATAGGATATTTCAGGCAAAATAAGACACTAGAACTCATCTGTTATAAATACACTTGACTATTTATATATGTAAATATTAAGAGTTTCTGCAACTCTTGTATCACTTGCATGAGATCCAAACTATAACATCATAAGTCTTATAGATTACTTAAACAACTTCTGATCCCCAAATAACTCTAGAACTCAATTTCCATAAACTTCATCAACAAACTCTCCTATTTATCTAAATACAATGCAATTCTGATTATTATCAATTAACTCTTCAGGCTATATTTGTTCTGACAGTAGACATAATCATATCACATAAGCTAGCCAAACTGTTTGTAATCACTGTTTGTGATCTATGTCTTCTCCAAGCATAGTATCTTATCATATGTCACTTCTGATTGCAGATCAGAATTTATCTCAAACTTCTTCTAGTTTTTGGGAACTACCCTCAATATACAGCTCCACTTTATGTCTAGATATCATTCCAAGAGAGATGGACAAACAGAAAACACCAACCAGATATTAGAACAATATCTCTGTATATACTATAATTACTAATAGAATAACTAGTCAAATATTTTTCCACTTGCAGAATTTGCATACAATAATACATCAAGTATTACTACTAGAGTATCATCATTCTTTATGAACAAAGAGTACCACCTAAGTATTAATATATATTTAGAACAAAACATTGTTTCATTTCATATATGAAAATTTACTATAGATTTTGATGAGCTACAAAATAACCTGAAAATAGATATATCTATAGCACAACAACAATACCAATAGTCAGTGAATACTCATAGACTCTAGCTCCAAACTTTTAGATTAGCTAACAGATATTTATTAAAGTACAGTTCTTCTATATTATGCAACTCTTACAAAAGCTGTTAGAAAAATATCTAGAACCATTTGAGACCATTGGCCAAGCTAGTACTCACTTATTCACAATCTATCTCCTGAGGTGTTATAACTCAAAAGCCTTAGAGTTAACTTAAGAGAAAGAATCTTGTATTGGGTAACACAAGAGAACTTGATAGAGAGCTCTTTACAAAGTAGTCTACCTTATATACTTATCCACATGGTCTATGCTAGCTACTGTACATCCTACCCTAAAGTACTATGTGTAAGATATGAGGTCAACATATAGTATACATATTGTATGATATCACTTCTTCTAGAACTTTCTACATTCTTCCATGTATCATGTGACTTGTCACTGTCACTGTATCATGTGACTGAGTGATGTTGTCACTAACCCTAACCCTAAGTTCTAAAAATAGAAAAATCAAAAGGAAATGAAAATGAGAATAAGAAATAGGAAAAAAGCTAAGTCCACTTTCTGCAATCTTGATATGGGGTTAATGCATACTATCTATCTAGTATTCTATATATTTATACTTAAACTCATAATACCCAATATTTTTTCTAGCTAATCTGAATCACTGCTATTACTAGTTGTAATAAATAGCAAACTAAAATATAAAATCTCCTGAATTGTGGACTCAAAAAAATAGACTATAAATGTATATGTAAATTACTTAACAAAGTTATCTAGCTAGAATATGAAAATACAAAAGAATAATTTAACTAGTTACTCACATCAGAACTTGCTCACATCCCTAATCTCACATCTAGTTTTTACCAAGCTTATTCTGATAAATCTGGTTTCTTTCCACTACCTTAGCTCTGACACCCTTCTGTTGTTATTTTTTCTGTTTCTTTTTCTTTTCTTTTTCTTTTCTTTGCTATTATTAGACTATAGGACTCACCAATCCCTATGCAACTTGGAACCTCAAAGGCTTAGCCCTAAGAGGGAATACTATCATATACAATCTAATATCTGTACACTTTCCACTCTTCCATTATGGATCATACTATATTTCAATCATCTATCAACCTAAGAACCAGACTTTATACTCCTCATCAATCTCATAGACTTTCAAATAACAACCCCTATAGTATTTAACAATCTAAAGTATGTATAGCAGTAGAGTAATATTATGTTACTAATTCTGTATTTAAGAACATTATTTACCATGTACCATTTTCTTGGTCTGATTATCAACTTAGATTTGTACTACACTAGTGCTAAACACATCTGTACCCTTTTCCAACAAATACAACTATGTAATAAAGTTGGCTGGGCACAACAATCTTCCATTAAAGCTAAGGTTGTCTTATCTGTATAACACTTTTCTAACTTCTCTTTTAACCTGATCTATTTTCTATACTACTTATAGATAATCCTAGTGAGTGTGAATTACCCTTAACAATTATTATAATTGGGTTCTAAATAGTAAGCTTTAGACCTTTCTAAAACTTGATTATAATAGTTTAAAAGCTAATATATTTAGCTTCCAAGATCAAAGTCTAAAATTTTTCAAGATAGTCATTTACTAAGTAGCTATTCTAATAATAAGAACTTTCCTCTGGCTTATTAATTACTTCTGCTTCTGAATTGACTAGAAAAAAACAAGAGCAAAAGTATTTCTCAAAAGTAAACCAAATCATTATAAAAAGATCTGTCCTGAACAATGATTACCATTAAAATTAGGAAAAAGTAAGAGTCTTAATCATAGTTAATATATAAAGAACTTGATATAATTGAAATCATTATTAGAATTATTATTAGAGCTTCTATTAAGGGTAGGGAAGGAGTAGAAAATGTTTACAGATATGAAAGTAGATAAGGATCAATTTATTTTCAAATCTTGTAGCTGAGTTGCTATATTAACAAAGATATTGTTAGTAATAAGTTCTGAGATACTCTAACACTCAGCTACTTTTCTCAAGTACTACTATAGGTATCTTAAAGTGTCATTCAAGATAACAGCATACTAAGAAAGTCTTGGCAGATCAGACATTATTGAAAAGCATAAATAGTGAGAGAGGCTAGAATAATAACAAAGAGCAGTATGGGATTATTATTAGTCTACTATAAAACTTCAAGGTCTCTAAAGAGAATACTATGTTCTACTATTAAAGCAATTAGGCAGAAGCATAAATAAGCTTCAAAGCTTTAAGAAACGTAAGTTTATTATGATTATTATAGTAATTACATAACTTACCTCCAAGAACCTAAGAAAACAGAATGAGATTTTTAAAGGTGACTACTACCTTATACTCCAGAAGTATATTACAATCTACTAGATTACTCTTATTTAAGTATGAAATAATAGTACTATTATAACCAGACATAACCAGAATAAAGAAGTAAGATGTCAGATAACAATTAGATAGATATTGAAAAAAAGCTGGTACCAGAGTGCTTCCATAAGTGGGTTTATGTGTTTGGAAAGAAACAAAGTGGAAGAATGCCTGTAAAGAAGATATAGGATCCTGCAATAGAGACAAAGCAAGTATTTGTATTAATAAAAAGGAAAGTATATCCATTATTAAGAAAAGAGAGAGAAGAAGTGTATAAGTTCATATCAGAACAATTGAGAAAAGGGTATATTAGACTCTCAAAGTCACCTCAAACTGCATCTGTATTCTTTGTAGAGAAGAAAAATAGTAAGAAGTATATGGTATAGAACTATAAGTATCTAAATAAATAGACTGAAAAAATAACTATCCTTTGTCTCTCATTTTAGATATTATAGAAAATATAAGTACTAAGAAAGTATTTACAAAAATAGACTTGCAATAGAAATGGATAAAAGAGAGAGATAAGTGAAAGAGAACATTTAAACCTATGGTAATATTCTTTAGACTTACAAATTCTCCAGCAACATTCCAAATAATGATAAATGAGATTCTTTGGAATTTAATCAACATGAGAAAAGTGGTGAGTTTCATTAACAATGTCATAATGGAGACAAAAGGAGAAAAAGGTTATGATAAAATAGTAGAAGAAATAGTAAGAAGGTTAGCAGAATGACTTATACATAAAACCAGAAAAATACAAGTAGAAGGTATAGGAAATAGGATTTTTGGGAGTAGTAATAAAACTAGAAGAAATAAAAATAGAGGAAGAGAAGGTGAAAGATATATTGAACTGGCCAACTCCAAAAGAAGTTAAGAATGTACAAAAGTTCTTGAGACTTGCTAATTATTATTAGTGATTAATCAAGGATTCCACAGTGATAGCCAGACCATTACATGATCTGGTAAAAAAGAATCAGAAGTAGGATTGGACAGAGAAGTAAAGAAAAGCATTCTAGAAACTGAAGGAAAAGTTTACAAAAGAACTAGTGTTAGCAGTACCAGATTTAAATAAAAAAATGAAGATGGAAGTTGATGCTTCAGATTATACAACAGAAGGAGTATTATTTATATAATGTAAGAATAGAAGATAGAGACCTGTAGAATCTCTAAATAAAATAAAGAAAAACTATGAAATTCATAATAAAAAGATGCTAACAGTTATAAGGGGGTTGGAAAATTGGAGATATTTGTTAGAAGATGCTAAATTCAAGTTCAAGGTCTGAACAGACCACAAGAATTTAGAATATTTCATAAGAGCACAGAAGTTAAACAGAAGACAAGCCTGTTGGACTCTTTATCTATTAATATTTGACTTCATACTAAAACATATGCTGGTGACAAAAATGGAGAAGGCAGATAGACTTAATAAGAGACTAGACTAAAAAGTAGAAGTGGAGAATGACAATAGTGATCAAGTTTTTATTAAGGACCAATAGATTTGTATTTTAAGAGAAGTAGTAATAGAAGGACTAGAAGTAGAAATATTAGAAAAAATAAAAATAGCTAGGAATAAGGATAAAGAAGTAGTTAGAGTAATAGAGAAGATAAAGAAAGCAGAAGTTAATATGTTGTGAAGGAACAAATAGCAGATAGAGAAAGATTTAGTATTGAAGAAAGAAAAATTTTATATATCAAAGGATAAAGCATTGAGAACAGAGATAATCTGGTTACACTACAATATACCAGTAGCAGGATATAAAGAAAGATGGAAAACAATAGAGTCAGTAACAAGAAACTATTGGTAGCCAGGAGTGATAAGGAATGTGAGAAAGTATATAAATGGATATAATATATATTAGAGAATAAAAAATAGAATAGAGATACCAACAGAGAAGTTGAAGTTAAGTAAGGTACCAGAGAAACTATAGACACACTTAATAGTGAACTTCATAACAAAGTTACTATTAGTAGCTGGGCAAAATGTGATCCTAGTAGTCTGTAATAGGTTGTCCAAAATAACACATTTTGTAGTAACTATAAAAGTAATATTGGTAAAGATGTTAGTATAGTTGTTTAGAGATAATGTATGGAAGTTGCATAGGTTTCCAGAGAGCATGATGTTGGATAAAGAACTACAGTTTGCAGTAGAGATGTCTAAAGAGTTGAATAGGATGTTGAGAATTGAGATGAAATTATCAATAGCATTCTATCTACAAATAAATAAACAAACTAAGTGAATAAATCAAGAGTTGAAATAATACCTCAGATTCTTTATGGATCATAGGCAAAAGAATTGGCCAGAATGGCTAGCCTTAGCAAAATTTACAGTCAACAACAAAGTATATTTGGCAACAAAAGTATCTTCATTTATAGCAAATTATGGTAGAGAGTTGAGAATGGAATTGGATATCAGAAAAAAGAAAAAGATAAAAAAAAGTGATGGAGTTTGCAGAAAGAATGAAGAGGATGCAAGAAGAAGTAGGAATAGTATTAAAAAAAGCACAAGAGAGAATGAAGTGACAGACAAATAAAAGGAGAAAAGAAGTAAAAGAATATAAAAAGAGAGATAAAGTAATGTTGAGTACAAAGGACTTGGTATTTAAGAAGAGACCAGCAAAAACTTAGTAGATTAATATGTTGGTCTATATTTCATTAACAAGATAATATCTACTAATATAATTGTTACAAACTTCATTTAGCATGTATCTCCACAACTAGTAAACTGATTTTTACAAACTAAGTTGCTCTGGAAAGTCCCAAATAAGAGCTATCCATACATATACAGAATATATAAAAGTAACAACAAACAACCAATATATCAGGTCATCAGTAACTGTAAAAGCTTCATTTGCTAATATCTCATGAATAGCTAAATAGATTCACACAATTGAACTTGTGTTGAAAAGTGCTCACCAAACTGTTTCCAATGATATATGGTATATCTCATAGCAATAAATATTCATAGAGATACAAGCATATCAATGTAGTGATATAATTAGTTACCTGTCAAAGATGAAAGTGGTAGACTTAATTTATTTTCATTTTCTTTTCCATTTTCATTTTTCTTTTAATTTATTTTCTATTTTTCTATTTTTAGAACTTAGGATTAGGGTTAGAGTGACGAGATCATACAGTCATATCAGATAACATGGTCACAGTAATGGTCACAAGTCACAAGATGCATAAAAGAATAATGTCATATAATATATATAAATACATGTTGATCTTAAGGCAAACATATGGCTGTTTATAGTAGGTTAGAAGTAGTCAGCATAGACCATAAGGTTTTAGTATATAAGATAGACAATCCTGTACAGAGTTCTCTATCAAGTTCTCTTGTGTTAATCCAATACAAGATTCTATTCATTAACCCACTCTAAGATCTTTGAGTCGTAATATTACCTTTTAAAATTAGCCTGATAGCTGCTATGACAGATGACAGCTCCTATTAGATATGAGTTTTGATCATGTGATGGAAACAGCTTGTGCATGGACCATCACTATTTTGTATATATACTTCTATATTTGAAAATTAGATCTCAAACTTAACAATATCAATTATTATTATTCATTATTAATCTTTATTCTTTATCATTGATATCTGTATTAATCTTAATCATCATTGTTATCATTATTGAACTTCTAAATCACTTCTAAACCTTTGAGAATACATCTAAGTGTTATAATACATATAAGAACTAACATTTTTCTTTTTCTTTTATCTATTTTTCTTAATTTTATATCTCTTTTCTTTTAAATTTCTTTTCTTTTTATTGACAATAAAGAGGCATGTGACACTGCAGTCACATAACATGTCACATGATATGATGTCATAAAAGCCTAAAAGAGTCTAGAGCAAGCTGGAGCAGTCTAGATAGATAATATCAAGGAACATGTTAACTACATGGCTACCTCATAGTGTACACATGATATACTCATAGACGATGCATGGACTTTAGGGTAGGGTAATTATTAAGTAGCACAGACCATATGTAAATTATATAAATAGGGTAACAATTCAGCAGAGACTTTTTGTTGAGTTTTCTTGTGATCCCCACATCAATAGCCTACTGAGAGCTTTACTTGCTTGTGTGATTATTGGACTTTGTGTCTAGTAGTTGCCACAACACTAAGGTTCAAATATCACAAACAAGTAAGTAGTTCATTTTGTGATAATAGTCAAACTACAACTATCTACTTTGATGAGAATTTATCTGGTTGTGAATGTTAGTTGAATAGTATAATATAAAGAACAAGTGAAGGAATAAAAGATGGAAAAAGTAAAACCAGTAGAAGTAGAAGAAGTCAAGAAATGGAAAGTAAAGAAAATCTTAAATAAAAGAAAAATAAAGAGGATAGTAAAGTATCTGGTATAATGGAAGAGATTCACAGCAGAGCACAATAGTTGGAAAAAAGAAGAAAATATAAAAAATACAAAAGAGGTAGTAGTAGAATTCAAGGGAAGAATGAATGCAAAAGTAAGATAACAGGAGAAGTTAGATATTATAAAAAAAGAGACTTTAGAAGGAAAGAGTTACTAGAGAAGTACACAATAAAAATGCTATATAGATAGGATGATAGAAAGTTTGAGAACAAGTACTTGAAGAAGTTGGAGGAACTGGCAAAAATAGAAGTCAGTTTTTCTAGAGAAGAAATCTTGAAAAAGGGGTAATGTCAGAATCATAAATATTGAACTTGGTTTATCTTCATTTTCATTTCTCATTCTTATCTTATTTGATTTTCCATTTATTTCTTACTTTGGGACTTAGAGTTAGGGTTAGTATGATATCACAGGTCACTGTCACAACTGTCACATAATTAATGTGACATAAAGAAGGTCAAAGAAGGTTCTGGAACAAATAATGTTATAGCAACAATATATTGGTCTTGTGAAAAGCACATGTATCTTGGAGTAGGATAGTTGTTATATGCACACAAACCATAGTCTATGGTATATAAGATAGACTAGTTTGTACTTAGGACTCCATCAAGTTCTCTTATGTAAACTCTATATAAGGTTTCTTTTTTTGACCCACTCTAAGGTCTTAAGTTCATAACAGGTTGTTTGTAACTAACCTACAAACTACATATTCAAGTTCAGAGAAACTTATCATGCTGAGAATACAGAATCAAAAGAAACTAAGAGAGATAAGACTGAGAAACTATCTACAGAAACAGAAAAGCAAATCAGTTAAGCACTTATGGAGGTTCATAAGGAGAAAGAAGTTGTTCTTGAGAAGCAAAAGCAAAAGCACTTAGGTGCTCCTTCAAGAAGTCAACAAAGTTTTCAATTGACAGAGATGAATCAGTTAAGGGACTATGGATAAACTTGGAGCAGTTTGCAAAGATATTTTAATATGTTTTCATCTGACAATGACCACATGGATACTGGGTGTACTCTGCAGGAAAAAAACACTGTCTGTACTCTCCAATGGAAGCATGGTTAAGGATGGCTCTAGTTGCTCTGGTATATAATATGACCAACTGGCCAGTATAAGTGAGCCAACTACCATCCTTGGAGTAGCTAGGCTAAAGAGGTTTGCAATTCTTGCCTCTAAGAGTTAGAAAATGGCACCTTTGAACAGTGGGATAATTGAAGAAGGTTTTCCAAGTGTTTAGACATGAAGTAATACTCTTAGAGCAAAGAGCATCAATAGATGTTGCTGGATAAAGTCCAGTAGCTACTCTAGTGTTAGTCACATCATTATAGACCAGCCTTGCTTGGGCAATCCTAGAATTCAATCTTATGGCCAAGGCCACCACAAAAGAACAATCTAAGTGTAGAACAGACAGCCAACCAGAGTGCACTGAAACAACTTGTATTATCATCCCCCCAACTCAATATTTAGTTTTAATCATTCCCTTCATCAAATCAAAACTATTTCCATCAGGTTGCAAATCAACATACTCCTCCTCCTCTCCCCTCCTTCCCCAATAAGGATCAAAGGAAGAAGAATACCTAAATCGTTCAGGAACCGTTCTCAATAACCCATAATCAAGCGTTATACCTATTATTCTAACAGGTACAGGTGGTGTTACTGTTGTGAGAATCACCAATTGGTCGCTATTTAAAAGAAACACAAATTTTCGTTTCAACCTGAAGAGAGAGAGCTCTGACAGCGAGGGTGGAACATACCTGTGCATCCATCTCATCAAATAACTATCCAAAAATGGCTCAAAACTCCCTTTCGCATCGATGAATCGGTTCCACATTTGTTCAAACTTGGTGAGTATGACAGCTGCTGTACGCTCAATACTTAAATTTTGACGACGAGGTGAAGATGGTGCGAGCAGATGAACAAGCGATGTCATCGGCAAGTCGTTGAACACATTTAACCCGCAACCTGAAAATCTACCTATATGAGAACCATATCAAGGTCGCGAATTAGGAACGACGTACCAATAATGATATCAGCGTGACCTTCCGAACTAAAACTTGTGCTAA
>Ga0157358_1000751_pt1 | contig 13853 bp, 8 predicted proteins | sample AttcapACBM2_FD_111484 | JGI IMG/M metagenome (GOLD analysis project Ga0157358, IMG submission 111484) | Fungus gardens microbial communities from leaf cutter ant in Botucatu, State of São Paulo, Brazil - Atta capiguara ACBM2 | ecosystem: Host-associated > Fungi > Mycelium > Unclassified ...
AAGTGTATCAAGGACATATAGAAGTTCCTAAGGTTGGCAAATTATTATTGTTGATTTATCAAAGACTTTGCATCTATAGTGTTGTAGCAACCACTAAACACAAAGTCCAATGATAACACAAGTGGTAAAGCTCTCAGTTAAGCAATCAAGTGGGAAAAAGCACAAGAGAACTTGATAAGGAGTCTCCGCTATATTAGAGTCCTATTTACACAAAACATACTTAGTCCATGCTGCTAATAATTAGTTCTGCTCTTATATTCATGTTGCATCCTCATATCCACCTCATTTCCTACTCAAGGCCACCATGTTGTCTTCATGTACTCTGATGTCATCTTCCAGACCCTTCCACTATGTTTTAGGCTTATGAAATCACATCATGTGACCTGTCATGTGCCTCTCCATCGTCCAAGAGAAAAAAAAAAGAAAAAAAATCCATATAAAATCAGAAAAAATAAAATAAAATAAAATAAAAATTATTAGTGTCCAAAGTGTCCCATGACATATAGCCAGACTATTGCACGATATGGTCAAGAAAGATCAAAAGTGGGAGTGGACAAAAAGACAGAAAAAGACATTTAAAGAACTAAAAGAGAGATTCACCAAAGAACTGGTATTGGTAGTACCAGACCTAGACAAAAAAATGAGGATGGAAGTTGACACATTAGACTATGCAATGGGGGGGAGTGTTATCTATAGAGTGCAAAGATGGGAAGTAGCAACCAGTAGCCTTCCTTTCAAAATCTCTAAATGAGACTAGGAAGAATTATAAAATTCATGATAAAGAGATATTGGTGGTGATAAGAGGGTTGGAAAACTGGAGGCATTTACTAAAGGGTGCCAAGTACAAGTTCAAGGTTTAGACAGACTATAAGAACTTAGAATACTTCATGAAGGCACAAAAATTAAACCAAAGACAAGCTCGTTAGGTATTATACTTATCAAGGTTTGACTTCACCTTAAAACATGTTCTAGGAACAAAAATGGAAAAGACAGATAAACTTAGTAGGAGACTGGACTAGAAAGTAGGCATAGAAAAGGATAATGAAAATCAAATATTTATTAAAAACTGTTGGCTATATAGCTTACATGAAGTAGTAATAGAAGGACCAGAGGCAGATATAGTAGAAAAGATAAAAAAGGCTAGGAGTAAGGATAAAGGGATAGTTAGAGTAGTAGAGAAGATGAAGAAAGCAGGCATGAAAGTAGTGAGAGGAGAGGAGTGGTAGATAGAAGAAGATTTCATACTAAAAGAGAGAAAGATGTATATGCCAAAGGATGAAGAATTGAGAGTGGAAATAATCCAGTTACATTATGATACATAAGTAGCTAGACATGGAGGAAAGTGGAAGATGATAGAATTGGTGACAAGGAATTACTAGTGGCTAGGAGTAATGAGAGATATGGAAAAATATGTGGAGAGTTGCAATAGGTGTTAGAGGATAAAGAATAGAATGGAGGTACCAGTAGGGAATTTGAAGTTGAGCAAAGTTCTAGAAAAACCATAGATACACATGACAGTGGACTTTATTACTAAGTTACCACTGGTAGCTGGGAAAGATATGATTTTAGTAGTCTGCAATAGATTGTCCAAAATAACACATTTTATGGCAACAACAGAAGGAACATCAGTGGAAGGACTAGCAAGGCTGTTCAGAGATAACATGTGGAAGTTGCATGGGTTACCAGAGAGTATAGTATTAGATAAAGGACCACAGTTTGCAGCAGAGATGACAAAGGAGTTGAATGGGATGTTGGGAATTGAAACAAAGTTATTGATGTTATATCACCCACAAACAAATAGGCAGATGGAGAGAATGAACTAGGAGCTGGAACAGTACTTAAGATTCTTTGTGGATCATAGGCAAAAGGACTGGCCAGAATGGTTAGTATCAGTGGAGTTTGCAATTAACAACAAGGCACATTTGACAACCAAGGTGTTTTCATTTATGGCAAATTATGGAAGGGAGATGAGAATGAGAATAGAATTAAGGAGAAAAGAAAAGATAGAAAAGGTGACAGAGTTTGTGGAAAGAATGAGAAATGTACAGAAAGAAGCAGGAGTAGCATTAGTAAGAGTATAGGAGGAGATGAAGAGACAAGCAGACAGGGGAAGAAAAGAAGCAAAAGTGTGGAAGATTAGGGATAGGGATATGTTGAGTACAAAGGATCTAGTGTTCAAAGAAAGACCAGTGAAGAAATTAGTAGACTAATACATGGGTTCCTATACCATCAATGAGACAGTTTCCACCAATGTGGTCAAGCTACAACTGCTAGTATCAATGAGGATTCATCTGGTAGTGAATGTTAGTCAAATAGTACAATATAAGGATCAAGTAGGAGGACAAAGAAAAGAAGAGGTGAAACCAGTAGAAGTAGAAGAAGTCAAAGAATGGGAGGTAGAAAAAATCTTGAATAAAAGAAAAATAAGGGAGGTGATAAAGTATCTAGTATAATAGAAGGAGTTTATAACAGAGCACAATAGTTGGGAAAAGAAGAAGGATTTGGAAAATGCAAAAGAATTGGTAATGAAATTCAAGGGAAAAATGAAGATAGAAGTAAGACAACAAGAGAAATTAGATGTGGCAGAAGAAAAGAACTCTAGGAGGGGAGAGTTATCAGGAAGATATATGGTAAAGATGTTGTATAGATGGGATAATGGAAAATTTGAGACTGAATATTTAAAAAGGTTGGAGAAAAATTAAAAATGATGGAAGAAAGGGGACAAGCAAGAAAGGGAAGAACCAACAAGTTTCTCTAGGAGTAGGAACCTTGAAGGGAGGGTAGTGTCAGATATGCAAAGCCTGAACACTAGCTTTTTCATTTAATATTTCTTTTTTTATTTTCTTTTGATTTATTTTTCTATTTTTGAACTTAGGATTAGGATTAGGAGTGACATCACGATTACACAGTCATATCAGTTACAGTAGTAGTCACAATTCATAAGATCACAGAGAAGGATGTAGAAGGTTCTGGAAGGAAGATATCATCACAACATATCTTATACATATTGGCCTTAAAGCAAACACATGATCTTTAGAATAGACTAGAGAAGTAGTAGTATGGACTATCATCATTTAGTATATAAGGTAGACATTCTTGTACAGAGTTTTCTATCAAGTTCTCTTGTGTAATCCTATACAAGGTTCTGCTTATTGACTAACCCTAAGGTCTTTAAGTCATAACATCCTCTTCCCTTCTCTCTATGCAGCTACAATAGTTGATCTGGACACCCTATACCAAGACATCCTTTTGGCTCTTCCTAATAACCCAACTGTTACAAAATACATCTCTACAGATGGCCAATAGTCTACAGATCCAAACAGTCTCCTCTTTCTTGACAATAGAATCTATGTACTATCTACTGGTAATCTTTACACATGCATCCTCTAGTATAATCATGACCACATCTTTGCTAGATATTATGGTCAAAACAAAATACTGGAACTAGTTCACTACAGATATTTCTGGCCTAGCCTTTGTGCTGATGTGCAACAATTCTGCAAGTCTTATGTTACTTGTATGTGATCTAAGCCATAACATCACAAGCCCTATGAATCTCTCAAACAACTTCCTATCCCTGAACAACTATAGAATTCTATTTCTATGGACTTGATCAAGAAACTTCTGTCATTCTCTAAGTTTAACACTATCTTGGTCATAGTTGACCAGCTCACCAAGCAGGTAATTTTTATCTCTGCTCATGACACTATAACATCTGTTTATCCTTCATGTGTTCTCCAAACATGGTGTTTCTTCCTATGTCACCTCTAACAGAGGCTTGGAGTTTGTGTTAAACTCTTTCTATTCTTTAGGCACTGCTCTGAACATGCAGCTTTACTTCACTTCAGGTTACCACCCCAAAGGTGATGGACAAACCAAACACATGAATCAGACCCTCAAGCAATATCTCTGTGTATATTGTAACTATTAGCAAGACAACTGGTCCAAGCTCCTACCTCTTATGAAGTTTGCCTACAACAATGCTCCAAGTGCTACTACTGGTGCTTCTCCATTCTTTGCTAATAAGGGATATTATCCAAACATCACTGTTCACCCTGAACATGATATTTCTTCCTCCCAAGCCCGCAACTTTGCTGTAGACCTTGATGAATTACAGAATACCCTCAAAGCTGAAATCTCCACAGTCCAATAGTATTATCAGAAATCTGCTAATGTGTGATATTTCCCTGCTTCTGATTTCAAAGTAGGTGACAAAGTTTTTGTCAAGGCTTAGTTCTTCAGAACTACTTGACCTTCAAAGAAACTCTCTGAAAAATATCTTAGACTCTATAAAATTATTTCCTAGCCTGGTACACTATTGTTCACTCTCTGCCTCTCAGAGTCTATGTGCTCTATCCATCCAGTTTTCCATGTATCCATACTTGAACCTGTTATGTCTAACTCTTTCCTTGAGAGAACACAGCTGGCCTCCGCTTTAGTTATAATTGACAAAGAATTCAAATATGAAATTTCTTGGATAGTGAATTCTAAAATTGATCACTGATAGGCATACAAACTCCTATACAAGGTGATCTGGCTAGGATATGAAGATACTGAAGACAAATCTGAGTGGATTTCCACATCTGAACTCACTTATGCTGCTGACTTAATATTCAATTTTCATATTACATATTCTGCCAAGTCCAGCCCACTCCCTCTGTCCTAATCACTCTGTTACACTTGTCTTTTGCCTCCACACACTTCTAACAAGAATTCTTTTATGATTTCTTTAGTATATTTCATATACTTACTTTTAATTAACCCCAGCTTCTATACACTTTTTACAGGGTTTCTTTTCAAACTTTTGGACCTTTATTTTCATTTCTGTCTCTTAATTTCTTACTCACATAGTATAGGCATAACAGAAAATAAGATAAAATTCAAAACAAAATAAAAACTAAAACTATCCTAGAAAGAGATGAATAACAGGGTTTCTTCCTCTACTTCCTCCTGACTTTCTTTGGGGTCATCCTCAGACCCTTTTTCCTTTCTGTCTTCTTCATCCTCACTTTTCTCTCTATCACCTTATAGATCCTCCTTTAAACCCCATCTCTACTCTACTATGGCCCCAATCCTTGCTAATTGGGCTGTATTCCTCTCCTGGCCCTCCACCAAGTCCTAGAGGGACTTCCCAATGCTTTAGTCTTCTATGATGTCACAGAGTATCTTTTCCATAGTACTTAAGACCTTGCCATAGGTAGGGATTATGGCTGGAAAGTTAGTATTGGTGTGAGGAATACACTGTTACTTGATAGTGATGCATCTGGTATATGTAAGAGACTAGTTATGAATAAGACTATTAGTAATAAAAAAAACCAAAAGAAATATTTTTACTTATCTTGAATTGTGTACCAGACAGTTCTGCCTAGCACATACACATCTTTTACAGAGGTTAGCATCCCTATCTTGACCCCAATATCCCCATGATGCCTTGCTGGTTGTTTTCCTTTAGCCTTCTTAGCAGGCCAATGTTCCTTATTGTCTCCTGGAGGGATCTCTTTACACTTAGATCCCATGATCTGGAATCCTTCAGTACCCTCTAAAAGAGTGGTATTCTTTACTAGTACCTTGTTCTGGAGTTGTTGGAGGTATTCCAACTTTTTCTTTTTCTTTTTCTTCTTTGCAATTCTTCTTTTCTTGGCTTTCTCTCTTGCTTTGGCCTCTGCTTCTTTTCTTGCTTTCTGAGCTGCATACTTAGCTCAATGTGCCTTTGCTGCTTCTTCTAATTGAGCTAGGAGCTATTGCTCCTCCTCATGCCTTTGCTGCATTTCTTGCTGCTGCTCTTCAAGCATCTTAGTATTATTTTGGAAGATGTTGGAGAGAATAGGGGAGGATATGGTGATATAGAAGAGAAAAAAAAACTTCTCTTTTCTGTTTATGTATTGTTGGCCTAGGTACTATCATGGGATTCTTTAGATAAATTTAATAGGACTTTGAAGACTCAGTTCTAAGAGGAAATATTATCATATGCTAAGTTTACCCATCTGGAAGATACATCCCTATAGTGATACTTCTTATTAACATCTAATCTAAAAGTCTACCTTTCTTGCAATATGCTCATGCAGCAGTAATGCAACAATCCAGAGATTCTGTCTTCCATGACAGAAATACTCCTATCTGACTTGGTCTTCTATGGCAGAGTTGTACTCCTGTCAGTGTCTCAACATTGAAACTTTCACTTGGGGCAATAGGGATTATACTACTGAAACCCTGAGCATCTCCTATAGTATGTATCTTTATATAAGACTAGTAGTTATACTACAATTCACTAGTCTGATAATTGACAAAGATAACTTCTTATTGAACTTGATCCCTGGTGTTCAACAGTGACATACCAATCAGTACTCACTCCCATTTCAGACTTCTTTCTTTTATTAGAAATTGCAATCATGTGACAGACAGACAGTGCAGTACATTAGCTGAAGCTAAGGTCATTCCACAAGTCTACACATCTCTGAGCTCATCTTGCAGACTTTTACCTCTAGTATAAACCATGCCTGATATACAGATAGAATATGATTCAAATATTTAAAGGTCATCAATATTACAAAGTACTCAAAGGTATAGTGGAATAAGAATTGTCATAGGAAACTTGAGAAATACAGAATCTCAAAGCAAATTGAAGATTGGAAGAGCTTCAAAAGCACCATCAGAAAGACCAAACATACTTTCTTTGACCAGAAAATTCAGAAGATTTCAGACAAAAACTCTGGCCTTTAGGAACTCATGAACTAGGTTAAAAAACACAAACTTCCAGCCATCAAAGCTATCCAATATGATAGTCAACCATATTTTAAATTAAACAATTTATAGCAAGCCCTTTATTTATCATTCAATTTGGCACAAAATCATCAAATCAACACAGAGTCGTTAGAAGAGATTCCAAATAAGCTAATCACAAAATGAAAGCTATTCTCAGAAGAAGAGTTTACCAGTGCTATATTGAAATGCAACAACTTATCAACCTCTAGACTAGATAAACTGTCTTGGAGACATCTTAAAATTATCATCAAAGACATCACATGTCTTAGAAATCTCATCAATATTGCTGATGTGTGTATCAAACTAGGTCATTAGCCATCTCATTTTAAGACATCAGTATTTATCATTATCCCCAAGCCTAACAAGATATTGTATAGCTCCCCAAAGATATTTAGACTAATAGTCCTGCTAAATACACTTGGTAAACTTATTGAAATAGTACTCTGGCTTTCAACATTGCCTAGTTCTTCCCATCACTCAACCATTAGCTACTTTCTTTGATCCTGGCCAAAGCAAGGTTTAACTCTAAGATCTTATCATTTTTTCCACAATTACCTAGTAGGTAGAAAAACAAAATATCTCTGAAACAATTTTTTGTTTCCTTCTTTCAATATTGATGTTAGTATTGGATAGGGTTCCACCCTTGATCCCATTCTATCTGCTCTATATCTCTCTTCAATTCTTCATATTTTTGAAAAAAGATTAAAAAATCTAAAAATTCCAGTTTTTTAATTAATAGTTACCATATCATATCTCCTCTCCTCTGATAGTTCAAACTGATTATTGAACATGAGAAAACAGAAGTGTTTCATTTATTTAGATTGTATAGACTTTTTAACCCTTTACCTTTGAACCTTTCTATCCTAAGAGGCTCTATTTTTTGTCCCAAGGAAATATGGCATTACTTTGGGTTTATCTTCAATAGAAAGTTGACTTTTCAACAACACATCAACTTCTATACAAACAAGGCTTTATTAACTGTAAAATGCATAAAAATGCATGGAAATTTGATGAGAGGTCTTATCTCCATACAGAAGTTGTGTTTTATCCATTGTACTATATATTTTCTAATTATAGTACTACAATAAGATGCTATTGGTGTATTCTCTTAAAGAGCTCAGAAAAATACAATAAAGAGCTGCTATTTGGATTTTAGGAGCATTTTGTACATCCTCTTCTTTTGGTATTAAGACCATTACAGGACTCATACCAATTCATTTCTATTTACAAAAACTCAGTGATAAATTTCAGCTCAGAATGCAAATGTTACCACAAAGTCATATCATTAAGTCATTTTTGGAGTCAAGACATATGGATGATAGCAATATACATCATCTATCACTTGAGAGGTTAATGCCTAGACAGTGATTGCTGATCAAAGATTCTATAGTAGATGCAAATAACAGATTAAATGGAGTTTCTCCATCTTTTGATCCATTTAGTAGCAAATTCTCTCCTGAAGATAGGCTAATAGATATTTTCTCTAGTCATTTTTCTTTTGATTCTGTGAATAGAAGAAGTGAAGAATGCATAAATGTGCATATTTGTAAACTTGACAATATTACCTTTCAAGTATTGACAAACTCAAAAGCAGTTGTTGTTGTATCAGACACTAGCATAAAGAATCAAGTTGTTATCTTAATAGTTCATGTCCACACTTACAATAGTCTCATCATCAAGATAATTCATTATGCTATAAATGTTACTTTGACTGAAGCTGAGCTTTTTACCATCAGATGTAATGTCAATCAAGCCATCTGATTATCCAACATCAATTGAATCATTATTATGGATTTGATACATGTTGTAAAGATAATCTTTAACTTGTCAATTCATTCTTACCAAATGCAGTTGTCTATCATTTCTAGAGAACTCAGAAATTTCTTCAACAAAGATTATATCAAATTCTGAGATTGTTCAAATCATAAGAAATGAGCTCTCCATGATTTAGTCAACAAAGAGACAAAGAAATTCAATCTTGTATCCATATTCTCCTGCAAGTCCTTATGGGATTTTGACAGGAAAAACAAATACAACAAAATTCTTGTTATCAAACTAGAGAATTACAATGTAACTACTAGTCCTATATATAAAGAGATTCTATAGGAGATACTTGGGGTTTTGGGGATATAACTCTTATTACCTCAAGCAGAGATTTTAGTGTTGAGACACTAACAGAAGTACAACTCTGCCATGAAAGACCAAGTTAAATAGGAGTACCTTCATCATAGAAAACAGAATCTCCAGATTGTTGTACTACCACTATATAGGCATGTTGTAAGGAAGGTAGCCACTATAGGAGGTAGGCTTTTTAGATTAGATGTTGACAAGAAATATCACTGTGGGAATGTGTTTTTCAGATGGATGGACTTGGCATATGACACTATCCTCAGGTATAAGATAGATCTATTTCTATTGAGCTGGGAACAGGTTTAGTGAGAAGACTTTGTGTTTTACTCAGCTATAAGATATTTTTTAGATGTTTTTGATGGCAAGCTAATAAATTGTTGATTTAAATAATAATAATAATAATACCAAAAAAAGTAGCCACATTTTATAAAAATAAGTGTTTAAGAATATAGGCATTTTTTGAAAGGCTATAAGTAATTAAGAATCTCAGTTTATCTCAAATTTCATAAGAAAACTCTGCAACTAACTAGGGATCAAACAGAATTCTTCAACAGCTTATCATCCCTAAATTGATGGCCAAACAGAGAGAGAACCAACCAAGAGATGGAACAGTACCTTTAACTGTATATAAGCTACTGACAAAACAACTAGGCTGAATAGCTACCAATGGCCAAGTTTACATATAACAACAGACAACATTTGAGTACTGAAAAGTCACCATTCTTCATGAATCTTGGAAAATATCCAAATGCTTATGGATAAAAGAAACCATTGACAGAAAAGATATCAGAGATGGACAAATTTACTTATAGAATAAGAGAGATGAGAAAGAAAGTGGAAGAAGCTTTGAGAAAAATAAACAAGATGATAAAAAAGAAAGTAGATAAGAAATAAAAAAGGGTTATCAAGTATAAAGAAGAGAATTTAGTATGCATAGATGGTACAAACATTAGCTCCAATCAACAAGCTAGTTGTTAAAAGAGCCAGCTTGTTTTCCAGTAATTAAGAAAATTGGGTTTTTGGCATATAAGCTCAAAACCTCTAAAATATGGAAAAAATCTTCTTAATGACTCTAAACTGAGACCTTACTGTAGGCTGACCTTTATCACCTAATAATAAGAGACCTCTCTAAATGTTATCATATCAAGTTAAGAGAGTACCACACAAGAAGTCAAAAAGATCCTAGACTTCAGAAGACAAAGTAGGAGTAGTTTATAGTAGTCAATTCCTTAAAGAGTTTATATAGGAGGACTGAAGCAAAGTTATCAAGGAAACACTACAGTTATATCAGGACTTCCATAATAGCTATTCAGATACACTCAATCACAGTTTAAATTCCTAGAAAGTCTTATAGCAAAATCATGAAAATGTGACCCTAGAGAGAAGTAATATTACAGTTTGCCTTACAACCAAAGCAGGCTAAAACACATGTCACTTTCTGCTTCTATAATATTAATTAAGTCATGATGTCTTATAAAAATGTATACTAGAGGCATGAGAAATACACTTATTGCACATCATTTTTCCAATATACCACTACTAAGCAATTATAAGCTAGCAAAGAGCTCAAGAGAATTACCAACATAAGTGAACTCAAATTAGGCTAGTCCAGCAACCCATATATATACCATCTTCCCAAAGCAGTCTACAAAGTCTACTACTCCTATTATCCTAAGATTGAAAGACATAGGAATCAGATATAAACAAGTATGATTCTAACACAGCTAATAGGGATATCAGCAAATAAGAACACATCAGATCCAACTCTGATGTGTTTAATAACCCTTTCACAACTGTTTGGGTCTATAGACCATCAGCTATTTGCAAAGATGTGTTTTGTAGCAATGAGATCACTAAGAAGAGCTGAAAAAATGTTTCAGTATAAGATATCCAGATCCATAACTATAGCTACACAGAGAGAAGGAAAAAAAAGGACAGTAGCTCAAACAGAGGTTGCAAGTTGTTCTTGAGTGAAGATTGGTTTGAAGTTGTGAGGGTTGACTATGGTATAGCCAGTATTTCCCTCTTTAGGCCACCATCTAGTGAGAGTATCTAGTTTGGTGCCAAGACAATCAGAATAGAATCTGATAACAAGGTTGAACTAAGAGAGGTACTTGGACCACTGCTCTTGTCTCTAAGTCAACATCTTGGTAGTAGAAAAATACTCAAGGTTTTTATAATCTATAACAATATTGATAGGATAAGCTAGACCTTCTAGGTAGTGTTGCCAAATTTTGAAAGCTTCAAAAATAGCAAGCAATCCCTTGTCATGTATATTGTAGTTTGACTCTACTGCAGTAAAAGTGTGGGAGTGAAAGGTAACTGGATGAACTTCATTTTCTTTATTAATAATAAAAAAAATTATAGTAAGAGCATAGTCTGAAACACTAGTTTTCACAATGAGTTAAGCATCAGGAATCTAATAAGTGAGAATAGAAGTGGAGATGAATATTGTTATGACTTAGACTCTGTGTTAAGTAAAAGACACACTCTTGTATTGAGTAATGCAAGAGAACTCAATAGAGAACTCCATACAGAAATGTCTACCTTATATACTAAACTACAATGGTCCATGCTACTACTTTTCTAGCCTATCCTAAAGACCATGTGTTTGTCTTAAGGCTAATATACATTCCACATGTTGTTATGATATCATCTTTCTAGATCCTTCTATATTGTTCCCTCATATCATGTGAGCATGTGACTTCTGTGACAGTGTCACACTTTGTCTTCTTTATCTTCTATTCTTTAATAAAAATAAGAGAAAAAAGGAAAATGAAGAAAAATAAAATAAAAACTAAGTCCCTTGTTTTCAATTCTGACAAATGTCTTCTTGAAAGAGTTGAAAGCATTTTAACAGAAGGAGTCAAACTTCCAGGGGATGTCCTTCTGGATGAGACATGTCAATAGAATGACAATATCTGAGTAATTGAAGATGAACCAGTAATAGAAATTGGCAAAACCTAAGAAGAATTGAATATCCTTGACTTTCTTGGGCTTCAGCCAGTCTTGGATAATCTTGACTTTGTTGTCAAATATAGTAAGGCCAGAAGGAGAAAGGATGTATCCTAGATATTCTACTGACTCAGAGTAAAATTCACATTTCTCTGTTTTGATATAAAGACTAGCCTTGCAGAGATACTTGAGTATTTCTTTAACATACTAGTGATGTTTGGACATGTTATTCAAGTAGATGAGTATGTTATCTAGATAGATTACAACACAGATGTCCAAAAGGTCAGAGAAAATATTGATCATAAATCACTGAAAGACCATAAGAGTATTAGTAAGACTGAAGAACATTATAGACTACTTAAATGGTTTATAACATGTCCTAAAAACAGTCTTCCATTCATCATTATTGGTGATGTGAACCAAATAATAAGCATGGTGAAGATCTATCTTTAAATAAACCTAAGCTTTGTAAGATAAGTCTAGTAGATTGAAGATAAACAAAAGTGGATAATAATTCTTTTTGGAAATGCAGTTAAGACCATAGAAGTCAACACAGAGGTATAGTGAACTATCTTTCCTCTTAACAAATAAGACCAGTGTACCATGTGGAGAGGAGATTGGTCAAATGAAACCCATGTTGAGATTTTCCTCAATGAATTCCTTGAAAGCCTCTTGTTTGGATGCTGAAAGAGAGTATATAAGGCCAACTGGAGGTTGAATACCTTCTTCCAGATTGATTTGGAGGTTATAAGGATGATGAGGGGTGAGGACTTTAGCTTTGGTTTTGCTAAAAACATTGGCAAATTCATAATACTCAGAAAGAATATTAGAAAGATCAGGAACCTCTGCAAGTTTTGTAGAGTTAGCCTGAATGTCTGAAGAGCAAAGATAGATTTCAAAGTTGCTAGAGCCTAGAAGTTTTGATGTACACAAGAATGCTACAGCACCAATAATAGCAATGTTAGGTTGCTCAGAGATGTTACAAACTTCATTCAGCTTATATCTCCACAACCAGTAGACTGTTTTTCACAAACTAAGTTACACTGTAAAGCTCCAAATGAGTGCTATTTGTACATATGTAGGATGTACAAATACAACAACAAACGTCCGAGATATCAGGTCATCAGTAACTGTAAAATCTTTATTTACTAATATCTTATGAACAACTGGATGGATTTGCGCTATTGAACTTGCATTGAAAAGTGCTCATCAAACAGTTCCTGATGATATATGGTATATTACATAGTGATAAGTATTCATAGAGATACAAGCATACCAATATAGTGACATAATTAGTTATCTTCTAAAATTAGCCTGACAGCTGCTATGACAGATAACAGCTCCCATCAGGTATGAGTTGTGATCATGTGATGGCAACAGCTTGTGCACAGACCACCACTCTTTTGTATATATACTTCTGTGTCTGAGGATTAGATCTTAGACTTAATAACATCAATTATTCCTGTTAATACTACTCATTACCTATTATCATTATTTCCTTATACTGAACTTCTGAAACACCATTAAGTTTAAGCATCACAACCAGTAGGTAACTCATTTGTGATAACACAGAAGTTTCAGATATAGGTATGGAAACCACAGAATTTGATGATTGCAGAGTGGTGTCAGAAAATAACAGAGATACCAATAGTATGTTAGCCATGACATGAGAGGGAGCAAGATTTTCCCACAAAGATGGATAGAAGTTTATCAACCCATTTGCCCAGTCAATCAGTGGATTGTGTCAGATGAGCTAGTTGTATTTAAGAATTAAAGAGTAGGAAAAATTAAGCAGAGTGATATAGAAGTCCAGATTTATACAATTACTGGTAGGGAAAATTATGTACAGGTCAGCAATTTCAGAGATGGTGCTATTTGATAAACCATCAAACAAGCAAAGGACAACTGGAGAAGTTGTGGATGTCTTCAGATGGTGAACATCCACAAATTTTGAGCCTATAAAGCAATGAGTAGATCTAGAGTCAACCAGAACTCAGAATGGGATT
>Ga0157358_1000752_pt1 | contig 13852 bp, 17 predicted proteins | sample AttcapACBM2_FD_111484 | JGI IMG/M metagenome (GOLD analysis project Ga0157358, IMG submission 111484) | Fungus gardens microbial communities from leaf cutter ant in Botucatu, State of São Paulo, Brazil - Atta capiguara ACBM2 | ecosystem: Host-associated > Fungi > Mycelium > Unclassified ...
AAGTGGTTGCTCCGGTCAAGAGTAATAAGCGGACGAACAGAGCTGCTGTACTTAGGTTCGTGAGCATTTCTAGGTTCTTTTGGTATGTTCGTTTTCCGTGGATGCTAACACTTTTTGATTAAAGTAAACCCGCAGCAAAGAAAGTCCCAGTGAAGAGGAAGACAGTTGTTCCAAGTGATGATAGAATGCAAAGTCAGCTGAATTTCCAGCCTACGGTTACCAGAAGTTCGAGGGCAGCTGCTGTCAAAGCGAAAGGTAGAATGGTGGTAAATTGCTAATGCTTTTCTTCTGACGCAAGAACTGATTATTGTCTTTAGGTGGATGATGATAGTGATTAGCTCGTTTTCCCGTGGATATTGCTATTATTTGAGGGTTCAGCTGCATCAGTTGGAGACGAAATGGGAATAGATTAATGGTCAAGGAATTTGAAGGTCACCATAGCCTATACTGCTCCCTAGGGTGATTTCGGCCACCTAGCTGGATTTCGATCACTTTTCGAAAACTCACCATAGAGAACACAGGAGTGAAACGGGTGGCCTATGATTATAGTAATTGCTTTTTTTTTGATGGTTAACAAGAAGTGACTGTGATTCAAGAGAATTGTCATTGGTAAGAGCTTATTGCTATGAGCTGGATGATATGAAGCTATTAAAAGTGAAATACTTGCAAAGGATTGGGATATTAAACACACTTCAAGTGAATGTTCACAGATGACAAGTAGAATGGCTGCTATCAGTGACTGAGCAACTTGCTACACACTTACAAGATTCAAAGGTTTTACTTTAGCTAGAAAGGTTGTGCTCAAGTAAGAATAGTAGCAGATATTAATAAGCAAGGTTTGTTAATGGAGGAAATAATGAGAGATCTATGAGTATAGTGTACATTATTATCTTAGGAATGAGTCAGTAATCACTGGAAAATCACCAGGGAGTTAGTAAGAATCTATGGACAAAGCTTAGAGTGAGGTTTTAGAAAGCTGACCTCCTATTCTTCTACTTTATTTACTTCAACTAGTTTCAATTCTTTCATCTTTTGCTCTTTCACTAGTTCTCTATACTTCACAACTCAACTAATGTTTACCACTGGATGAATTCTTATAGAGGCTGGTAATTTCAACTTCACTACATTCTTTGGTATCACTTCCTCAACTATATATATTGCTCTGTTAACTTTTTTACTGGTCTCTCTTTGAATTAATAAAAGAACAAGAAAGTAGTTAGAGTAGTAGAGGAAATAAAGAAGACAGATATTAAGGCACTGAGAAGTGGAAAATAGATAACAAGCTAATTCTAAGAAAAAGATAATGCCTCTCTCTCATCTGCACATTTCAATCTCTTCCAGTACAGATCAATTGTCTCTATTCTACCTCAGATATCTTTGTTAGACCCTTTCTAACTTTATCAATCTCCATCTCTAATATCTGAGAATTACTAGTAACTAGGGTAAGTTTTAACAATCTCTATTTTAGATAACTAGATAGTGGACTTTATCATGAAGTTTCCATTGGTAGCAAAAAATAATGTAATTTTAGTTATATATAAGAAATTATTCAAGATAACACATTTTGTAATAAGAATAGAAGGGACATCAGTGAAGAGATGTCAGGTATGATTCACACTGGAGGTCAAAGTCCATGGGGTTAGCTCAGAGATGCACAAACTTGTGAAATAACCCTAGCTTCAGCTCATGTGCTGTGCCATCTGACTACTATGTGTGTTGTGGCAACCACTAGACATAAAGTCCAATAGCTACACAAGTGAGTAAAGCTCTCAGTAGGCAATCAAGTGGAGAAAATCACAAGAGAACTCGACAAGGAGTCTCTGCTAAATTAGAGTCCTATATATACAAAACATGCCTGGTCCATGCTACCAATAATTAAGCCTGCCCTATTATCCATGCTACAACTTCATGCCCACCTCACATCTTACTCAAGGCCACCATGTGTACACCATATGCCCTGACATCATCTTCCAGATTCTTCTACCATGTTCTAGGCCCATGACATCACATCATGTAACCTGTCATGTGACTTCAATGTCACATGTCTCTTCATCATCAATAAAAAGAGAAAGAAATTCAAAAGAAAAAAAAATATAAAATCAAGAAAAATTAAGAAAAATAGATAAAAGAAAAAAAATATTAGTGTCCAAAGTGTTTCATAATAGTACTCCCCTCTTAAGGTTCCACTTCCAGAGGAACTTCCTTTTTGTCCTCCCAGATAATCCTACTTGTCTGCTTATCTTTCTCGTTCCATTCCAAACTCTCTTCCAACTTTTTTATATATTCCTTCTCCTCTTCCTTCTTATCATTCTTCTATCTATTCCAATTCCTTTCTAATTTCTTCAAATATTCTTTATCAAACTTCTTGTCATCCCATTTATATAACAACTTTGCTGTATATCTTTCTGGCAACTCCTCTCTCTTAAACTCTTCTGCTTCTGGATTCAACTTCATCTCCTTTCCTTTCTTCACTCTTATTCTCAATATTTCTTCATTGAATTTCCCTTTCTCAAACTCTTCTACCTTTTTCATCACATTTTTCAAATTTTCTAATTCTTCCCACATATTTTCTTCTGCTGTATATTCTTTCTATTTCACTAAGTATTTCATTTTCCCTCTCCTCTCTTGTCTATCCAAAATCTCTTCTACTTCATATTTTTTTTCACTGGCTACCTTGACAGAAGGTGGTGGTATCTTCTTTTTCCCTTTTACTTGCTCTCTATACTTTACTATTCTCCTCACATTAACCACCAGGTGTATCTATAATGATGCTGGTAATTCCAACTCTACTGCATTCTCTGATACTATTTTCTTGACCATATATGGTCCTATAAACTTCTCTGTCAACTTCTTCGTTGCCCTCTTCATTAACTCCATTAAAAAGTCCTTTGTACTAATCAACACCTTATCACCTACCCTATACTCTTCTGCCTCTTTCCTATTTCTATTAGCTTGTCTCTTTATCTCTTCCTGTGATCTCACCAACACTGCTCTTGCCTCCTCATGTCTTTCCTTCATCTCTCTTGCAAATTCTTCAGTCTTCTTATTCTTTTCCTTTTTTCTGATATCAAAGCCCATCCTCAGTTCTCTCCCATAGTTCACTTGGAACAGTGACGTTTTTGTTGCTGTATGCACCTTATTATTGAATGCAAACTCTGCCATTGCCAACCATTCTGACCAATTGTTCTGCCTATGATTGACATACATTCTCAAATATTGCTTCAGCTCCTGATTTGTCCTTTTTGTCTGACTATCCATCTGTAGGTGATATGCCATAGACAACTTGGTTTCTATCCCCAACATTTTATTCAACTCTTTCATCAACTCTGCTGCAAACTGTGGCCCTCTGTCTGATATCACACTTTCCAGAAACCCATGCAACTTCCACATGTTATCCCTAAACAACTTTGCCAATCCTTCTGCCATCATTTTTTCTGTCATTGCCACAAAGTGGGACATTTTCAAAAATCTATCACAAACTACCAAAATTGAATTATGATCTTTTGACAGTGGTAACTTCATAATAAAATTCACTGATATATACTGCCATAGTTTTTCTGGTATCTCATTAAGTCTTAATTTTCCTGCTAGCATCTCTGCTCTATTCTTCATCCTCTGACACTGATCATATCTCTCTACATATTGCTTTACTTCCTTCATAATTCCTGGCCACCAGTAGTTTCTAGTAACCAGTTCTACTGTCTTTCATTGTCCTCTATATCCTGCTATTGGTGTATTGTGATGAAGCTGAATAATCTCCACTCTCAACTTCTCATTCTTCAGCACATGTACCTTTCACTCTTTTAGTACTAACCCTTCCTTATCTCTTAACGTCTTAACTCCTGCTTTCTTCACTTCTACTGCCTTTATTACTTCTTCATCTTTATCTCTTGCTTCCTTTATCCTCTTTACTATCTCTTTCTCTGGTCCTTCTACTAACTGCTCCATCACTCTCACTTCTAACCATTCTTCCTTCAACATTACTTGGTTTTCGTTATCTCTTTCCACTCCCTCTGCCCAGTCTACTCTTCTACTCAAACTATCTGTTCTTCCCATACTCTTGTTAGCTACATGCTTCAAAGTGAAATCAAATCTTGACAAGTATAATAACTATTTAGCCTGCCTTCAATTCAACTTCTGAGCCTTCATGAAGTACTCCAAGTTCTTGTGATCTGTCCATATTTCAAACCGATCCTTGGCTCCTTTTAAAAAGTGTCTCCATGCCTCTGATAAGCACTGTATGATTGCTAACATCTCTTTATTGTGAATTTCATAATTTCTTTCTGCTTCATTCAATGATTTTGAAATATAAGCAACTGGCCTCTACTTCTTATCTTCACACTTCATTAATAATACTCCTCCTGTTGCAAAATGTGACATATCTGCTTCTACTCTCATTTCTTTGTCCAAGTCTAGTGTGACCAAGACTGGCTCTGTTGTAAACCTCTTCTTCAATTCCTCAAATGCTTTCTGTTGCCTCTCTCCCCAACTCCACTTATTCTCTTTTCTTGTCATCTCATGTAATGGCCTTGCTATCTTTGCAAAATCTTTGACAAACCTTTTGTAATAGTTTGCTAACCCTAAAAACTTCTACACATCTTTTACACTTTTCAGCACTGGCCACTCTATTACTCTCTGTACCTTTTCTTTCTCCATTCTTTCTCCATCTTCTCCAATTATCACTCCTAAAAATCCCACTTCTCTAACCTTTCACACACATTTCTCTGGTTTCACAAACAAATCATTTTCTTCTAGCCTTCTCAATACTTCTTCCACTATCTCATCATGTCCTTCCTCTATCTCCATTGTTATCATCACATCATCAATAAACACTGCTACTTTTTCTTCCACTACTAAATCTCTCAACAGATCATTCATTATTGTCTGGAATGTTGCTGGTGAGTTAGTTAACCCAAAGAACATTATCGTGGGTTCAAATGACCCTTCTGGTGTCAAGAATGCTGTCTTCCACTCATCTCCCTCCTTTATCCTTACATTGTTATAACCCCATCTCAAATCCATCTTCATAAACACCTTCTTCTTTCCAATACTATCTATCAGATCCAAAATCAGTGGTAACAGATAATTATTCTTGACCATTCAACTATTCAGATACCGATAATCTTGCACTATCCTTTTCTTCCTATCTTTCTTTGGCACAAAGAACACCAGTGATGTTTGTGGGTGATTTCAATGGCCTAATATACCCCTTCCTCAACTGATCCTTTACAAACTCTTGCACTTCCTCTCTCTCTACTCTTGACAATAGATATATCTTCCCCTTTTTTGGCACAAAACCTTCTCGGAGATCTATGGTATGATCCTAGACCTTCCTTGTTGGCATCCTTTCTGACTCTTTCTTTTCAAACATCTTCAAATATTTATGGAACCATCTTGGAATCATTTTTTCTGTTGCTCTCAACTCTATTAAGTCTTTTGTATCCTCTTCTTCTTCTTTCTTCTTTCTTATTCTTGCTATCACTATCTCCTTCTTTGTTGTTGGCTTCCTCATTTCTTTCTTTTCTTCTTTCTCCTGCTGCTTCTTTCACCCTGGTTTTGTCTGCTTTCCTGTCCTCCACTTCTTTCCACATTCATCCAGGCATCTCGTCATTTGTACCTCCCCTATTTTCCAATCTATCTCTGAGTTATGGCATGCTAGCCAAGGCATACCCAATATAACACTCCACTTCTGACCTCCTATCACATCTATCAACATCCTCTCTTTATGTCCCTTGAAAAATATCTCCACTTCCACTGTATCTTTTATTAGCCCTGCATAATTCAGCATGCCGTCAATATTTCTCACATAAATTGGCCTCTCTAGCTTCATCTTCTTAAACCTATGCTTCCTCGCAAATTCTTTGCTCATCACCAACCCTATTGCTCCACTGTCTAACAATGCATCTACCACAATTTCTTCTTCTTCTTCTTCCTGTTTCAACCCAATCTTCACTGTTACTTCTCTCAAATACTTCTTCTTCTTTTCTTTTCTTTCCATCTTTGTCTGTCTTACTTCTACCCCCTTTTTCACTTTCTCTTCCCTCAATATTTCTTTTCTATCTTTTACTATCTCCTTACTACTTCCTTCTCCTCTCTGCATTACTCTATCTTTCAATACTTCAAATTTATTTGAGGGTACCAATATTGGTCCCTCTTCCCCCACATTTCTGCAATGATGGGCCACATGCTCAAAACCTCCACACCCAAAACATTTTCTCTCTTCCATTACTCTCTGTCTATTCTCCTCTTTCTTTCTTTTCCACATTTCCTGTTGTCTCCACTCTTTCTCTACTCTTCTCTCCTCTCATATTCTCATTTCTTCTACCCTTCTCCATTCTTCATCTACTCTCTTTCCTTCTTCTACTTCCTCCTTTTCCTTTCATCTCCTTTGTTCTTCCTCCTCCCATCTTTTCTCATACTCTCTTCTTTCTTGTTCCCTCTCCTCCTATCTCCTTCTTTGCTTCTTTTTCCTTTCTTTTTCCACCACTTGCAACTCAACTATTTGTTTTTGTAATTTTAACATTGTCACATTATTTTCCATTATCACCTTCATCATTCTAACCATTTCTTCTTCACCATACTTTCTAACCATTTTCTCCATATTTACTTAACTCATATCTGCCATTTTGCTCTTCAAAAGATCTTCTCTTCAAACCAAAAATATCTCTCTTTTTTCTAACCCAATCTATTCTCTCACTGTCCTTTGTTACCAGCAGTATACTATCTTTCTCTCATTGCCTTGATGTTTGACAACGGTATCACTATCTCCCAAAGTTCCTCTGTAGATGATAGTGGACACTCTTCTTGTCCCATCTACACTGTCTACTGACTACTTGTCTACTGCCCTACTAATTACTATCTTAAAAAACACTGGCTACTATCCCTAAGAAGAGAATCTCTAAACTAGATGTTTCCTTACTGAAAAACACCACTGCTCTGTGTGGACAGGTCACAAGGAGATCCTGCAGCACAAGCCTTCTACATGAATCCTACTATCTACCATATCCACACAAGGTGATATGACCAATATATATGAGTGGGCTACCATGCAAACAACTGGCTAAGCTTCCCCTGCCTAGCTAGTGTACCCCTTAAGCCTAGGGCCTGGCTATAGATCTTCTTGACTTTGAGTGCACTGCTCACTGTTGAGGATGATAAAAGAGTAAAGAGAAAATAGGAGTTCATGTGACACAGAGTCCCTAGAAGTAGTTGAGTTCTACTGTTGTAGCAACCACTAGACACAAAGTCCAATGATCACACAAGTAGTAAAGCCCTTAGTTGAGTAATCAAGTGGGGAAAAGCACAAGAGAACTCAACAAGGAGCCTCTGCTAAATTAGAGTCCTATTTATACTGTTACAGGTTAGTCCATGCTACAACCTCATGTCTGCCTCACATCTTACTCAAGGCCACTATTGTGTACACCATATGCCCTGACATCATCTTCCAGATTCTTCTATCATGTTCTAGGCCCATGATATCATATCATGTAACCTGTCATGTGACTGCAATGTCACATGCCTCTTCATCATCAATAAAAAGAAAAAGAAAAAGAAATTCAAAAGAAAAAAAAGAAAAATAGATAAAAGAAAAAGAAAAATGTTAGTGTCCAAAGCGTTCTATAACAATGTGGTTACAACTTCAGATAAAAGGAAGAAGTCTGAGATGGGAGTGAGTACTAATTGGTATGTTACTATTGAACACTGGAAATCAAGTTCAATAAGAGTTATTTTTGTTGATTATCAGACTAGCAAATTACAGTGTAACTACTAGTCTTATATACAAGTAGATAATATAAGAGATGCTCAGGGTTTCAGTGGTGTAGCCCCTATTGCCCTGAGTGGAGATTTCAGTAGTGAGACACTGACAGGAGTAGAACTCTGCCATAGAAGACCAAATCAGATAAGAATATCCCTATCATAGAAGACAGGCTTGTATAATAAATGTTGAGAAGGCAGTATTACTATGGAGATGTATTTTCTGGATGGATGGACTTGGCATATGACAAGAGGCTAACAAGGTTGTTTAGAGACAACATATGGAAGTTATATGGGTTACTAGAAAGTATGATATCTAATAGTAGTCTCCAATTTTCAGTGAACTTCATTAGAAAGTTGAATAGAATACTAGGTATTGAAAAATAAATTGTTAATAGTATTCCACCCTCAAATAGATAGATTGAATGAATGAATGAATGAACCAAAATTTTGAGTAGTATCTATAATTCTTTGTAGATTATTAGCATCTGAACTGGTCTGAATAGCTCACTATAAATTTGAGGTTAATAGTAAAGTTTATATAACAACCAAGATCTCACTTTTATGATAGACTATAGGAGAGAGCTGAGGATGGAAGCAGATATCAGAAGAAAAAGGAAAGTAAAGAAGACAACAGAGTTTATAGAAAGGATGAAGAAAGCATAGAAAGAGATAAAAGCAGCACTGAGAAAAATCCAAGTAGAGACAAGTGAATAAGAGATGGAGAGAGACAGAAAAGAGTAACAAAGTAATACTAAGCACTAAATACTTGATATTCAAGAAAAGGATAGCTAGAAAGCTGATAGAATAATATGTTAATTCATATACTATTAAGAAAGTAATATTGACTAGTGTGGTTAAGCTAAGGCTGCCAGTATTGATAAGAATATATTCCATAGTAAATATCAGTAAAGTGATGAGATATTAGAAACTGGTAAAGAGACAGAAAGTAGAGAAGCTAAAACTAGTAGAAGTAAATAGAGAAAAGAAGTAGGAAGTCAAGAGAATTCTCAATAAGAGAATAGTACAAATATATACAAAGTGCTTGGTCTATTGGAAAGGCTTTACAGCAGATCATAGTATTTGGAAAAAGAAAATGAACTTAGAGAATGCAAAAGAAGTAGTAGTAGAATTTGAAGAAAGAAAGAATACAGAAGTAAGAAAGGAGAAGATAGATAAAGTAAGAGATAGGGACTTGAGAAAGAGAGTTACCAGGAAAATATACAGAAAAAGTACTGTATAGATAAGATAATGGAAAGTTTGAGATAATTTACTAAAGTAAACTTAGTTATTTTTCTTTCATTTTTGCTTTTTTCTTTATTTTTTCAGTTTAGTTTTTCTTTTGTAAACTTAGCTAAGGATATTATATAATATCACATATAACAGTTACAAATATTACAAATATCACTACTATTATTATATAGTTATGTAACATGATAGAATATTGTAGAATTTTTTATAATTTAAGTCCTTAAGTAAAGACAAAAGATAACTTTTATATTAAGTAATACAAAAAAACTTAATAGAGTTCCAAGTACAAGATAGTCTATCTTATATACTATAGACCATAGTCAGTGCACATACTATAACTAACCTATCCTAAAATACATGTACTTTCTATAAGACTAACATATTGTTGCTATACTATATGATATTACTTATTTTAGAACCTTCTACATCCTTCTTTGTGTCATATGATTGTATGATCTATAATAGTGATGTTATCTCATACTCTTTATCTAATTCCAAAATTAAAAAAAGTGAAAATGAAAAATAAAGTAAAACAAAAAACAAAAAAGAAAGATAAAATGTGAACTAACAAAATAGTGTATATAAAGTAGACTATCTTATAATGGAAACTCTATCAAGTTCTTTTATGTACTTAATATACAAGTTGTGCTTTTACTCCAACTTTAAGCTTAAATTTATAATACATTGTTGTTAGAAATTCTTAGAATAGACTTAGTTGTTTTCTATTTTTCTTGTCTTTTATTATTTCTTTTCCATTTTTTATAGTTTAGTTTTTCTATTTTCTTTTTCAAACTCAGTTAAAAAGCATGATATTACATCACATGTGATAGAATAATGATGTTATACAATATGTTCACTATATGTTGATCTTATGGCTGATACATTCTCTTAGAATAGATTAGATTTAGTATAGCATGGACCATTAGCCTAGTGTTGATAAATATACATAAGTATTGTTCAAGTTTCTATTTTATTTGCCTATCTGTTTGAGAATGCCAGGCTATAGACAAAGTAATTTCAACTCTAAGTAGTGTTACAAACTCGAGTCTTTAGTATTGAACAAGCAAATGAACCTTGTATTGGAGTTAACACAAGAGAACTCAATAGAGGACTTGGTATAGGATTGTTTACCTTATATACTAAAACCCCATGGTCTGTGCTAACTACTTCTAGCCTACCCTAAACAGCCATATGCTTGCCTTAAGGTCAACATGCATTAAATATGCTATATGACATCATTCTTTCAGAATCTTCCACATTTTTCTATGTGACACATGACCATATGACTGTGACTGTGACCTTGTCATGTGACTTGTGTGTGGCAGTGATGTCACATTAACCCTAGCTCTCCAAAGGTAAAAGGTAAAAGAAAAATAAAATAGTTAGAGTCCATTGTCTTGAACTTCTGATAAGCAGGTAGTATAATATATATGATTCTTTAGTGAAAAGTGCCACAAACTATGGTTCTCAGTCCAAAACTACACAATTGGAGTGGCTATAGAGCTTCTAGATATGATATAGAAAGAGTCTTGCAGTGCTCTCCATAGTGACTGTAATTGTTAGGAACAGACTAGCCACTGATCCAGTTACACTAAAAGTATACAATATCAAGCTTAGCTTTGACATCTGGCTGATACTATATATGTACTTCATACTGTACTCCTGACAGTAATGTAAGCAGAAATAAAGTGAGCTCTTTTAAAAACTAAGTCTACTACTATTATCACTGTATTAAATCCTGTAGATTTTGGGAGTTCTGCAACAAAATCAGCACTAACCATTTTCTACCTTGCATTTGGTACAAGCAGTAAGTATAGTTCTCTAAGAGATGAGTAGTAAATAAGTTTGGTTTATAAATATAGATCACAAGTACTGACATACTAGACATACCTAGATATTTGGAGCTATTAATAACTTTGTAATATTAGTTCTCAAGTCTTCTAACACCTAGTGTTGTGGCAACCACTAGTTACAAAGACCAATAGAGTTACAAGCAATAAATCTCTAAGGTAGATATCATTGTGGAAATCACAAGAGAACTCAATAAGAAGTCTCTGCTGAATTGCTATCCTATTTATATAAATTACAAATGGTCCATGCTACTAATAATTAATCTTATCCTAAAGTTCATACATTGTCCATAAGTATACCATGTGTACACTATGAGGTAGATATGCTATTAACATGCTTCTTGATGTTATTTTTCTAGTCCACTCTTGCCCAGTTTAGGCCTATGATATTACATCATGTGATATGTCATGTGACCACAGACATATGCCTCTTCATTGTCAATAACAAGAAAAAGAAAAAGAAAATCAAAAGAAAAGAAATTTTAAATCAAGAAAAATAGATAAAAGAAAAATATTAGTGTTCAAGTGCACCATAACACCTAGCATATTCAGTAATTTTTATGTTGTGATGAAGAGAGATAATATAAGAGAATTAATCTTACTTAAGGAGTTATAAGTGTCTAGAAACTTCAGATGATATTTGGGTAAGGTATTCTACTATTATATTACTACTAAAATAACTATAGTATTACTTGTTATAACTTAAAGATCTTAAAGTAGATCAATAAACAGGACCTTGTATTAGTGTTAATACAAGAGAACTCAATAGAGAACTCTGTACAGGATCATCTATTTTATATACCTAAGACTACTGGTCTGTGCTCTACTACTTTAGCCTATTCTAAATGACTATGTATCTGCCTTAAGGTCAATATATATATAATATATTGTATGATATTATTTCTTCTAGAATCTTTTACCATTTTCCATTGTGATATGTGATTATGTGACAGTGTGACCATAACAGTGGCATGTAACTATGACTGATGTGTGACAATTCATGACTGTAACATGTAATATTATATTAAACTCTAACTCTAGTTCTTAAAATAGAAAATAGAAAATAAATCAAAAGTAAAAATAAAAAATGAGAAAGAAAACAAAATAAAATGAAGTCTAATATTTGCAACTCTGATATTACTATAGCAGACTAGACAATAGGAATTAGAATAAGGTAAAAGTAGTTATTAGTCTATTAGGAGATAGTTTAAGTAATAACTAGCCTAGAAGTGTAACTAAGTCTCTACAAAGTAAAACCAGACTTATAGTATTGTTAATATCCTCTGACAGACAATATACTACTATAATTCTGTAATATTAGGAATATTGATCTTTTCCTAAAAGAAAAGCAAGCTATAAGGGAACTAACTCTTTTGAGACTTTTTTCTTGGCTGATCTGTAATTTATAATTCTTTTTCATATCTGCACTCATCTGTTTATCTGCTTATCCATACTTTAGACTTCTTCAAGCTGTATACCAATACTCTTAACCATCTATATATATCATGTAACTTTTCTTTTCAATACTTTCTTGCTCTTTTACAAAAGATTTTTCTTTTGACTTTACTCTTTGACCTTAAGTTGTAATATATACTACCTAGAATAGCTATCTGGAATAAAGACTACTAAATAAGTTACTCTAGATACTGGTGATCTTCAGATGTCAGAGATAGAAGTTGATAGAGTTGGTAAGGATCTAACAAGGACATCCAAGGTGAAATGAAAACAGTTGATCCATACTGGAAGAGATTAGAAAGTGCAGATGAGGAAAAAGATGTTATCTGGATGTGGTACTCTTGGGGTTTAAACAAGTATAAACTACTATAGAGAATGTTATACTCAGAGTTTGAACTTTGACATTTGATATATCAGAAATAACTATAGTACACAAAACTTATCTCTGAAAAGAATCTAAGAAAATAAAATAGAGTTTTCTAGAAATAACAGATATACTTTCCAAGATTATTCTAATCAGATAGAACACTGATGACATAATCATAAAATTTATATAGCTTTACAAATTTCTTTGTCAACTTCTTTGTCTTTTTATTTCTCACCTGCCATGTCAAATTCTTGGTACTTAACAACACTCTCTATCTCCCATCTTATACTCTCCTGCCTCCTTTCTATTTTTGTTTGCATATTTTTTTAAAATTTCTTTCTGTAATTTTTTCAATACTGCTTTTGCCTCCTTATGCATCTTCTTTATTTCCTTCACAAACTCCTCTGTTTTTGCATCTCCTACTCTAGAAATTATTTCAAGAACTAGTGTTGTTACTTTGTATCAACAATTTGCAGTGGAACTGTAGTATGAGCTTTCTACTCAAAAATTTTATAAATATTCTATTCAACACCATCCAATTTAATAATGAGTATGTCTAGATGTTGGTCTAGGTCTTGTCAATATTATTCACTAGTCAGCTTTTTTAGTGGCTAGCTACCTACTCTTTAAGCCTTGGGTCTAGCTATATATAAAGTATGTAGGAATAGGTTATAATGTTCTTGAAACTCCACATCATGTAGTCTGAAAGACTCTCTATATCATTCTTACAATATCATATTATATGACACATCACATCATAGAATAAAAAAGTAGTGAGTTGACAAGAGAATGTCACATGCCTAGTCATGTGACTCTAGTTATATAACCTCTCAACTTGATGTTACATAACAAGGTCCGTGGGGTCTGTCGCATGATTAATCTATATAGATTGATAGCAAGACATTGTCGAAAAAAGAATGTCGAGAACAGGTCCAAAAGCATCCTCAAGACCGCTATCGTATCGGGAGCTGGTTGATCTATGCGATAATGCCTATATTTCTTTTCCAGACAAACGACTTCGCTCGGTGTTGGGTGAGGATGAGGATGAGGGTGAGATGCTGACCTCGTTTTGTCTGACACGGTCAGAGTCGAGCCCGGTCATGGGACTGCTACGTCCGATCCTCGTTGAGAAGCTAGAGAATGAGAATGGCAGGCGTCGTGAGATGGGGTTGGA
>Ga0157358_1000753_pt1 | contig 13847 bp, 8 predicted proteins | sample AttcapACBM2_FD_111484 | JGI IMG/M metagenome (GOLD analysis project Ga0157358, IMG submission 111484) | Fungus gardens microbial communities from leaf cutter ant in Botucatu, State of São Paulo, Brazil - Atta capiguara ACBM2 | ecosystem: Host-associated > Fungi > Mycelium > Unclassified ...
AAAAGAACAACTCTTGTATTGAGTAACACAAGAGAACTTGATAGAGAACTCTTCTACAAACTAGTCTACCTTATATAGTTCTACAGATGGTCTGTGCTAAGTACTGTGTACCCTACCCTAAACAACCATGTGTAGTCCATGTAGCCAATTTGTGGTGTACATGTTGTATGACATCATTTGTTCTTGAATGTTCTACTAAATTCTCCCAAGTCTTGTGATCTGTTTTGTGACTATGCCATCATGTTGTGACTGATGTAATAGTGTGACTGATCTACCCTAACCCTAGTTGTTCTAAAAATAGAAAAGAAAAGAAAAGAAAAAGAAAAGATAAAATAAAGTGAAAAGCAAAAAATAAAAGTTAAGTCCATTGTCAACGATCTTGACATCTAAGGTCTTTGAGTTGTAACAATCATCCTTTTAAATACCTTGAGAAAACTAATAGAAAAATTCATTGGTGAAAGACTCCAATTTTAATTAATATACAAGAATTTCATTTATCCAAACCAACTTGGTAGTCTTAAACAATGATTAACCACAATGTCAAGATCGTTGATAGTAGACTTCATTTTTATTTTCTCTTTTACTTTATATTATTTTTCTTTTTCTTTTATTTTTCTATTTTTAGAACAACTTAGGCTAGGGTTTATCAGTCATGCTGTCACATCAGTCACAAGTTGATGGTATAGTCACAAGACTGATCATGGGACTTGAGAGAATGGGATACAAGGTTCTGGAATAAAGTGACATCATACAACATGGACAACACATGTTGGCCTCATATCATACACATGGTCGTTTAGGGTAGGGTACACAGTAATGAGCACGGACCATGAGTAGTAGTATATAAGGTAGACTACTTGTACTAGGAACTCTATCAAGTTCTCTTGTGTTACTCAATACAAGAGTTGTTCTATTACCTCACTCTAAGGTTTTAAGTTCATAACACACAGATATAAATGTCTTTCTCCCTTATCTTATTTGTTCAGACTAGATTAAAAATCTACTCACTAGTATTCTAGCTTTTAATATAGCCCAGTTCTTCTGTTATTAAACTACCAACTTCTACCTCATATCATAGGCAAAGCTAGTTTTAACCCAAAACTTTCTTTGTTTTTTTCTGACTATTTAATTGGTAGAAAAATGCAATACTTATAGAACAATTTTACTTCAATATCAATGTAAGTATTGGACAAGGTTCTTCTCTATCCCTGATTCTATCTGCCTTCTATCTTTTGCCTATTTTTCATATTTTTGAAAAAATAACAAAAAATTTAGAAATTCCTGTTTTATTTCTTTTATTTGTTGGCAATGGTCTTTTTATATCTCAAGAAAAATCATTTGAAAAAGCAAATTCTTGTCTTTTTTGTAGTTACAATGTGATTTTGTCTTTACTTGATCAGTTTGGACTTGTTATTAAACATAGAAAATCTAAAGTCTTTTATTTTTCCAAATTACACAGACTTTTCAACTGTCCTTCTTTAGATCTCAGTCATTTCAGAGGTCCTATACTCCAAGCCAATGATATCTGGCAATATCTAGGTTTCATATTTGACAGAAAGCTTTCATTTCAACAACATGTCAAATTTTACACCAACAAAGCTTTGTTACAACTTAGGACTTAGAGTTAAAGTCAAAAGTAGAATCTTGGATTGGTTTATCACAAGAGAACTCAATAGAGTTCCTAGTATAAAGTTGTCTACCTTATATACTCTACTAAATAGTCCATGCTACTATTGCATCTAACCTACCCTAAAGACTATGTATAAACTATAAGATCAATATGCATTAAGCATATTTTATAATATCATTATTTCAGAATATTCTACCATGTTTCATTGTGACCATGTGACCATGGCTGTGACTATGTCATGTGACTAACATATAATTGTGATGTTATGTTAAACCCTAACTCTAGATTCTCCAACATAGAAGATAAAGGAAAAATAAAATAAAAGTAAAAAGAAAATTGAAATAAATAAAGTTTATCATATTCAATTCTAACAAGCTTTTTCAATAGTCAAATGAATAAAAATACTAGGAAATTCTATTCAAAAACTACTCTCTTATCAAAAATATCTCCTTTATAGAACATCTGTTCTCTCTATTACTCTATATAGCTTTCCTTTATAGCCCTTCAACAAAGTACCTCTTTCTTATCCTTTGAGAAAACTTAATAAAATGCAACAAAGAATGGCTTTGTAGATCACAGGTGTTTTTCAAACTTCTCCTACTTTGGAAATTGAAGCTATTGCTAGCTTGATTCCCATTTATTTACATTTTTAGAAACTCAGTGGACAATATCAACTCAGAATGTTTACTCTTCCAAGCAATCATGCTATTAAATTCCTTCTGGAAAACAGATCACTACTAATTTCTTCCATTATTGTCTTTTCTTGGAGAATATGACTTCCAAGCAACATCTTAAAAATCAAAAGTTCTGTTGTAGATACCAACAATCATCTCAATGATATCTTTTCAGTATTTGATTTGCTTAATAGCAAATTTTCTCTAGGTTCTCATTTAGTTGATAACTTTTCTAGTTATTTTTCCTTTTATAGGATAGATTGCAAAAATAAAGAAAGCAAGGCTGCTTACTTTTGCAAACTCAATGACATTGTTCTTAATACTTCATCCAATTCTAATTTAGTTATAGTTGTTTCTAATGCTAATATCAAAAACAATGTTGCTATGTTCATTGCACATATTCATTCATATTCAAATCCTATTAAGAAGACTTTACATCATGCTATTGGCATCACATCTACTAAGGCTGAACTATTTGCTATCAAGTATGGCATAAATAAAGCTATCTAAATTCAAGAGATATCTTACATTGTCATCATTACTGACTCAATTCATATGATATATTAGATCCTTGACTCATCTATCTATTCTTTTCAATAACAGTCAAATATCATATCAAAAGATCTTAGAGCTTTCTTTAACAAATATTCTTTGAACTCTTGTCATATGTTAAGCCCATCCATTTGGAAGATATATCTTTATAGTGATGCTGTTATCTTAAATCTATGAAACAAGCCCATTTTCTGTGATAGCCACCCTTCTTACAATATGTTCCCATGGCAGTAGTACAACAATTCAGATATCTAGTCTTCCATGACAGAGATACTCCTATTAAACTCAGTCTTCTATAGCAGAGTTCTCCTATCTTACTCCTGTCAATGTTTTACCACTGAAAACCTCTGCTTGGAGCAATAGTAGTAATATACTAAAACCCTAAGCATCTTCTATATCTCCTACTTGTATATAAAACTAGTATAATTTGCTAGTCTAATAATTCTTATTGAACTCAATCTCCAGTATTTAATAGTGATATATGTCAGAGTTGAAAATGATAGACTTAGTTTATTTTCTTTTTCTTTTTCATTTTCCTTTATTTTTTATTGTTAACCAAAGGCAAAGAAGACAAAAATGTGATACATCACACAAGTCACATGCTCATGTGACACAATGGAACAATATAAAAGGTTCTAGAGAAGATGATGTCATACAGCATAGTTAACACATGTCAACCTCAAGACAAACACATGGTCATTAGGGTAGGGCTAAAGAAGTGTAGCATAGACTATTGGTAGTTCGTATATAAGGTAGATGTTTGTACTTAGGAACTCTATTGAGTTCTCTTGTGTTACTCAATACAAGAGTATATCTTTTGCTTTAACTAAGTTATAACAACATACTAAATCAGCACTCATTTTCAATCTCAGACTTTACTTACTTCTCTGAAGCTGTAACCAAATGGCAGACAGATAGCACAGTATATAAGCTGAAGCCAAGATCATTCTATAAGTTTGTATTACTAAGCTCTTACCACAGAGTTCATATACTTTGCATAATTCTGAACCAATCCTACAAACTTTCATCTTTTAGTGTGAACCATGTCTAACAACTCTATTTAATTCTGAAATTGCCCAAGTAATGGCAATTGGCCTCTTTACTTAGCAATTGATAAGAAAATAAAGAAATTAAATCTCATATCTCTACTTTTATGCAAAACATCTTGGAATTTTGATAAAAAGAATGAATGTGACAGCACTATCAGAAATTGGTATATAATCTTTCAGACATCTGACTTCAAAGGGAAACAATTTCTTGATCTTCTAGACAATGAACTCTATTTTATCAAACTCTCATATACTAAGAATAGTCTGTAGCTTAAACATTTTAGTTATTCAAATTCATTATGTATAATAGCCACCAGAGCTATTATTAATTATGCTCCAACAGGAGAGTATTATCTTTGTTTCTTCTCTTCAATTGCCTATGTGTATCTTATCTAATCAAATCCAGATGCCATATCCTCCATGAATATAGAAGGTTTAATAATTATTGGAATCTTATAAGAAATACTATTAGTCAGTTTGTATTCTTCCTTGAATTCAGTCCAAATGCTTTTTCTTTTAGAGAAAGTATTACATAGTAGAGCAGTCTCTTTGTTCATTCAATAGTTTTTCTTTTTTCTTTTTCTACTTCTTTTTCTTTTCAATTTTTTCCTATTGTTTCTCTTCTATATAACATAGTTACAAAGTAACTACTATGGTCTGCTCTTGCACTCTGTGTAATAAATTGTTGATTTAAAAAAAACTTAAGTATAATATAAGACTACTGAATATATCTCTATATTGAGTAATATCAATATCTTTATTTAGCTTCATAAGTGACCAGATTTGTGATCAAATTGATCTAAATAAATTAGAGTTTTACATAAGTAAGCTTTATTATGAAAAAAAGTACTTATGGAGTTTTGAATTCTAATCTGGCTACATCTGTTTCAATCCCTAAATAATGTCACTTCTCTCATTTGCACTTTCTGATTTTTTCTAGTGTAAATTACATTTCTTTATTTTCTTCTCAGATATTTCTAAATAACTTTATAAATTTTTATTTCAGACATCTGAGGATTATCAGAACTAGAATAATACTTAGTAGTCTCTATTTCTATTACTATTAGAGATGATAAACTTAATTTATTATTATTTTTAGGCTTAGAGTTAGAGGTTAGTGTAACATTATATATAACTATTACATATCACAGTCATATAGAAGGATATAGAAGATTTTGAAACAATAATATCATATAATATGTTTACTGTCAGAGTTGTAAATAATAGACTTGACTTTATTTTATTTTATTTTAATATTTATTTTATTTTCTTAGTTTTCTTTATTTTATTTTTGAGTTTCTTTTTCTTTATTTTAGATTTAGATAAAGTGTAGTGTAATAGTCACATATGTCACAGATCACAGGTCACATATATATAATATGATAATATATTTGCCTTAAAAAAAGCATATAGATATTAAGTCTTCTTGTGTTATTCAATATAAGAATATACTTTTATCTTATTTCTAAGACTTAAGTCATAACATTTATCATATATTAATCTTATAGATTACACATAGCCTTTAGAATAGATTAAATAAGGTTTCATATAGACTAACTAGCTATGCTATACTAAATCTAGTCTACTCTACTCTAAGAGACATATATTTATATTAAGATCAATATATATAATATATACTATATAATGTCATTGTTTTAGAATCTTCTATAATGTTCTTTTATAACATGTGACAGTGTGACAGTGACATGTGACAAATATATAACATCATGCTAAATCCTAACTCTAAGTTTGAAAATAGAAAATAAAAATAAAAAGTTAAAAATATACTTGGATAATATATATCTTACTTATCTAGACTTTTAAGAGTTCATTATCAGATCTTAAATAATGAGGTATAAACTGTATTTAATATTAAAACATTTATGATATATAAATATATTGTTATATACTACTAACATCTGTACCCTTTCTACTTTATTTTGGTGTAGATCATACTCCATTTCAATTACTCATCAATACAAGAACCAAACTTTTTATTTCTCATTAATTTCATAGAGTTTTAAATAATAACCCCTACAGTAATCAACAATTCAGAGCATGTGTAATAGTAGTATTATAAGAAAACATTTCTAGTATTTAAGAATAATGGCTATCATGTATAGTTTCCTAGTTTGATAATCAACTTAGATTATACTACACTTGCTCTAAGTACATTTAAGCTCTCTTTTCCAAAATACAACTACATAGCAAGTTTAGGTTAATGTCAAATGTGATTCACACTGGGATGGAAGTCCACAAGATAGACTTGGAGTTGTGCAGACTTGTGGAATGACCTTAGCTTTAGCTTATATACTGTGCTATCTATCTACTGCATGGTTACAACTTCAGATGGTAGAAAGAAGTCTGAGATGGAAGTGAGTGCTGATTTGGTGTATTGCTATTGAACACCAGAGATTGAGTTCAATAAGAATTATCTTTGTTAATTATCAGACTAGCAAATTATAGTGTAATTACTAGTCTTATATACAAATAGATATTATAGGAGATACTTGGAGTTTCAGTAGTAAAGCTTCTATTACCCTAAGCAGAGGTTTTAGTATTGAGATACTGATAGGAGTAACTCTATCATAGAAGATCAAGTTGAATAAGAGTATCTCTGCTATAAAAGACAGAATACCTGGATAGTTGCAGCACTACCATAAGGCATATTGCGAGAAAGGTGGGCTTGTATAATTAGGAGATGATATCACTATGGGAATGTAATTTCTGGATGTGTGGACTTGTATATGATAGTTAGGTATAATATTTTCAATTGAAGCCAAGATTATTATATTCATATAGTATTACTTCCAACTCTCTTCTAATCTCATTTTTTGGTCTGATATGTCATCTGATTTGTTACAACCTTTAGCTAAACTCAGGTTGCAACTTAGGCAAAGACTTGAGTAAGGAATAGAGAGATGATTAATTGGTAAAGCATAAGGATACAGAATCATATCTACAGCTATATATACCTATGACCATGAGGAGTACATTCATTATACATAAAGTGATTGAATCATATAACATAAGAAAACAATACCTACTACATAAGACACTGACTAAAATACCATGAGGTACAGCTGATCATTGAGTTAGAAAGAAATAACATCAATACCTGTAATCCATGAGCTAACCATCTTGAAGATGTAAGGGTCAATTGTAATATATTTCATCTTCTGTACTACTTGTAGATAACTCTGGTAAGTGTAAATTATCCTTAAAAGTTCTATCCTACTTTAATGACCATAATTATATATATTGTCTTATATTCTATGATATTATCTGCTATGTAATACATATGACTTTGATTATATATCTTATAATTGTTCAAGAATGAAAATATAAGAGGAAAGATATATAAAATTAGAGAAAAAGGAAAATAAATATTAAAGAGTTTCATAATAGATCTAACTACAAAATGATAGTACTAATATAGCTCAGCCCTTCTTACCACCATCTTGGATGGCAGTGCTTATTAGAAAACTAGAGAATATACTTCTGACACTTTTACTCTTTGTGCTACAATGAACAAAATAGCTTCTGAAAAAGATGTTGTTATGGGGATGACTCTTTTGAATTGTTTTTCAATGATACTTGCAACAATTATGATGAGATACATGGTCGCTCACACACACATAGTACATACAGTCCTAGAACTCTGTTTATATTCTCAAGCAAATACAAGAAAAGCTATGCTGAAAGGATGGAGAGACAGAACAATAGGATGAATGAGGATGAGCCTGTCATCATAACTAATAGTACTACTGCACTGGAATATGTGACTTCAGCAAGTTAGAAAGGTCAAGTTAGCAAGATGGCTAACAATATTAATGCTATATGCCAACAGCATGTTTCAAACAAGACACTGGCTCTTAACCAACTTGCCAGAAACAATGTGGTCAATGTTCAGTTATCTTATGATATTAATCATGCTCTGGACCTAGAATCTTAGGATAGTGATTTTCATGCTATATTTCTTTATAGCTTAATGGAATACTTGGCATCTGACATCAAGATTATCAAAGACTTTCTTTCTAGAATATGCAAATATATTCTAGATAAATCAATTAATAAGGATAAGGCTAATAAAGTTCAGAACTTAGAAAGTATTGGCAAAGCTTCATGGGAATTTTTATCAGCTATCTACAAATCTCGATAAGATAGCTTATTCATTAATAAATTTAAAACAACCTTTAGAAACAAAGTAAAGTCGAAATTCAGCCCACAGATTATTTGTCTCCAGTCAAATAACAAAGGTAAGGAAATAGTAAAACCTATATTTGTATCTTCTCTCCTTCCTTCTATTCTAGCAAAATTGCCCAAAGAGGTAAACAAAATCTCCAAGTACTTTAAGAAGAACAATAAGCAACTACAGAAGAAGTTCTATGCTCAAGCTTCTTTCTTGTTCAAATCTACCTTATTCTTGAACTTATTCTTGAACATCGCTCTAGACACTCTGAAAATCAAAAAAACATTTCCACCTCTTCAAAATGAGAAGATCAACCAAGTTCAGAAATTAATCAATGGGAACAACAACAAACCAAAGCCCCACATCAACATGATAACAAGAGGCCCTTCACAAAAGCAAGTTATTGTCCCAATGAACAACGATGTAGCCAAATGTTACCTTAAGGATTTAAACATGTATATAATCAATATTAATCATGCTCTCAAAAACATCAAGTCAAACATTATAGCAGACTTCATTCATATTGATGACAAAGGTATCGTCATCATAACTAACAATGTGGCATGTTCTTTAAATCTTCAAGAGATCAAAAAATATATTAAAAATTCTCTTACTACTGATGCAGATCAGATCTCTACTCCTAGACTTCCACAATCCAAGTTGTACCTTAAGATTGTAGGAATCCCCTACATTAACAAACACTCAAATGTGCAAATTTCATCCAAGGAAGTTGAAAGCATTCTCAAAGTCAATCACATATTCAACAACATTGCTCTCACTTCCAAACTAAGAATCATAAATGTTTCACCAAAGTCAGATATAGCCATTATCTGGATTAAGATTTGGGATACATAAAATAGTTTCAATGCAAAGGAAATCATCAATAGACACTTCAATATGGAAAGCTTTATCACTACAGTATGTGGTGCAAATATAAACCTGAGAGTCCTGTAATGCAAGAATTGCTGGAAATGAGGTCACACAGCAGGAGTTTGTCATATTCAAGGGGCCAAATGTGTTAAGTGCAATGGGCCTCACCTAACCATTCATCATCATTATTTTACTTGGTGTTGCAAAGCTAATAACAAGTTAAATCCTCCCAAACTCAAAACCAAAAAGAGCAAACCATGCTCTCACTTATTCAAATGTCTCAATTGCAAGGGTGACCACCAAGCAGACTCTGTTGACTGTTCTTTTTGGAAGCATTGCTTTAACAAGGAGTGGCACTCCAAAGAATACTCTAAACTTTGGGAAACCAGAAAGAATTCAATCTGTTCAGATGTAAATGCCAACATGATATGATTATAAAAGACCTGAAGATTTTTTCACAAAATATCAGAAAAAATAATTTCATTATAAATACAATTCTTGAAATCAACAACAATTTCGACATTATCTTCATCCAAGAACCATCTTGGACAACAATAAGATCCATTCCTAGCTCAGCAGATAATGAAGATGTTTCATTGGTGGGTATTGTTAATCATCCCAATTGGCTCACCTTTGTTAGAGAACTGGACACAATAAATGACTGCCCAAGGGTTATGATCTTCATCAATATTAGACTCTCTTCTTTTTGTTTCTCTTTTTGCAAAGACATTATTGATCACAGAGACATTATTCTTGTTTCTTTCTTCATCAACAGCAAACTTTTTGGGTTATAAATGTATACTCAGACTCTTCTTATTTTATGATAAAGTATCTCAAGGATACTGAAATCAACATTCACAATCTTTTAGTTATAACTGAAAATTTTAACATCTGTGATTGTCTTTGGGACCCTTTGTTCAATCACCATTCTTCTATTAGCAATGATCTTATCATTATTGCTGACTCTTTTAACCTTAACCTATTAGTTTCTATTAACCAAGTTCCAACTAGGTACTCTGATAACAACAATGACTCAAACTCAGTCATTGATTTAATGTTCTTCTATTGCAACTCTTCTGAACTGAACAACCATTCAATCCATCCTAATTAGCATCTCACTTCTGACTATGTGCCATTAACAATTACTATTCCTATCACTAAAGAAAATATTGACCTTCGTAAAAGAACCATCTCAAAAAACAGTGATAAGGAAGACTTGTTCATAAAAGAAGTTATTGCATCCTTCTCAAAGTTAGACACATCAAATATTTTGGAGATATCCCAGTTGGAAAAAATTGTCACTGACTTTGCTAATATTGTAGAGTTTGCATGGATGAAGAACTCAAAAATTGTCAACATTACAAAACACTCTAAGAGTTGGTAGAACAATAACTGCAACAGTGATCTAGACAAATTTAGACATTTGAAGAGTGTTGAAGACTAGAAGATCTTCTGAAAGATGGTCAAAAATACAAAAAGAGCATTCTTTGACCTCAAAATTTAAGAAATTACTATAAAAAGTAAGAGCCTTGGGAACTGATAAGTTGGGTTAACAAATGCAACCTCCTAGCTATTGAAATGATCAAGTATAACAGTTGGCCCTGCTTAAAACTAAATAATCTCTGACAAGCCCTTCACTTTTCATTTAACACAGCTCAATTCCGTCAAGTAGATAAGAACATATTGAATGAACTAAATTTGTATCAATCTGCATTATAGTCATCATTTTTAGAGAAAGAATTCACAAGCACTATTATCAAGTGCAATAACTCATCAGCTCTTGGTCTCAACAAGTTATCATTGAGATAGGATATTGGCCCAATCATTTCAAGAACTCAACAACTATTGTTATTCCAAAATCTAACAAGGTGTCATATGATTCACCTAAGTCTTTCAGACCCATTATGCTTCTTAACAATTTGGAAAAGCTAATCGAGAAAGTCATTGGTAATGGGCTTCAATTTCATATCATCTCTAACAATTTCATTCACCAAAGTCAATTAAGAGGCTTAAAGTTCAAGTCTACCACTAATGTAGGTATCACTCCCACACATTTCATTTGTATTGGATGGATCAAAAATATGGTGACCAGCTCCTTAGCCTTTGATATTGCGCAATTCTTTCCATTACTCAACTATCATCTTTTAGCTCTCATTATAGGCAAAGCAGACTTCAATTTGAGAGTAGTTAATTTCTTCTCAAACTATCTCATCAACAGAAAAACCAAATACTTTTAGAACAATTTCTCTTCTTCATCATTTAACATTAATGTAGGAGTGGGTCAAGGATCGGCCCTCTCCTCTATTCTCTCTGCATTATATCTATCTCTGTTTCTTCATATCTTGGAAAAACATTTAAAAAATCTCTATTTAAAAATCTCCATTTTATTCTTTGTTGACAATGGTATTCTCCTTATACAAAGCAAATCTTTTCAGGTTTCCAATGCCTGCCTTTTTAGTAGTTATAATGTAGCTTTCAACCTTCTTTCCAAATTTGGTCTCTTAGTTGAACATTTGAAGACTGAAATTTTTTATTTCTCTATGATACATAGGGTTTTTAACCCACCTCCCCTCAATTTATCATTATTAGGTGGTCTAGTATTGTATTCAAAAGATATGTGGAAGTACCTGGGGTTTATTTTCAACAGGAAACTCCTTTTTTGTTAACATATTGACTTCTACACCAACAAAGCATTGTTGACAGTAAAGTTCATGAAGATCTTAGGTAACTTGATGAGAGGCTTAATTCCACATCAAAAATGACTCCTGTACAGAAGCTGTGCTCTCCCAATAGCGCTGTATGTGTTTTAAATGTAGTTTTATACCAAAGCCTTCTAGTATATTCATTAAAGATCTTAGGAAAACTTTAGAGATGAGTGGCCTTGTGAATAAGTGGAATATTCAAAACTGCTCTGTCAGCTGGTGTTGAGACTATTGCTGGCCTTATCCCTATCCACTTACACTTACAAAAACTTAGTAGAAGATCTTAGCTCAGAGCACATGCCCTACCAGACAATCACATTCTTTGATCTCTTATGGAGAATAATAGTGACTCACCTACACCTTCTCAACTACTTTTTCTTAGTTCAGAACTATTAACTAGGTGCTAGCACAGCCTAATCAAAGGCCATTTAGTTGATATAGAAAATCAGTTTAACAAAGTCTTTTCTTCTTTTGATCCCTTTAATCCTGAATTTAAGCTAGACAATAGAATAATTGACTGCTTTTCTAATCACTTTTTCTTTCATTTATTTAGAAAAAATTTGGACTGTCTTTTCAAATCTTGTATCCAGCAACTCAATAATATAGCCATCAAATCATCAAATACTCCATCTAACGTACTCATGATCACAAATACCAGTGTCAAAAACAACATGGCCTTCTCAATCGCACATGTACATGTCCACAATAAACTGATTATCAAAACACTTTATTATGCTGTTAACATCACAAGCATGGAAGCTAAATTCTTTACTATTAGATGTGATATCAACTAAGCAGCACATCTTCAATACATTTCTAAAATCATTGTTGTAACTGACTCTATCCACATGGCAAGAAAGATATTCAACCCATTATCTCACCCACTCCAAAAACAAGTAGCTTTCATTTTCAATAACCTTAGAGTCTTCTTTAATCATCATTATGAGAACATGATCAAATTCTGGGAATGCCCAAGTAAAAGCAAGTGGAATCTTCACTAGCATGTCGATATCAAAACCAAGTCATTCAACCTTACCCTACTTTTCCTAGTCAAAAACTCTTAGGAGTTTAGCAAGAAATCTGAATACAATAACATTATCAACAATTGGAAAATGACAACATATAGTAAAGGTGGAGCATGCAATATGTTGGCCATTCTAATATATTATGTGCAAGAGCAGCAAGAGCAATCACTAATCATGCTCCTATTGGAGAATATTGACTTCATTTCTTCCCTAAGGAGGAATTTAGTTGTCTATACAGTCTTTATCCTATTGAAACAAGACACTACATCCTTTATAAGTGCAGAAGATTTAATAAGTATTGGAATCCAAGAAGAGATTCAATAGCTCATTTCATCATGTTTCTGGAACTTAATCCATGTGCATTTGCTTTTTTACCTTGCAACTCTTAGTTAGCTTGGTGTAGATCACTTTGCTAAGTTTTCCTTTTTGTTCTCATCTTTTTCTTTCCTTTTCATATCTCTTTCTGTTTCTTGTTTATCTTTCTTTTTCTTTTTCATGTAGCTTCAGTTGTTATGTATGTAATTATGAAGTAGCTACCATGGTCTGCCTATATACCCCATATAATAAATTGTTGAAATAAAAAAAAGTACTAATATAGCTAGAAATATTATAGAAATAAAGAAATCATTTAAAAACTTATCTAGAGGAGTAAACAGCTTATATAACAATAAAGCTGGCTATTGTTTTCAAAGAAATACATTGTCAGAGTTGTGAATAATAGACTCTATTTTATTTTCATTTTTACTTTACTTTACTTTTAATTTAAGGTTAGGATTTAGCATGATGTCACTATTATATGCAAGTCTACCCATCCAGAAATTACATCCCTGCAGTGATATCATCTCCTAATTATACAAGCCCACCTTTCTCACAATATGCCTTATGGTGGTGCTATAACCATCCAGGTATTCTGTCTTTCATGGCAGAGATACTCCTGTTAGTGTCTCAACACTAAAACTTCTGCTCAGGGTAATAGGTGCTTTACCACTGAAACTCCAAGCATCTCTTATAATATCTATTTGTATATAAGACTAGTAGTTATACTATAATTTGCTAGTCTGATAATTAACAAAGATAATTCTTATTGAACTCAATCTCTAGTATTCAACAGCAACACACCAAATCAGCACTCACTCCCATCTCAGACTTCTTC
>Ga0157358_1000755_pt1 | contig 13829 bp, 12 predicted proteins | sample AttcapACBM2_FD_111484 | JGI IMG/M metagenome (GOLD analysis project Ga0157358, IMG submission 111484) | Fungus gardens microbial communities from leaf cutter ant in Botucatu, State of São Paulo, Brazil - Atta capiguara ACBM2 | ecosystem: Host-associated > Fungi > Mycelium > Unclassified ...
ACTGATGGCCTGATATCTTGGTTGTTTGTTGTTGCTTTTGTACATCCCATATATGTGCAGATAGCCTTAATTTTGGGCTTTCCAGTGCAACTTAGTTTGTGAAAATCAGTCCACTGATTGTGGAAATACAAGCTGAATAAAGTTTGTGACAGAATGACTTTTCCTATCTTATCTTCTATTCTCACTTTTGTTTCTTCTTTGTTAACTTATGCAATGGTCTTGCTATCTTTGCAAAATCTTTCAAAAACCTTCTACAATAATTTGCCAGCCCCAAAAACTTTTGTACTTTTTTAACTGATTTAGACACTAGCTAATCCAACACCACTTTCACTTTTTCTTCTTCTTCTTCTATCTTTATTCCTTCTGGTTCTGTTACTACTTCTAAAAAGTTCACCTCCCTAACCTTCCACTTGAACTTCTCTAGTTTTACATATAAATTGTTTTCTCCTATTCTTTTTAATATCTCTTCTACCAACTCATTATGTCTTTCCTCACTTTCTGTTCCTACTATCATATCATCAATGAAACTTCCTACTTTCTCTGTATTGATCAAATCTCTTAGTAACTCATTCATTATGGCCTGAAATATGGCTGGTGAATTTGAACCAAAAAACATAACTGTTGGCTCAAATGACCCTTTTAGTGTTGTAAAGACCACTTTCCACTTGTCTCCCTCCTTTATCCTCATATTATTATGAGTCCACCTTAATTCCAGCTTTGTAAACACTTTCTTAGTCCCAATATCCTCAATAATGTCCAAAATAAGTAGCAACAGATAATTGTTTTTCACTGTCCACTCATTAAGATACAATAGTCTTGTACCATCCTTTTCTTCCCATCTTTCTTTCCAACAAAGAACACTGGTACCATTTGTGGTGACTTTGATAGTTGAATATATCCCTTCCTCATTTGCTCTTGGACAAACTCTCTTACTTCTTCTCTCTCTTCTCTGGACAAGAGATAAATTTTATCTTTCCTTGGCACAAATTCTTCTCTCAAATCTATTGCATGGTCCCACATCTTCCTTGTCAGCATTCTCTCACTTGCTTTTTTCCCAAATACCTTGATCTACTTATGGAATTGTTCTAGAACCAACTTCTTCATTTCTTCCTCTAATTTTGCTGCTTCTTCTTCCTTGTCCCAAATTTTCCACTCTTCTGCTATCTTTTTTATTTCCATTGTCTTTCCCTTTTTTGCTTTTTCTTCTACCCCTTTTCCTCTTTTTTCTCTACTTTTTCTTCTTTTATTTCCTCTTCTTTTTGTTTTTGCCACCCTAATTTTTCTTACTTTGGCCTCTATTGCTTCCCACATTCATTCAGACATCTCATCATCTTCACTTCTCCAGTCTTCCAATCAATCTCAGGATTATGGTGTACTGACCATAGTATTTCCAAGATTATATTCTACTTCTGTCTGCCAATCACATCAATCTCTGTTCTTTCTCTATGTCTCTTATGATAAATATTAACTTCCACAGTATACTCTATCAGCCTTTCTCTATTGAACATCCCATCCATATTCCTCATATAAATAGATCTTTCAATTTTCTTCAACTTAAACCCTTTCTTCTTTGCAAACTCTGAGCTTATTACTAATCCTGTCACCTCACTATCTAATATTATTATTCCTTTTTGCATATCTATCCTTTCTAATCCAATCTTCACTATCACCTCCCTTAGCAACCCTTCCTCCTCTAATTTTCTTACTTCTACTCTTCCATCTTTTTCTTTTTTCTTTTTCTTTTTCTTCTTCATTTTTTCTTCTTTTAAAATCATCTTCCTATCTTTGCTTACAGATTCCTCTTAATTTGGGATACCAGCTTGCAATATCCTAGTAGCTAGTATATTGAATCTATTATAAGAGTCTAGTCAAGGACTACCAGACTCTCCTCCTCTTTTAAATTGTTCCCATATTCTATTCTTCTTTCTTGGTCTACTATATTCTAATTTCTACAATTCCTCATAAGATAGCCAAATTCTCTACAACTATAGCAAATCCTCCTTCTATCTACATCTGTCACATAGAGATCTCTTCTTATTTCTTCTTCTCTTTCTTCTTGTCTCTGCAGAGGGTTCCTGACTACCATTGTATTTGTTCTCTCCATCTCTTTCATTGGGGTTGGTCCTGCTGGTTCCCTCTATATCTCCTACCTTCTGGGCCAGATTTGAGGAGAGAGCAGGCATAGTCTAAATCTCTCTTTATTATTGACTACCCTATTCTGCTGTCTTTGTTCCTGACTTCCACCTTCTCTCTTTTCTCTCAATCTTTCTTCCTCCTTCTGACTTTCTCTCTAATATCTGTCTAAATTAGTGGTATGTTCATACCACTGATCAATACTTCTTAGAGGTCTTTCTACCTCTATTAACTTCCTTCTGATAGCTCTATTCATCACTCTCTTGAATTCTTTCACCAATGCTCTCTCTTCATATCCACTTTCTCTAGCTGCTCTTTTAAATTCTTGAACAAATTCCTCTATTGTTTTTCCTTCTTGCTCCATTTTCTTGAGCTCAGCTACTCTGGTCAACTTATCATCCCCTTCTCCAAATTCCCTTTTTAGTTCTCCTAAAAAATCTTCTGCTGATGCAAATTGTATCTCCCCTGTTTCTATATCTTTCAACAAATTCTCCTTTCATATATTTACTGATCCTCCTTGTATATATGTCAACATTCACTATACTTGTTCTTTTACTTCCTCATCACTCATCCTCATCTTTATGTATAGTTTACATGCTGTTATAAACTCCACTACCTGTTTTGCTTCTCTGCTAAACAAAGGTAGTTTTGTTATCTCTGCTTGATGTCTTGTTCTAGGTTTAAAAACTTCTTCTTCTGTTCTTCTTTCTCTAGTCTGAGCTGCTACTAAAATCTGCAATGATGCAATTTGTTCTTGTTATTGCCTCATTTAAAGCAACAGTTGGTTAATATTATATTGAATCATAGTGTATGTAGAGAGGAAGTCAATTAGTGTAGAAGATGGTGAAAGTGGTGGTGGTATTGGAGATGAAAACATAAAATAGTAATAGAGAGGAGTTAGTGCTGGCCTTGCTCTCAGATTTGTATTCTGAACTTGAAACAATCTCTATAAGTGCTAGTCTTCTTCTTATTTTACTTTACACTATCTATTGACTACTTAAGTTACTAACTACTGTTTTAAGGAAAAAGTAAACAATTTTGGTCTAAGAAGACTATTCCATTCTAGACAAGATTTTTAGAGACACTTGTCATTCTCCTATATATACTGATTACAAGTAGATCAATAGCACAAAGCTACTACTTGAAGAAAGTACAGAATATGTCCATAAAAGGTTAATGCATTCACAAAGCACTAGTGGGCTTGAATGCAATATACATGACTAGACTTCCACTCTCTAGCTAGTATACCTCTTATGCCTAGGACCTAGCAATTCTTTTTGACTCAAGGTAGTGTTGTCTTTGGTCAAGGATGATAAGAGAGTAAAAAGATAGAGAGGGCTCTGTGATGAGCAGTCTCAGGAAAAGGTATCAGGTTCTAATGTTATAAGTTAGGTCCTTGAGTAAAGATGAAAGACAACTTTTGTATTAAGTAACATAAAAGAACTCAATAGAGTTCTAAGTCCAAGATAGTCTACCTTATATACTATAGACTATAGTCTGTGCACACACTACAACTAACCTATTCTAAAGTACATATGCTTTCTATAAGGCCAACATGTTGCTGTTATGTTGTATAATATCATCTATTCTAAAACTTTCTATATTCTTCTCTTGTGTCACACCTCTATCATATATGACATCACATTATACTTTTTGCCTAAGTCCAAAATAAAGAAAAGTAAAATAAAACCAAAAAATAAATAAAGGAAAGTAAGAAAAATAAAATAATAGCAAAGGAAAATAAAATGAAACCAAGTCCATCATTTACAATTCTGACACCATTGTTTTTGACTCTGACATAAAAGTAAGGCCAAGCAACATAAGATATACCAATCTGTCCATCATGAGTGTATGAATAATATTGGATTTCTATAAGACTCTATTTATACTAGTAAGTATAAACAATATTTGATACTACAACTTCTCTGAGGCTTTTCTCCAAAAGAGGCATAGATGTTTGGAAGAGCTCTAGATTTATTACTGGAGTCTTTTTTTTTTACAGAAGTAGTATATTGTAAAAAATAGCAAACAATAGTAGCTAATACAGTTGATTCTGTAAGGGTCTGGTATTTTGTTTCAAGAAGTGTTCTATTCTATTGTTAGGTTATTATAAGAGCTATATGGTTAGAATGTAGGGTGTTTGTAGTACATTCAGTTTAGTACTTGAGACAGTTGGCAGCCATTGTAGTCTTTATAATTTTTCTAGTGGCTTCTCTTAATACTGTCAAGTACTTATTACAAATCTTGACTTATTAGAGCCAGTGATGTAAACTCTTGTTTTCTGTGAGAGTTTGGGTCTAGAAAGTAGCTGCTGTATTAAAAGATATGACTAGTTCAAGTACTATCTCATTTTCCAAACTTTGCTAGAGCTTCTTATTTATGAGAACTTCTAGTTGAGTATGTATCTTAGGTATGATAAGAAAGTATTCTGTTTTATAGAGAAATACATTGATATTACAAACCTGAGTTTACTGCTTTCAAAAGGAGATATAGTTCTGGTGGAAGTAGAGGAGACAGTGGTACTACTTGGACTCTCATCTAGCTAGAAGAAGGGCTGTATGAAATTTCTAGGTAGATTCTTTAAAAAGAAGACTATTGTAATTCTCTTTATTTACTTAATACTACTGTTGGACCTTCAGGTTCATAAAAATAGTAGTAGCTAGTTTGACTTAGTTAGATATGAGCATATTATTATAAATAAAGTATTATATATAGACTTGAACTTACTGAGCAATTACCTTAATAGTGAGATCTTCAGTCTTGGAAATTTAGTAATAGTGGCTGATAGGGTAGTTATATGTTTAGAGGTAATAGTAGATAACTGTAATGGTATAGAGATACACTATAGTAGAGATGTGTTAGTATGGTACAATAGTAGCAGTATATTAGTAATACATAATAGTAGTATAGTACCAGTAATCCCCAGCAGTTGTGAAAGATGGACAGTAAGTAGTAGTAGTAGTAGCAAAATTACTAGTCTAGTCTAGGTTTGGCTATAAGTTATGAGAAATATCAGAGTATACTCAAGATTCCCAAAAAAGTAGAAGTTCTTGGACTTTACTCAACTTAGAAACTATCAGTTGGGAGCTGTAATGCTTGATATAAAACTAAGAGAGGATTACAGATAGTTGTATGTTTATATTATCTTAGGACAAATAATAGAATACTATAATTAAAAGGAAATATTATCTTATCTTATTTATATTCCAGGATTATACAGTAGTTAATCTTTGTTAGGTGTAGTTTATACTAGGAGGCAAAAGTCCATAGAGTTAGCTTAGAAATATGTAGAGTGTAAAAACTTTGTAGGGTAAGCTTAGTGATGTGAACTTTCCAGAGTAACCTTGGCTTTAACTTATATGTTACATCATCTGTCTACCATATAGTCACAACTTTAGAGAATTAGAATGAAGTCCAAAAAGGATCGAGTATTAATGTGGTATGTTACTATTTGACACTGAGAATTAAGTTCACTTGAATTCATTGATTATCAGACTAGCAAATTACAATATAATTACTAGTTTTATATGTAAATAAGATAAATAGGAAATACTTGGGAGTTTTAGTATACAGCTCTAAGTAGAAGTTTCAATGATAAAACACTGAAAGAGGTCAATAGAGGAACTCTGCCATGAAAGGCTGAATTCAATAGGAGTATCTCCATTATGGAAGACTGAGCACTTGAGAAGTCTAGGAATATTACACTACTGCCATAGTAACATGTTGTAAGAAGTACAGCTATTATAGAAGACAGGCTTTTACCACAATTTAGAAAAGATACCACCACTGTAGGAAATAATTTGCAGAACAGTTGAACTTAGCATATGATAGTCTTTCACAGTAGAGGTTCTCCTATTTCAAACTCTATGCACAATCAGTATCTCTCTATAGATCAATCTAATCAAACATTTATCTAGCTTGAAGCTAGACTCAGACACTGATTTTACTTAATGTAGATAACTACAAAACTATGTAGTAGTAATAGCATTACTTGAATTAACCATAGTCTTCATTATTATGAACACCAAACTCTAGTGTTAAGTTAACACACTTCTTTCTATGAATAATCTCTATTGAACTTCATTTTAATATCTGAAGTTGTGACCAAGTGACACAGTCAGCATAGTATATAAGCTAAAGCCAAGGTTGTTCAGGAAAGCCTGCAATCCCACAAATTTTGATAAGTTCTCATACTTGTTGAACTCCAACTTTTAAGAAGAAAACCTTAAACTCATCATATTATAAAACAAGTATATTTGTCTCTTCTGCTTCAAGAAATACTTCTTCTAAGACTTTATCTTCATCTTCTTTACAAGAAAGTGAGGAGGAGGACATGAGTTCAGACCTTAAAACACCTACTGTCCCAAGGATAACTACAAGTAGACTTTTTTCAAAAAAATCTTCTCTAAAGCTTCCTATTACTTTTTCTGTCTTAATTTCTGGAGTAAAAGCATCTAATATAAGCTGAAATAACCAGGTATCTGCTGGGAGGGCAAGACCTTAGTTTCTAGAGTGGAAACTGCCCTCAAAAGCACTCAAAAGCCCTAAGCTCTTGTATTTGGACTATTCAGCCTGATCCATGGATCAGCTGAGTCATCTTTCCAATTGGGAAATAAGAACATTGTTCATGATACTGAGCTGTAGGATAGTGGCTATTATCTATTGTTAGTATCTGATTATACTAGGCACCTTGAGGCTAATGCTAAGATGCTCTCTTCATCTCTTGAGTATCTTGCATGCTTCAAAAAGTGTTCTTTTGAAGGTCATTCTATTGAGTAACTTCCTACTATTTTGGGAGTCAGCTCTTATGTTTGGAATCTATTTCAAACTATTTCTGAGAATAGCTTGTTATCAGGATTGTGGAAAGTGGACTTAGTTTCTGTTCATTTCATTTCCTTTTTCTATTTTCTTTTCTATTTATTTTCCCTTTGGTCTATTTTTAGCATGTAGAGTTAGGAGTAGTGACAACATGAGTCATGTGACACAGAGAGGGTTCTAGAAGGATAACATCATACCACATGAAAACCTCATGGCTAACACATGGTTGTTTAGGGTAGGCTAGAAATAGCTAGCACAGACCATGAGGATTCAGTATATAAAGGTAGACTATTCTGTACAGAGTTCTCCATCGAGTTCTCTTGTGTAAACCCTATACAAGGTTACTTTACTGTCCAACCCTAAGGGCTTTGATTCATAACACTTGTATTGTTTTAAGATCTCATCTCAATCTAATACTTCTACTCTTGTAGAAGCTATAAGGACTGTCTATGGTCCTGATCCTATTTTAATATCTTCTTCCAATATTGAGATGGCTGTTGATATACTAGAGGCTGAAAAAGTCATTTTTACTTTGATTACTAACAAAAAACATAAAGAAAAGAGCAAAGCTCCTTTCTTTCTTTCTGTGTTTTCTACTGTTGTCAGGCATGGTTCACACTAGGGGTAAAAGTCCATGAGATGGGCTTGGAGATGTGTAGACTTGTGGAATGACCTTGGCTTCAGCTTATGTGCTGCACTGTTTGTCTGCCATATAGTCACAACTTTAGATAAGAGAAAGAAGTCTGAGATAGAAGTGGGTACTGATTTGGTGTGTTGCCATTGAACACCAGGGATCAAGTTCAATAAGAGTTATCTTTGTTAATTATCAGACTAGCAAATTACAGTGTAACTACTAGTCTTATATACAGGTATATACTATAGGAGATGTTCAGGATTTTAGTGTTGAGACACTGACAGGAGTATGACTCTACTATGGAAGACCAAGTTGGATGGGAGTATTTCCATTATGGAAGACAGAATACCCAGACAATTGCATCACTACTATGAGATGTGTTGTGAGTAAGGTGGCTACTATGAAAGGTGGGCTTGTATAGTTGGAAAAGTAATATTACTATAGGGATATTTTTTCCAGATGGGTGGACTTGCATACAACAGTATTCTCCTCTTAGAACTGAGCCTTTGAAGTCCTATTGAGTTTATTCAAAGTTTTATTAAATTTATTCAAAATTCCTATGATGATACCTAGGTTAACAATACATAAACAGAAGAAATTTTTGCCTTTCTTCTATATCACCATATCTTCCTCCATTTACCCCAACATCTCCCAAAATAGTGCTGAGATGCTTGAAAGACAGTAGCAAGAAATGCAGCAAAGACATGAAGAGAAGCAGCAGCTCCTAGTCCAGTTGGAAGAAGCAACAAAGTCATGTCAAGCTGAGCATATGGCTTAGAAGGCAAGAAAAGAAGTGGAAACTAGAGTGAGGAAGAAAGCTGAGAAGAGAAGAAGAAGAAGAAAACATTAGAGTATCTTCAACAGCTCCAGAACAAGGTGCTAGCAGAGAATGCCATCCTTTTGAAGGGTGCTGAGGGATCCCAGATTATGGGATCTCAGTATAAAGAGGTCTCTCCAGAAGACAATAGAGACTGTCAGCCTTCTAAGAAGGCTAAAGAAAAACAGCCAGCAAGGTACTGTGGAGATATTGGGGTCAAGATGGGGATGCTAACCTCTGTGAGAGGTGTGTGCACACTAGGCAGGACTACTTGGTACACAATTCAAGATGAGTAATAAGTTTTTTTTTGTCTTCCTTTTTACTAATAGCCTTTCCTTAGCCAGTCTCTTGTATGCACTGGATGCATTAATATCAAGTAGTAGTGTGTCTCCCATACCAACACCAATACTCTGGCCATGATCCTCACTTATGGTGGGGTTCTAAGTACCATTGAAAAGATACTCCAAGAACTAGTGAAGGAGTACTGAGGAGTTGGGAAGTCTTTCTGGAACTTGGTGGAGGGCCAAGAGAGAAACATGGTCCAGTTGTAGAGGATTAGAGCTATGATGGAACAGAAATGGGGCTTGGAAGGAGAAAACAAGAAGGAAGAAAGTAGAGATAATGAGGAGGGGTCTGAAGATAGCACTAGGAAAAGTCAGGAGAAGAGAACTACATTGTCTGCCTTCTGTTAGTATAGTAGTTTTGTTTTCTTAGTTTACTTTTTAATTTTAATTTTGTTTTTTGTGATCTAAATATGTGAGTAAGAAAATCAAGAAATAAAATGAAAATAAAAGTCTGAAAGTTTGAAAGAAACCCTGAAAAGTGCATGGAAGCTGGGGTTTAATGAGAATAAGCAAACTGAATATACTAAGAAATTAATGAAGAGAACCCTGTTAGAAAGTGCACAGAGGTAGAGAACAAGTGTAACAGCATGATCAGAACAAAGAAAGTGGACTGGGCTTGGTAAGATATGCAATATAGAAATTAGATACCAAGTTGAAGATATAAGTGAGTTCCAATGTAGAGATCTACTTAGATTTATTTTCAGTGTCTTCATACTCTAGCCAGATCATCTTGTACAGAAGTTTGCATGCCCATCAGCAATTGATTTTAGAGTCTACTATCCAAAAAATTTCATATTTGAGTTCTCCATCAATTATAACTGGAGTGGGGACTAGTTGTGTTCTCTCAGAGAAAGAATTGAATATGATAGGTTCAAGTATGGACACATGGAAAACTAGATGAACAGAGCACATGAACTCTGGGAGATGGAGGGTGAATGATAGTGTACCAGGCTAGGCAATGATTTCATAGGGTCTGAGATATTTTTTGGAGAGCTTTTTTGAAGGCCAAGTGGTCTGGAAGAACTAAGCCTTTATAAAGACTTTGTCACCTACTTTAAAATCAGGAGTAGGGTCACATTGCATATCAGTAGATTTCTGATAATGCTGTTGGGCCATAGAGATTTCAACTTTGAGGGTACTCTATAACTCATTGAGATCTACAGCGAAGTTATGGGCTCAGAAGGAAGCAATATTGTGTTCAGAGTGAATAGTGATGTTTGGATGATATTCTTTATTGGTGAAGAATAGAGAAATACTGGTAGTAGTACTCAGAGCATTATTGTAGGCAAACTCTGTAAAAGGTAGGAGTTCAGACCAGTTGTCTTGCTAATAGTTACAATATACATGGAGGTATTGCTTGAAAGTCTGATTCATGCGTTCGGTTTGTCCATCATCTTTAGGATGGTAGTCTGAAGTAAAGTGAAGCCACATGTCTAGAGCAGTGCCTAAAGAATAGAAGAAGTTAGACACAAACTCTGAGCCTCTGTCAGAGGTAACATGGAAAGAAATGCTGTGTTTAGAGAACACATAAAGAATAAACAGATGTGCTAAGTCCATGGATATGATGATGTCATGGATAGGGATAAAGATTGCCTGCTTGGTGAGCTGGTCAACTATGACCAAGATAGTGTCAAACCTAGATGTCAAGATTGCAGAAAGTGGACTTAGTTTTTTTATTTTATTTTAGATTTATTTTTCATTGTTTCTATTTTTAGAACTCTGGGGTTAGGGTTAAAAGTGATCGGTCACACTGTCACATCTGTCACATCTGATGGTGTGGTCATAACATTGATCACAGGACTTAAGAGAAGGGAGTAGAAGATTCTAGAGCAAAGTAATGTTATACAACATGGACACCACATGTTGGCCTCATGCTTCACACATGGTCATTTAGGGTAGGGTGCACAGTAACTAGCATGGACCATCTGTAGGAGTATATAAGGTAAACTATTTTGTAAAGAGCTCTCTATCGAGTTCTCTTGTGTTTCTCTACTACAAGAGTTGTTCTTATATCCAACCCTAAGGATTAAGATCATAACACTAGAGGATAATGGAAGTTTTTCAATGAAGTCTATAGAAATGGAATTTCATTGTTATTTGGGGATAGAAAGTTGTTTGAGAGATCTGTAAGACTTGTAACAGTGTGGCTTGGATCACATACAAGTGACATAAGACTTGTAAAATTGTTGTACATCAGTATGGAGGCTAGGCTAGGAATATTTGCAGCAAACTAGTTCTAGTGTTTTGTTTTGACTATAATGTTTAGCAAGTATGTGATCATGATTATACTGGAGAACATGTGTACAGAGATTATCAGCAGATGGTATATAAATTCTGTTATCAAGGAAAAGACTGTTTGGATCCATAGACCACTGGCCATTTGCAGAGATGTATTTTGTAGCAATTGGATTACTAAGGAGAGCCATAAGGATGTCTTGATGTAGGGTGTCCAGATTAACTATTGTAGCTATATAAAGAGGAGAGAAGAGAAAGACAGTAGCTTGTACAGAGACTACAAATTGTTGTTGAGTGAAGATAGGTTTGAAGTTGTGAAGGTTAACTGTGGTATAGCCAGTATTTCTCTCTTTAGAATAGACATCCTATTGTCTAGTGAGAGTATCTGATTTGGTGCCAAGATGACAAGGTTGAACTAAGAGAGGTACTTGTTAAGAACAAAAAGTGTGGACTTAGTTTTTTCTTATTTTCTTTCTTATTTTCTTTCTTATTTTCTTTTCTTTTCTATTTATTTTTGTATTTTTGTATTTATAAAACTTAGGGTTAGGGTTAGTCATTTAACACAAGAAAAAGGTGCTAGAAAGATAATGTCATACAACATACACAATACATGTTGGCCTTGAGGTATATACATGGCTGTTTAGAGTAGGCTAGAAGTATATAGCACAGACCATGTGCCTTTAGTATAAAAGGTAGACAATCCTGTAAAGAGTTCTCTATTGAGTTCTCTTGTGTTAATCCAATACAAGGTTCTTTCTCTTGATCAACCCTAAGATCTTGAGTTTATAACAGTACTTAGACCACCATGCTTGCCTCCAGGTCAATATCTTAGTAGTAGAAAAGTACTTAAGGTTTTTGTGATCCATAACAACATCAATGGGATAGGCTAGACCTTCTAGATAATGTTACCAAATATTAAAGGCTTCAAAAATGGCAAGTAGTTCCTTGTCATGTATATCATAGTTCAACTCTGCCACAGTAAAAGTATGAGAGTGAAAGACAACTGAATGGACTTCATTTTCTTCATTAATAATGGAAAGGATTGCAGCAAGAGCATAGTTCAAAGCATGTCATATGCAAGCTCACCTGTCCAGAAATTACATTCCTGTAGTGATATCATCTCCAAATTATACAAGTCTGCCTTCCACAGTGGCCACCTTTCTCACAATATATCTTATGGCAGTGCTGTAACCCTCTGGGTATTCTGTCTTCTACAGCAGAGATACTCTTATTCAACTCAGTCTTCCATGACAGAGTTACTCCTGTCAGTATCTCAACACTGAAACCTCCACATGGGGTAATAGAGGTTTTACCACTGAAACCCCAAGCGTCTCCTATACTATCCATTTGTATATAAGACTAGTAGTTACACTGTAATTCACTAGTCTGATAATCGACAAAGATAATTCTTATTGAACTCAATCTCCGATGTTCAACAGCAACACACCAAATCAGCACTTGCTCCCATTTCAGACTTCTTCCTATCATCTGAAGTTATGACCATGCAGCAGACAGATGGCACAGCACATAAGCTGAAGCCAAGGTCATTCCACAAGTCTGCTCCACTCTGAGTCCATTCTGTAGACTTCCAACCTGGTGTGAACTGTGCCTGATAAAGCATCAGTTTTTACAATAAGTTGAGCATTGGGAATTCAATAAGTGAGAATAGGAGTGGAGGTGAATGTCTTCTCAAGAGAATTGAAAGCATCATGATAGGAGGAGTCAAACTTCCAAGGAATATCCTTCTAGGTAAGACATATCAATGGAATGACAATGTCTGAATAGTTGAAGATGAACTGACAATAAAAATTAGCAAAATCTAAGAAAGATTAAATCTCCTTGACTTTCTTTAGCTCCAGCCAGTCTTGAATAATTTCCACTTTGTTGTTGGATATAGTAAGACTAGAAGAAGAAAGGATGTATCCTAAATACTCTACTGACTTGGAGTGAAATTCACATTTCTCTGCTTTGGCATAAAGGCCAACCTTGTAGAGATGCTTGAGTACTTCCTTAACATGCCAGTGATGTTTGGACATATTATTTGAGTAGATGAGTATATCATCTAGATAGATCACAACACAGATATCCAAAAGATCAGAGAAAATGTTGTTTATGAATCACTGAAAGGCCATAGGAGCATTGGTAAGACTAAAAGGCATTACAAACCATTCAAATGATCCATAGCATATCCAAAGGCAGTCTTCCATTCATCACCATTGGCAATGCAAACCAAATTGTAAGCATGGCAAAGATCTATTTTTGTATATACTTAAGCTTTGCAAGATGAGTCTAGTAGGTCAGAGATGAGCAGAAGTGGATAATGATCCTTCTTGGAGATGCAGTTAAGATTGTGGAAGTCAACACAGAGGTGTAGTGAACCATCTTTCTTCTTAACAAATAAGACCAATGCACTATGTAGAGATGAGGTTGGTTGGATAAAATCTATATTGAGGTTTTCCTCAATAAATTCCTTAAGAGCCTCTTGTTCAGATATCAAAAGAGAGTATATAGGGCCCAACTAGAGGTTGAGCACCTTTTTCCAGATTGATTTTGAGGTTATAAGGACAATGAGGAGCAAAGACTTCAGCTTTAGTTTTGTTCAAAATGTCAGCAAATTTGTGATACTCAGAAGGAATGTTGAAAAGGTCAAGAAGCTTCTACAAGTTTTGCAGAATTAGCCTGAATGTCTGAAGAGCAAAGACAGAGTTCAAAATTGTTAGAGCCTGGGAGTTTTGATGCATGCAAGAATACTGCAGCACCAATGATAACAATATTAGATTGCTTGGAGTTAGACACAGAGATCTCAGATGCAGATATGGAAACTGCAGAGTCCAATGATTGCAAAAGG
>Ga0157358_1000756_pt1 | contig 13827 bp, 7 predicted proteins | sample AttcapACBM2_FD_111484 | JGI IMG/M metagenome (GOLD analysis project Ga0157358, IMG submission 111484) | Fungus gardens microbial communities from leaf cutter ant in Botucatu, State of São Paulo, Brazil - Atta capiguara ACBM2 | ecosystem: Host-associated > Fungi > Mycelium > Unclassified ...
AGTAAATTTTGTTATTATACTAGAGTTTAAGTATAGAACAGAATTTGAGATTCAAGATAATTAGTACCATAGAATGAACTACTCATTTATCTGTGATATCTGAATCTTAGATGAACTATTAGAAGTTTAGAAGTAATTTAGAAGTTTAACTTGAGAGAAATGATCATATACAGCAAAGTTATTATTTGGATGGGATAATAGAAAGTTTAAAAAAGAGTATTTAAAGAAGCTAAAAAAAATTAAAAAAGTTTGAAGAGAAAGAAAGTTTTCCTAGAAAAGAAATCCTAAAAAAGAGATACTATTATTAAATATACTTTATATCTTAGCAACTAAGATCTATAATTGTTATATACCTCTAACATCTGTGCCCCTGAATCAGATAACACTTCAATCCCAACTGTCTCTACTCCAAGGACTAAAAATCCTGACCCTGTATACTTCACTAACCAAGAAGTTCAAATGACAACTCTAAAGCAACCAACTACCCAGGGTATGTATAGAGTAACTATTATTAGATTGTCATTTCCATATTTAAGAATATAGTTATGATGTATCATTTTCCAGTCTAATAATCAACTTGAAATTGTATTATATTCATACCTCTTCCACTTGGATTTTCTTTCATACACAAATTATGACCATGTGATGTACAGGCTAAGTACAATGTCATCTGTTGAAGTCAAGATCATCTTACCTACATAGTATTTACTTCTGGTTCCTTTTATCTTCTAACTTATTTATTCTTCCTTTCTATTCCATCTTCTTTAATAATATAGATAATTTAGCAAGTATATCACAAAATAAACTTATTTGTGATATCTGAACCTTAGGTGCACTCTCAGAGATTTAGGAGTGATTTAGAAGTTCAATAATGATAACAATAATGATTAAGATCAATACAGATAATAAAGAATAAAGATTGATGTAAATTGATGTTGTTAAGTCTAAGGTCTAGTCCTTGGATACAGAAGTATATACAAAAGAGTGATGGTCCATATGCAAGCTATTGCCATCACATAATCAAAACTCATACTTGATGGGAGCTGTCATCTGTCATAGCAGCTGTCAGGCTAATTTTAGAAGGTAACTAATTATATCACTATATTAATATACTTGTATCTCTACCAATACTTATTATTTTGAGACATATCATATATTATTGTAAACAGATTGATGAGCACTTTCTAATGCAAGTTCAATCATGCAAATAGCATAATAACAACATATTGGCCTTGTAAAAAGCATATGTACTTTAGAGTAAGATAGTTGTAGTGTGCACACAGACTACAGTCTATGGTATATAAGATAGACTAGTTTGTACTTAGAACTTTATTAAGTTTTCTTGTGATTATCCAATCCAAGATTCTATTCTTATTTCAACTTTGAGAGATTTAAATCATAACATTAGGCCTTATATAGTAGAAAAATGAGTAGGGCCCATATTATACTGCTTAAAGCTCCTTCCAGCACTATAAAGATTATATCTAATGTTCCATGTCATTAAGCTCATACCTATTTCAGAAGATCCTATACTTAAAAGATGCTCAAAGCCTCCTCTAAACCTTATTAGAAAAAAAGAGTAGAAAGTAGAAAAAATTCTAGACAGTTGTTGGCATCATAACAAGTACTAGTATTTAATCAAGTAGAAGGAATTTGGTCTAAAGGCAAACTCTTGGGAAAATTTCTTAGAGATATTTGTACTAAATAAAATTGTGGAGTTCTATCATCTCAATCCTCAAACTCTGAGATTTATTCAAGTAGTAGACTTTCAAAACATCAAGTTCAGATTTATACCACTTGCTTCAAGTCATAGCAATCTTGGGATGATAAATGTAAGAAGACTACAAACTCCAGTATCTGATCCCAAAGACTCAGTTTGCAACACTAACTCATACATTTGAAGTCTGATTTCAAGTACACAGAGATTTCTACATCTTTCCTAGCACTTTTTCTACTCAGTCTTAACCACTGTCTGCATCTACCTAATTATCATTATATACTCCTAGTTGACATTAGATAGATATTTACTATTTTTGAACACTATTCTGGATGTTTTCATCAAAGTGCCTGACTACTTAGATAGTAGCCACCTCCAGAAGACCTTATTCTGTTCTCTTAGATTTCTTCTAGAGGTAAAAGTTCTTGTCTGCTGTGTTGTATAGAAAATAAACTTAGGTTTCTTCTGAAGTGAACTCCAAAACTTCATGAACTTTCCCTAGTTGCCCTAACATTCAAGATAAAATAGAAATATATGATTCATACTAGAAGAGGTTGAAAAGTACAGATAAAGAAGAAAAGATTATCTGTGGGTTAGAATAAATATAGTCAGAACAGGATGTGACATAAAAACATCTAGATCTAAGAACTATTTATCTTCATAAGAGCTGCTATGAGGTTTTTTACTCTTATACAAGAAAAAGCAATTATTGCAATTATTTTTATAGAGTCTCATATAAAGAGGATTAAGCTTAGTAATCTAAGAAACAGGATTCTGATCACTGAAGATTTTAAAAAAATCATTTTCTAATAGTTGGTAAAGACCAACATTAGACTAGACATTTGTATAAGAGTTTATAAATAAGTCCAAAAATTCTCAGTACTGGGCCAACTATACTATTACAAACTCAAGATCTTAGAGTGAATCAAGAATAAGAATCTTGTATTGGGTTAACACAAGAGAACTCAATAGAGAACTCTGAACAGGATTGTCTACTTTATATACCTAAAACTAATAGTCCATGCTCTACTATATTAGCCTATCCTAATAACCATATATTTGTCTTAAGGTCAATATATATATAATATACTATATAACATTATTCTTCCAAAACCTTCTACTATCTTCTATTGTGACATGTGATTGTGTGACAGTGTGACCATGATGTCATACTAAACCCTAACTCTTAGTTCCCAAAATAACAAGTAAAAAAGAGAAAAAAGAAATTGAAAATAAATAGAGTCTACTGTCTTTAATTCTGATATTATTCCCCTTCAAGGTTTCTTCTCTAGAGAAACTGACTTCCATCTTCTCCAGTTTCTCTCCAACTTCTTTAAGTACTTCTCCTCAAACTTTTCATCATTCTATTCATACAATACTTTTACTATATATTTTCCTGGTAACTCCCCCCCTCCTAAAGTCTCTTTTCTCTGCTATATCTAGCTTCTCTTGTTGTCTTACTTCTACATTTACCCTCCTCTCAAATTCTACCACTACTTCTTTTGCATTTTCTAAGTCTTTCTCTTTTTTCCAGCTATCATGTTCTGCTGTAAACCTCTTTCATTGTACTGAATACTTCACTACTCCTCTAACTTTTCTTTTGTTTAATATTTTTTCTACTTCTCACTCCTTGACTCCTTCTACTTCTACTGGTTTCACTTCTTCTATCCTCTATTCTCCTACTTATTCCTTATATTATACTACTCAACTGACATTCACTACTAGGTGAATCTTCATTGAAGTTGGCAATTGTAATTTGATTGCATTGGTAGAAACTACCTTGTTAATGATATATGAATCAACATATTGATCTGCTAATTTCCTTGCTAGTCATTCCTTAAACATCAAATTTTTTGTGCTCAACATCACTTTATCTTCCACTTTCCATACTTCTGCTTTCTTTCTTCTCCTATCTGCTTGCCACTTCATTTCTTCCTGTGCTCTTTTTAATGCTACTCCTGATTCCTCTTGTATTTTCTTCATCATTTCTACAAACTCCATTGTTTTCTCCATCTTTCCTTTTCTCCTTATATCTACTCCTATCTTCAATTCCCTTTCATAGTTTGCCATAAAAGAAGACATCTTAGTTGTTGAATGTGCCTTGTTGTTAATTGCAAACTCAACTGATGCCAGCCATTCTAGCCAATCCTTTTATTTACAATCTACAAAGAATCAAAGATACTGTTCTAATTTCTGATTTATTTGCTCTGTTTGTCTATCAGTTTGTGGATGGAAAGATGTTAACAGCTTTGTTTCAATCCCCAATATTTTATTCAACTTCCTTGTCATTTCTACTGCAAACTACAGTCTTCTATCTAACACTATACTCTCCAGTAATCCATTTAACTTCCACATATTGTTCCTGAACAATATTGCCAGTCTCTCTGCCAATATCCCTTCTGTGGTTGCTACAAAATGTGTCATTTTGGACAGCTTGTCACAGACTACTAGAATAGCATTTTTCCCAGCTACCAATAGTAACTTTGTAATAAGGTCTACTATTAGATGTGTCCATAGTTTTTCTAGTACCTTACTTAGTTCCAACTTTCCCACTGGTATTTCTGTCCTATTTATTATTCTCTAACACATATCACATCCTTTCATATATTGCCCCACATTCCTAGTTACTCCTAGTCACCAACTCTGTTGTCTTCCACTTTCCTCCATGTCCAGCTATTGGTACATTGTGATACAACTGGATTATTTTCATTCTCAACTCTTCATCCTTGGGTACATACACCTTTTCTTCCTTTAACACTAATTCTCCCTCTATTTGCCATTCTTCCCCTCTCAATACTTTGACTACTATATCTACCTCCAGTCCTTCTATTAATATTTCTACTAAGTTATGAATCCAATGGTCCTTAGTTAGTATCTAAATTACTATTGTCATTTTCAGTCTCTACTTTCTAATCTGGTCTCCTACTAAGTCTATCTGCCTTCTCTATTTTTGTTTCTGGAACATATTTTAAGGTGAAATCAAATCTTGACAAATACAACACCCATATCACTTGTCTTTTGTTTAATTTCTATGCTCTCATGAAATATTCTAAATTCTTGTGATCTATTCAGACTTTGAATTTGAACTTTACACCCTCTAACAAATGTCTCTAGTTTTCTAACCTTCTTATTACTGCTAACATCTTCTTATCATGAATCTCATAATTTATTTATCTTGTTTAGAGATTTTGAGAGAAAGGCTACTGGTTACCATCCTCCATTATCACATTCCATAGATAAAACTCCTCTTGTTACATAGTCTGATGTGTCTACTTCCATCCTCATTTTTTTAATCTAGATCTGGTACTGCTAATACTAGTTCTTTTGTAAATCACCTCTTTGATTCTCTAAATGTTTTCTCTTGCTTCTTTGTTTAGTCCCACTTCTAATTCTTCTTTACTAGGACATATAATGGTCTGGCTATCATTGCAAAATCTTTAATGAACTGCCAATAATAATTGGCAAGTCCTAAAAACTTCTATATATCTTTGACTCCTTACAGAGTTGGCCAATTCAATACCCCCTTTACCTTATCTGCTTTCATCTTTATCCTTTCTAGTTTTATTACCACTCCTAAAAAACCTACTTCTCTAACCTTCCACTTGCATTTTTCTAGTTTTATATATAGATCATTCTCTGCTAACCTTCTAACTACTTTTTCTACTATTTCATCATGTCCTTCCTCTTCTTCTGTTTCTACTATCACATTATCAATAAAGCTTGCCACTTTCCTAATGTTGATAAGATTCCACAAGATTTTGTTTATCATGGTCTGAAATATAACTAGTGAGTTTGTTAGTCTGAAAACATTACAGTCAGCTCAAATGACCCTTCTGGTATTGTGAATGCCACTTTCTACTTGTCTTCTTCTTTTATTCATACATTATTATTATACCCCTACCTCAAGTCTACCTTTATAAATATCTTTTTAGTACCTATATTCTCTACAATATCTGAAATTAAAAGCAAAGGGTAATTATTCTTTACAGTTCATTCATTGAGATACCTATAGTTCTATACCATATGCTTTCTACCATCCTTTTTTCCTATAAAAAACACTGGTGCCATTGAGGCAATTTTGAGGGTCTAATATACCCTTTCCTTAACTATTCTGCTATAAACTTGTGTACCTCTTCTCTCTCTTTTCTTGATAGTAAATACATCTTCCCCTTTCTAGATACAAACCCTTCCTTCATCTCAATAGCATGATCCTATAATTTCCTTGTGGATATTCATTTACTAACTTTCTTGCCAAAGATGTGAATCTACTTGTAAAATCTTTCTAAAATCAGTCTCTTTACCTCTTCTTCTGACTTTGTCATCTCCTCTTCCTCATTCCAAATCTCTCACTCTTCTACTATCTTCTTAACTTCTATCATCCTTTTCACTTTTGGTTTTTTCTTTTTCTTTCTTTGTCAAGTATAGTTTACACTGGAGGTGAAAGTCTATAGGATTGGCTTAGAGATGTATGAACTTGTTAAATGACCTTGGCTTCAGCTTATATGCTACACTATCTGTCTGCCACATGGTCACAACTTCAAATAAAAGGAAGAAGTCCAAGATGGAAGTGAGTTGTCAGACATGGTTCACACTGGAAGTAAAAGTTCACAGAAAAGACTTGGAGTTGTATAGACTTGTAGAATGACCTTGGCTTTAGCTTATATGTTATGCCGTCTATCTGCTGCATGGTTACAATTTCCAATGGAAGGAAGAAATCTGAGATAGAAGTACTGATTGGTGTATTGCTGTTGAATACTAGGGATCGAGTTCAATAAGATTTATCTTTGTTGATTATCAGACTAGTGAATTATAGTATAACTACTAGTCTTATATATAGGTACATACTATAGGAAATGCTCAGAGTTCCAGTGGTATAGCCCTTATTATCCCAAGCAGAAGTTTCAGTGTTGAGACACTGACAGGAATATGACTCTACTATGGAAGACTGAGTCAGATAGGAGTATTTCTGTCATAAAAGATAGAATCTCCAGATTGTTGCATCACCACTGCATGGGTATATTACAAGGAAGATAGCTACTGTAGAAGGTGGACTTTTAGATTAGATATTGATAAAGAGTATCACTACAGGAATGTGTTTTCTGGACAGGTGGACTTGGTATATGATATGAGTACTGATTGGTGTGTCACTATTGAACACTGAAAATTAAGTTAAATAAGGGTTATCTTCATCAATTACCAAACTGGCAAATTATAGTATAACTACTAGTCTTATATATAAGTAAGGACTATAGGAGATGCTTGGAATTTCAGTGGTAGAACACTAACAAGAGTATGACTCTGCTATGGAAGACTAATTCGAATAGGAGTACTTCTGTCATAGAAGATGGAATACTTGGATAGTTGCATCACTGCTACATAGATGTATTACAAGAAAGATGGCCATCATAGAAGACAGGCTTTGTATAATAGAAGTTGAAAAGGCAATATCACTACAAAAATATATACTCCAGATAAATGGACTTGGCATATAATAGTATTCCTTTCTTAGGACTAAGCCTTTAAAGTTCCATTGAGTTTATTCAAAGAATTCTATGATGGTGCTTAGATCAACAATATATAAACAAAAAAAAATTTTTTTGCTCTTCTTTTATTCTACCATGTCTTTCCCCATCTTTTTTAATATTTCACAACATAACACTGAGATACTTAAAGAGCAGTGCTGCAAAATGCAGAGAAGGCATGAAGAAGAGCAATAACTCCAGGCCCAATTGGAAGAGGCAGCAGAAACCCACTGTGTTGAGCATGCTGCTTAGAAGACAAGGAAGGAGGCCAAAAAGTAAAAGCTTGCAGAAAAGAAGGATAAGAGGAAGCAGATCGAGTACTTGCAGCAACTCCAGAATAAAGTTCTGACTGAGAATGCCACTCTTTTGGAGAGCACTAAAGGATCCCAGATTATGAGATCTAAATACAAAGAGGTCATCTCAGGAGACAAGAAGGAACAATGTCCCTCTAAAAAGAATAAGGGAAAACAACAAGCAAGGTACTGCAGAGATATCATAGTCAAGATGGAAAATGTTAACTCTTGTGAAAGATATGTGAATACTGGGCAGGATTGTCTGGTATACAATTCAAGATAAGTAAAAAATATCATTTTCATTTTCCTTTACTAATAATTTCTTTTTCATAGCCATTCTCTTGCATATACCAGGTATACTACCCTCAGACAGCAGTGTGTTTCCCACACCAACTCTAACTCTCCAGCCATAATCCCTACCTATGGCAGGGTCTTAAGTGCCATTAAAAAGATACTCTGAGAACTAGTAGAAGAGTACTGAGGCATTGGGAAGTCCCTCTGGAACTTAGTAGAGAGCTAAGAGAAGAATACAGTCCAATTAGTGAAGATTGGGGCCATGATGGAGCAGAGATGGAGTTTGAAGAAGGATTCATAAGATAGTGATGAGAAGAGTAGAGAAGATGATGGAGATGATGAGGAAAGGTCCAATGATAGGCCCAGGAAAAGTCAGGAGGAGATTGAAAAAAAAATCCCATCATCTGCCTCTTGCTAGTATAGTTTTATAAATTGATTTCTAATTTAAACTTTGTTTTTTGTTATGCCTATACTGTGTGAGTAAGGAGATTAAGAGACAGAAATGAACATAAAAAGTCCAAAAGTTTTGAAAAGAAACCCTGTAAGAGTGTGTGGAAGCTGGAGTTAAATAAAAAATAAATAGATAGAATATACTAAGAAAATAATAAGAGAATCCCCATTAGAAGTATATGGAGGCAATACAGAAGTGAAAGGCAACTAGATGGACTTCATTTTTTTCATTAATAATGGAAATAATTACAGCAAGAGCATAGTCTGAAGTATCAGTTTCCATAATGAGTTGAGCATCAGGAATCCAATGAGTAAGGATGGAAGCAGAGGTGAATACCTTCTTAAGAATTACAATGTCCAAATAGTTAAAAATGAACCAGTGGTAGAAGTTAGCAAACTCTAAGAAGAATTGAATATTCTTGACTTTTTTGGGCTCTAGCAAGCCTTGAATAATCTTCACTTTGTCATTGGACATGATGAGGCCAGAAGGAGAAAGAATGTATCCTAGATACTCTATCAACTTAGAGTGTAATTTGCATTTCTCTGCTTTGAAATAAAGACCAGCTTTGTAGAGATGCTTAAGTACTTCTTTAACATGCTGGTGATGTTTAGACATGTTATTCAAGTATATGAGTATATCATTCAGATAGGTCATGACACAGATGTCCAAAAGGTTAGAGAAAATGTTGTTTATGAATCACTAAAAGGCTACAGAAGCATTGGTAAGACCAAAGGATATTACAGACCACTTGAATGATCTGTAATGTGTTTTAAAGGCAGTCTTCCATTCATTACCATTGGCAATGTGTACCAAGTGGTAAGTATAGCAAAGATCTATCTTTAAATAAACCCAAGCTTTGCAAGATAAGTTCAGTAGATCAGAAATGAACAGAGGTGAATATTGATCCTTTTTGGAGATGCAGTAGAGACTGCAGAATTTAACACAGAGGTGTAGTGAACCATCTTTCTTCTTGATAAATAAGACTGGTACACTATGTGGAGAGAAGGTTGGTCAGATGAAACCTGTGTTAATATTTTCCTCAATAAATTCCTTGAGAGCCTCTTGTTCAAATGCTGAAAGAGAGTATATAAAGCCAACCAGAAGTTGAGCATCTTCTTCTAGATTGATTTGGAAGTCATAAGGATAATAAGGAGCAAGGACTTCAGCTTCATTTTTGCTGAAAACATCAGCGAATTTATGATACTCAGAGGGGACATTAGAAATGTTAGGAAATCCTACAAGTTTTGCAGAGTTAGCCTAAATGTCTGAAGAGCAAAGACAAAGTTCAAAGTTGTTAGAGTCCAGAGGTTTTGATATATGCACAAGAATGCTGCAGTACCAATAATAGTAATGTTAGATCACTCAGAAATAGATATAGAGGTCTCAGATACAGGTATGGAAACTGTGAAATCCAATGATTACAAAAAAGTGTTAGAAGATAACAGAGATACCAATGGTATGTTGGCCATGACACAAGAAGAAGCAAGATTTTCCCACAAAGATGGATGGAAGTTTATTGACTTATTTATCCAGTTAATTAGTAAATTGTATTGGGTGAGCCAGTTGTATTCAAGGACCAAAGAGCAGAAAGAGTCAAGCAGAGTGATATAGAAGTCTAGAGTTATACAATCACTGGTAGAGAAGATTATGAGCAGGTTAGCAATTTCAGAAATGATACTGTTTGATAAACCATCAAACAAGTGGAGAGTAACTGAAGGAGTTGCAGATGTCTTTATGTGGTAAGTATCTACAAATTTTGAGTTTACAAAGCAATGAGTAGACCCAGAGTCAACTAGAGCTTAGAACAGGATTTTATTAAGATAATTCTGACCAAGAATTAAGAGAGAAGTAAGAGATACAAAGAGTGAATGAAGATCAGAAAGAGCAAATGCATTGAGTCAAATGGGACTCATTACTGTACAGGAGAGTTCAATGCAGCCCTCAGTCTGTGCAGAGTCCTAGGGATCACTCTTTATTTTTTCAAGAGTTTCTCAGAAGCAGTTGCTGAAGCACCATAGCCCTTGGGAATAACTGTGGTCTACTTCTTGAGACAAAAGTCCAACTTGTGGTATCCTGCACTACAATAGAGGCACAGATTGTTTTTGAGCCACTTTTTATGCTTGTCACTAGTTAACTTACCATTACTGGCCAGCTTAAAAGAGAGATCTACTTATAGAAAATTAGGTTGTTTTTTAAGAGTGGGGGATAGAGATGGTTTGGAAAATGATTTGGCAGATGAAGCTACCAGAAATATATTTGCCTTATTCTAGAAGGCTGTGGGATTACTAGCAGTGAAAGCTTTCTCTTGCTTCTGAGAGTAAGACTCAAAAGCCTCTTTTTCCACCTATCTGGCATGGTAGCATTTGCAGTCATATTCCCAGTAGTAGTGATTGATAGTCATTGCCAAAGCATACATGTTCTGGAACAAGATAGGTTTACCTCGTTTCTGGGTGGAGATGAAATCCTAGATCTGATTGGAAAGTCTCTGGTAATAATAGTGGCACAGAACACTATTCTCCCAACCTAGTTAAAAGATATAGCATATGAAATCCATATTGTAGGTAGAGATTTTATTACTAGACTTCATGCAGAGATTGTCCAGCATGTTGGCCACTTCACTAATGGGGTCCAAAGAACCAAAATGTCAATGTAGCTTGTCAACAAAAAGGTTCCAATTGGAGAGCTAGTTTTGCAGGATGTTCTGGTCTTTCTGGTTGAGGCCCATCTCAAACCATTCCTAAGCTACTCCAGTGAGGTATGTTATTGCAATGTTGATTTTTGTTATGTCCATATCAAATTGCATGGGATTGGCATGGAAGTAGAGATGACATTGGAATAGGAAATTATTGAGCTTGTCAGATTCAGTACTGCTAAAGGTGTTAAGAATACAAGCTTTACTTCCTCCTGAATTAGTATTGGGACTAGTAATCTGATTAGTATTAAGCATATTTGCAAGTTGACCAAGTATGCTAACCAACTGCTTATTAGTATTATCACTCTAATGGGGTTTTAACTACAAGTAAGTAGAAGAAGTAGATATACTAGCTATCAGATTAGTGATAGGATTAGTAGTAGGAGCATCCTCCCAATTAGAGTCATTGTCTATAGGGACAATGCTTGGGCCAGAGGCAGATGAAACTGTTCAGCCAGATTAAGTAGTATATGATGAAAACTTCAGAGATAATCAGCCTCTTTGGTGAATATGTCTTGAATGTTATGGAGCATTTGGTAGATATATGAGATTATTTCTGAAATGCAAAATAGTATTGAATAGTGTCCCAAGTAGTGAAACTGGAGTTGACTCTAAATGGATAGAAGAGTTATGGCAAGAGAAAGCTATTTAGAACTTGAAGTGTGAAAGTTGTTTTGCAGGCAAGACTACAATAGAGAATTTAGCAGATAGAATTGCTTAGAAGCAATAGCAGACTTGAAAGTCTGATAATATTGTCAGGTGCAATTCACACTAGGGATGAAAGTTCACAAGATTGACTTGGAAATGTGCAGACTTATAGAATAATCTTGACTTCAGCTTATATACTGTGCTGTTTGTTTGCTATATGGTCATAATTTCAGATAGGAGGAAGAAGTCCAAGATGGAAGTGAGTACTGATTGGTGTGTTGCTATTGAACACTAGGAATCAAGTTCAATAAGAATTATCTTCATTGATTATCAGACTAGTAAATTACAGTGTAACTACTAGTCTTACATATAAGGAGATAGTATAGGAGATGCTTGGGATTTCAGTGGTATAACTTCTATTACCTGAACAGAGGTTTCAGTATTGAGACACTGACAGGAGTATGACTCTACTATGGAAGACTGAGTCAAATAGGAGTATCCCCATCATGAAAGATAGAATACTCAGATAGTTGCATCACTACCACAAAGATGTGTTATGAAAAAGGTAAGTTTGTATAGTAAATGTTGGAAAAACAGTATCACTATGGAGATATATTTTCTAGATGGGTGGACTTGGCATATGACAAATCTGAATAGTTATGGGTTATTAACACATATAAGGTATAAGAGAATCCTATAGGCATGGAGCAATTTAGGATCAGTTCAATCCATAACAGGCCTAGAAGTGATAAGGTGTCAGTCCACTAGTGGAGTTGGTTAAGTCCTTCTCATCAATAGAAAGCAGCCTACAAAGCACTAACTAGAGATCAAGACAGCCAGAGCCCATAACCCATTGGAAGAAACAGAGTGTACAGCAGCATGGTGCAGTGTGGACAACTGACAACCACTTACCTGTGGTATATATCTTAATAGAGAGCTAGAGATAAGTAAGCAACAATAGAAGATTACTAGTATTAGCAGGAGTTTAACCTGTCAAAAAATTTTATATTAACTATCTAATTAGGACTGCTGATTGAGCTTACTAAGCAGAGTGCTTTGCAACACACTAGAGTGGCTACTGGACTTTATCTAGCAACTGTTGTGGCAACCACTAGACACAATGTCCAATAGTAGCACTACAAGTAAATCTCTCAGTAGGGATATCTAGTAGGGAACACGAGTTGTGTATTCACAAGATAACTCAACAGAAAACCACAACAGTATTCTACCTACTATTTATATAAGTGTCCATGGTCTGTGCTACGACTGTGCATCATCCTACCCTAATGTCCATACCCTGTCCTCATGTTCATTACTTATCTACCATGCATCTACCTCAAGGCCACCATGCCATGTCCATGTGCCCTGACATCATACTCTTTAATCTCCGTTGACCATGCATGCACTATGTGTACACCATAAGAAACCCATGTTTCTTGATGTCATCCTAACCCTAGACTTTTCTCAATCCTTCTAGACCCTAAGTCCTTCCAGACCGCTTTAGACTCCTCTAGGCCTATGACATCATGTCATGTGACTTCCCAGTCACATACCCTCTCTTTCTCTTGTCATAGACTAATAATATACTACTATCTATATCTTAACCCTAACCCTACCAAAGTCTGTCCATACACTTGTCTTATAACAGCAACATCTATTGATATTGATGTTCTTTACTCTAAGAGTGTTACTTAATGTCTAAATACTTGGAGAACTTCCTTCAATTGTCTCACTGTTCAAGGACACTATTTTTTAACTCTTAAAGGCAAGAATTGCAAACTTCTTCAGCTTAGCTACTTCAAGGGTAGTAGTTGGCTTACTTACTTTGGCCAGTCAGTCACATTATGTACCAGAGCAACTAAAGCTATTCTTAACCATGCTTCTATTAGAGACTACAGGTAGTGCTTTTTCTTTGCAGAGTGCACCCAGTGTTTATGTGGCTATTGCTAGGTGGAAATATATTGACATATCTTTACAAACTGCTCCAGTTTTGCCTACAGTCCCTTGGTTGATCCATCTCTGTTAATTGAGGACTTTGTTGATTTCTTGAAGAAGCACCTAAGTACTTTTGTCTTTTCTCCTCAAGAATGACCTCTCCCTTCTTATGAGCCTCCATGAGTGCTCAATTGATTTGCTTTTCTATTTCTGTAGATAGTTTCTCAGTCTCACCTCTCTCAGTTTCTCTTGATTCTATATTCTCAGTATGATAG
>Ga0157358_1000758_pt1 | contig 13801 bp, 11 predicted proteins | sample AttcapACBM2_FD_111484 | JGI IMG/M metagenome (GOLD analysis project Ga0157358, IMG submission 111484) | Fungus gardens microbial communities from leaf cutter ant in Botucatu, State of São Paulo, Brazil - Atta capiguara ACBM2 | ecosystem: Host-associated > Fungi > Mycelium > Unclassified ...
CTTCTTGGAGGCGTCGGTCCGCTGGCATTATGTCTATGGGTATTGATACTGACGATATTGTTGAACTCATCAGTGATCTCTGGACTATCCATGACTCTTATCCTGTTGAGACTAGAGGTTACAGGTCCGAGGATGCTGTTGGAAGTGACGAAGAGTAGCCCACGCTTTGTCAGTTAGAGTTGATTTTACGAGTCTATTTAATCCAACATCAGTATTGTTCACTGACTTCCATCCTACTATGGTTGATTATAGTGATCAGTACCATAAGATTGTTATTTTTCTTATCATTGCAGAACCAATGTCGATTAGCTATGATCAACTAACACTTGAAATCTCCCACACAAAAGTTCATATTGTGAAGCATTTAGGAATCATATTTTTTTTTCTCCACTTCTCCTTTTCCTCTGTATTTAAGTAGTTGCATACTACCAGAGCCTGTGTTATGGGGTGATTTACACTTGCCGGGTTATCTACAGATGTAACATGGAAGACATGAGTGAAAGGGTAGACTTAACAAATAACACAAGAGACTGGAGATGGTGCTATGTGGATAATTGACCTTGGCTTCAACAGATGACATTATATCTAGCCTGCTCATCATGTAGTCATAATTTTTGGATGACAAAAGATTGGAAGGATCTTAAGATAAGTGTGATACAAGTCTAAGTTGATTATCAGACTAAAGAATGGTACATAGTAGCTAATGTTCTTAAATACAGAAGTGATAATCTAATAATACTCTACCATTGTGCCTACTATGGGTTGTCAGAAACTGTAGAGGTTGTTGTTCAGAATTCCATGGGTTTTGACAAGGAATGCAGGGTTTGATTCTTGGATTTATCAGAATGGAGTGTGATCTGTACTGGAAAAGGGTAAAAATATACAGATGTTGTATAGTATATAACAGCCTGCTACTATGTTCCATGTAATAAACTGTTGATTCAAAAGAAAATATAAAGTCATTGATGATATGATAGTCTTACTACAGCACTTCAAGACACTGCAATAAGTGCTTTTGACTACCTATGACAACTGGCTGCTAAAGCATAGAGAAGTATTATAACATCATAAAAGTTGAGGATTTTGAGCCATTCATAGATAGTTAAAACATACAAGCTGTTGTGAATACTCTATAATTGGGATGGTATGTCAGTGACCTCTAACTCTGGTTTATCTGATGGTTGAGTGAACTTAATTACTCTATAAATGCCACTTGTTGACAGCTTGTTCAGATTACTTAGCTGTTAGTATGGAGAAAGTAGTTCAATATCTTCATAACTATGAAGATATCCTGGAAGTACAAAAATATACAGATGTTAAGGAATCCTTCAAAGTTGGAAGAAAAGATGATAAACTTATACATAATACCTAGTTTCTAGAGAGCATTTTACCAGAATTTAGGAAAATATGTCTGGAATTTTTTTGGATATAAGTATATTATAATTGGATTATTTATTGTTAGTGAATAGTATTGCTTAATACATATAGGATTGTTTTGAAATTAAAAAAAATAATTTTTGTGCTCTTACTATTAGGTTCAGTCTCTTAGAGAACCATTTCATAAATGTTTATACCAGATTGAACAACCAGTTATATCTGTTATAAAAGAGGTTAAAATTGTCAGAAGTGATCTTTCCAATCCTATTATAGTTGGTGTGAACTCAATTTCAGAACTGTGTTTTACTTATATATAATTTTCTATAGATACATTTCTAACTTCTAGTCATTTACATGTTACAACTTAAAACTTAAAGTTAAGTCAAAAGAAAAACCTTATATAGAGATTACACAAGAGAACTCAATGGAGTTCCAAGTACAAAATGTTTATCATACATACACTTAGCTGATGGTCCATGCTACCCTAAACCTAGCCTACCCCAAAGAACATGTGTATTATATACTATTGGCATATAGTATAATATTATCATTCCAGAATCTTTTACAATGTTCTGTATAACATGTGATCATGTGACCATAACTTGTAACAGATGTGCAACAGTCACATATGAAATCACACTAACCCCTAATCCTAAGCTCAAAAATAAAAAGTTTTTAAATAGAAATAAAAATAGAAATGAGAAAAGAAAAGAATTTAAGTCCACTGTCTTCAACTCTGACATTACAGTTGTCTATAGGTGAGCTATTGTCCTATTTCTTTTAATCTAGTCATTTACAGTTATTTATGTTGAAGAAAACAAAATATAATAGTATAGTGTTATATAAACAACTGAAAGTGATAATCACTTACTAAATGTAATAAAGCTGTTGGTAAAGAGCTAAATATAGACAAGTACTAGTTAGCAATAGTATATTTACTAGAGTTTATATACATTACAAGATATGTATTAGAATAACTGAATAAAAATGTGGAAGATGCTTCAAAAATCCAGAAAGAATATAAGTTAATTGTTTGATATATGCTACATACATAACTCATCTCTAGGAAGAGTCTAAGATAACAAACCAAGGTTTTCTGGAGACAAATAACCACAGTATCAGGCATGGTTCATACTTGGGAACAAAAGTCTGTAGAATTAGAACAGAGTTTATACTAAGTGTGGGAACTTATACAAGAAGCATGGAGTTACAGACTTTGTGAATGACCTTTGCTTTGGCTTATATACTACACCATTTGTCTGCTATGAGGTCACAACTTCAGAAAAGAATAACAGAGTTTTAGAGGGTGAGTTTTGATAAGAAGTATGTTGTTGTAAAACACTAAAGTTTAGTGTTCAATAATATTTGATTATCAGACTGAAGATTACAGTGTATTTAACAGTCCTTAAATACAAGTATAATAATAGGAGAACTTGGATATTTAATAATACAGCCCCAAGCAGAGGTTTTAGTAGTAAAATACTAAAAGAAGTTTGGGATAGGAGAATTCTACTGTAGAAGGCCAAGTCTAGAAAGAAGTAAGCTCTACTGTAAAAGACCAAGTACTTGCAGAGTTTGGACAGGAGAATAACATCACCACAAAAGATGAGTTATAGAATAATACTGCCATAAAAGACAGGTTATTTTTGGGATTGAACTTGGTATATGACAATTCTTTTTTTTCTTTTCACTTGTCAGGCACAGTTTACACTGGGAGGTAAAAGCCTGTATGGTTGGCTCAGGAATATATAAGCTGAAGCTGAGGTTATTCTGGAAAGTCTGTATTACTAAGCTTATTATACAGAGTTTCCATACTCTATATACTGTGCTGTATATGGTCACAACTTCAGAAGGTTAAAACAAAGTTTGAAGAGGATTGAGTACTGATGTAGTGTGTTGCCATTGAATACTGGAGATTGAGTTTACTTGAATATTTGTTGATTATTAGACTAGTGAATTACAGTGTAACTACTAGTCTTATATAAGTAAAATAAATAGGAGATGCTCAGGGGTTTTAGAGTACAGCTCCAAGTGGAAGTTTCAGTGATTTATCACTGAAAGAGATCAATAGAAGAACTCTACTATGGAAGACTGGGTTTGACAGGAGTATCTCTATCATAAAAGACTGAATACTCAAAAGATTTGGGAATATGTTGTAAGAAGAATGGCTATCATAGAAGATAAGCTTTTACCAGGATTAATTAGAAGATATCACTACTATGGAAGATGGTCTTCAGAATGGTTGGATTTAGTATATGACATTACTCTTTTTCTACTTTTTTCTTTACTTTTTTTCTTCTTCTATTTGTCAGATATATGAAGCTTAAAATCAAGCTTTTTTTATTTAATTTTCTTTTTCTTTTCTTTATTTTTGGATCTAGGGTTAGGATTAGAGTGATGTTATATGGTCACACAATCACATGGTAGAAGGTTTGAGAACAATGATGTCATACAATATGTATAACATATGTTGATCTCATAGCTGACACATAGTCTTTAGAGCAGACTAGAAATAGCCAAGCATAAACTGTTGACAGTTAGTATATATAGGTAAATATTATACTAAGAACTCCATTAAGTTCTCTTATGTTAACCCTAATACAAGGTTTCTTTCTTTAATCAACCCTAAGTGTTGTAGTAACCACTAAACACAAAGTCTAATAATCACATAAGCAAGTAAAGCTCTCAGTAGACTATTGATGTGGGAATCACAAGAGAATTCGACAAGGAGTTTCCACTGTATTGCTACCCTATTTATATTATTACATGATGGTCTGTGCTACTAATAATTACACCTGCCCTTATATCTATGCTTTATCCTCATATCCACTTCATGTCCTACTTAAGACCACCATGTTGCATCCATGTGCTCTGATGTCATCTTCTAGATCCTTCTACCATGTGACATGTCATGTGACTGCAGTGTCACATGCCTCTTGATCATCCAAAAGAAAATAAAAAAGAGAAAAGAAAGAAAAATTAATATAAAATCAGAGAAATTAAATGAAAGAAAAGAAAAATTGTCAGTGTCCAAAGCATTCCATAACACTAAGGTAATTGAATTGTAACACTATTTTACTACTCCAGTTCTCCTTACTTTGGTCTTTACTGCTTTCCATATTTCTCCAAACATCTCATCATCTTTACTTCTTCTGTTTTCCAGTCAATCTCAGAGTTGTAGTATACAAGCCATAGCATTTCCAAAATCATATTCTACTTCTGTTCTTTTATTACATCAATCTCCATTCTCTCTCTATATTATTTATAAAATATATTTACTTTCACAGTATTTTTAATTGACCTTTTCTTATTGAAATTTATATCTATATTCCTTATATAAATAGATCTCATAATTTTTCTCAGTTTAAATCCTTGTTTTCTTGCAAACTCCAAACTAATTACTAACTATGTCACTTTATTATCCAAATATATCTCCACTATTATCCTTTCTTAGGTATTGATTATTTTCAGTCTGATCTTCACTGTCACTTCTCTTAATAAGTTTTCATTTGTTTTATTGTTCACTACTCTACTAAGTATAGCAAATTTATTATAAGAGCCTAATTGAGGACTATTAGATTCTCTTCCTCTTTTAAATGTCCATTATTCTCCTAATAACTGATTTGTCTCCTTTTTCCAATTGTTCTCTTATTTCTGTAGTATCTTGTAATATATCCAAACTCTTTATAGTTGTAGTAATTCCTTCTCTTATCTACATCTATTGTATAAGAATCATATCTTGGCATGAACCCTATCCATTGCTACTTTCCTGGGTTTACTATAATTACATTTTAACTTCTTCTATTGGAGTAGGTTCTGCCATTACCTGCTATATTTTTTGTTTTTTTGGCCAAACCTAGGATGAGGCTAGCTATGGTCTAAGCTTTTCTTGACTTGTTATCAACCCAGTCTGTCCTTGACTGCTTGTCTCCTTCTTGTCTTGTAATTTCTCTTTTTCTCTTTTGCTTTCTCGCCAATGTTTTTCTAAATTTGTTGTCTACTTATACCACAGTTCAATGTTTTTTGAAGGTTATGATATTATTATCCATTTCTCTCTTAAATTTCTCAATCAAGGCTTACTTTTGGACAAATTTATCTATGGTCTAAGATCTTGTTCTATCTGTCTTATTTTTTCTGATTTATCATAACCTTCTCCAAACTTTCTTTTTAATTCTACTAAAAAATCTCCTGCTAATGTAAATTTCAGTTTTCTTACTTTTATATCTTTTAATATATTATTCTCTTTCCAAATATCTGCTAATATTTCTTGCATGTATGTTAAAATCCACTGAACTTGCTCCTCCACTTCTATATTCCTTATTTTTATTCTAGTATACAATTTACAATCTGTTATAAATTCTGCTACTTTATTGCTTTTCTATTAAACAAAGTGTTTTGGTAACCACTAGTCAAAAGACCAATAGAACTACCAAGGTAAACTTATAGGTAAAATATCTCATGGAAATTATAAGAAAACTTGACAAGGAGTTTCTAATGAATTCCTACATTATTTATACAAGTACACATGATCTGTGCTAATGATAAATAACCCTAACCTAATATCTATATGTCATCTATAAGGTAAACATGCCATAACTGTTATAATGCATGTGAGGACTAACATTTTTCTTTTCCTTTTATCTATTTTTCTTAATTTTATATTTCTTTTCTTTTGAATTTCTTTTTCTTTTTATTGATAATGAAGAGGCACATGACATTGCAGTCACATGACATGTCACATGATGTGACATCATAGGCCTAGAACATAGTAGAAGGATCTAGAAGATGACATCAGAGCACATGGATACAACATGGTAGCCTTGAGTATGACATGAAGTAGATATAAGGATAAAGCATGAATATAAGGGCAGGTTTAATAGTAGCATGGACCATCATGTAATAGTATAAATAGGGTAGCAATACAGTAGGGACTCTTTGTCGAGTTCTCTTGTGATTCCCACTTGATATTCTACTGAGAGATTTACTGCCTTGTGTGATTATTGGTCTTTGTGACTAGTGGTTGCTACAACATTAACATATACCTTGACATCATTCTTACAGCCTCTTTTTCTAGATTTTAGGCCTATGATATCATGTTATGTGATATGTCATGTGACTATGGTCACAGGCATCTTCATCATTCAAGAAAAACAAAAACAAAAACAAAAAACAAAAATAAAATAAAAGAAATATTAAATCAAGAAAAATAAATAAAAAGAAAAGAAAAATGTTCAAGTCTAGGTATACTATAATACCAAGGTAGTTTGGCCATCTCTATCTGGTACTTATTTATAGATTTTAGAGCTTTCTTGTTAAAAAGTTGTGAATGATGAACTTTTTTTTTCTATTTTTATTTTTTTATTTTGGACTTAGATAATAGAATATAGCATGGTATCACACATAAATGTCACAGTCAAGTTAATAGTTTATACTCAGCTATATCTAATTTACTCTAGAAACTATGTGTTATTCTTAAGGCTAACATATGACATTTATATTGCTATTATCACTTGTATTATAACTTAAGTCTCAGAGTTAAGACAAAAGAACCTTGTATTAGATTAACACAAAAGAACTTGATAGGGTTTTTGTACAAAGTATTTGTCTTTATATATACTAGGCTAATAGTCTATATATAACTATATCTAGTCTATTTTAAAGGCTATGTATTATACATAAGGTCAACATGTGGTAATCTGTCATATATCCATCCAAACATATCTAATCCATCCAACTCCATCAGAGATAATGCTTATCTAAGCTCTACTCTGCCCAAAACATCTGTAGAAGTAAATATCTTCCTTCTAGTTAGTATATTACTTTTATTATGAATCAACCTGGTTATTATGACTTAAGTTTCTGAATAAAGACAAAAGACAACTTTTGTATTGGATAACACAAAAGAACTTGATAAAGTTCCTAGTATAAGATAGTCTACCTTATATACTCTAGACTATGGTCTATGCATACATTTCAAGTAACCTATCCTATGTTACAATCTTAGCTTAGAGCTCAGATTGCACTTAGACAAAGACTTGAGAGAAAGTAAGGGATGGATTCAAGTGGTAAAGCATAAGAATACAGAAATGTATTTATGCTATATATATATACAAGCAATGAGGAAATAGTTCATTGTATATGAGGTAAATGAGTCATAGAACATGAGGATGAGGCAAGAATATAGCACCTACTACATGAGGTACTGACTGAGACTATTATGGTGCAGCTGATCATGTCATCATTATTCTTGACTCTAGTCCATATTACATCTATGAGATATTAATCATAACAATATCTTGTTTTCAGCATTCATGTTTCCATAAATCATATCAACACCTTGAGTTCTCCTATCATATATGTTGTCACTGTTTTCTTGTTAGGTCCAATTATGACTTGACTTTGATTGTCAATGGCTATAAAGTATGGTTCATGTAGTGGTTCTTCTTGAAACATGGTTATTGGATAATTATTTTGTGATATTTCAGTGTTGTGTTTGTTATCCACCAATGCAGTTGCTACTTCTTTCCAAAATTCCAGATCTTGTTCTCCTCTGGATCAAAGTGATTGGTAATGTGGGAGTGGTCTGAATAATCTTGTTTGTGTAGGGGAGCGGATGAATTTCATGTACTTCATCAGATTGTCAACTTTATTGTCTATGAAGCTTAACTTCATTGTTAATGATGTGAATTCAAATACCTCATATGGCTTGATTAAAATAACTTCTTCATCCTCTACTCTTTCTTCTTTTGATTCCTTCTTTTGATTCCTATCTTTGTATAGTTCTTGTATCTCCTGAATATTGTCATCCACATATTGATTTCCTCATCCACCATATATATCCAATTCATCAGCCAACATTCTTTGAATTTGATATATCCAATCTTTCATATTGCTTTGGATGAGATACTGTAGATCCTCTGATATCCCCAGGATGTTCATAGCATTTGTTGTCCTGTTATTGATGCTGGCTTTCAAAATTGTTTCCTCCATTTCTGTGATTGTAGTATTGGCTTCTCCAGCTATCTTCATCATATCTCATACTTGCTTCTGCACATCTATCATTGCTTCTAATCCTTTCAATGTCTTGTGATATAATTTGGTCCAATTGTCTCATTCTTTCTTGAATATTCTAGCTTTGTCTATATTGTTGAGTTGTCTGAAGATGTAGGGGTTTGAGGAGGTTTGTACAGTCATGAAGTTGTTGCTAAGTTGAGAAGACATTTTTGCATTATCAAGTGTTGTTGTGAACTGTCAAAATGGAATTTTACTCCCCCTCTTTTATAGTTTTCAACTTGAAATCCTCATCCAATAGTCTTCAATTATCCCTTTTGCATGAGATAACCCTGATTATGCAATCCATTGGTCATGATCATCCCCATAACCCTTCCAATGCACCAAATACTGTGTTTTTCTGCCTCATTTCCTATGCTTTTGTACTTCTTTGACTTCATATTCCTCTTCTTTATTAATAATTGTAGGTGGAGGTGCCAGTTCCATATGTTGTCTTTTGAACTGCAGTTCTTTGCATTTAGTCAGCAGGTCTTCATTGAACATGTTGTGTATTATCCATTCTTCTGGAAGTTCCAGTTGAAACACTCCTAGACTAATATTCTTTGAGATCCTAAAAGATTTGTATTTTTTTAGTCCAACTTCTTTGAGGGTCTATTCAAATGGATATTTTTGTTCTCCAGCCACATGTTGTCTCCAATCTTCGATCATTGATGATTCCTTCTTTTCTTGTTGAATTGCTTCTTCATACTCTTCTAAGCCACTTCTATTGACTTTGTGGCCTCTTTCCAACTTCTTTTTAGACCTACAAAAAATTCTTCTAATTTCAGAAACTTCATTTGTGCCACAAGGTTGCCTTTCCATAGGTGTCTTCCAAAGTTAAGTTCAAATAGAGTCTGACCTGTTGCTGCATGTCTCTTGTTATTGTATTAGAATTCTGTAGCTGCTAGTCATTTTGTCCAATCATCTTGTTGGTAGTTGATGTAGTGTTGTAGAAATGTTTCCACTTCCTGATTAATCCTCTCTGTTTGTCCATCTGTTTGAGGATGATATGCCATTGACAATTGTCTTGTAGTTCCTAGTGCTTTCATGAACTCTTCCATGAACCTTGACACAAATTGTGGTCTTCTATCACTTAAAATCTTCTTTGGTATTCCATGTAGCTTCCAAATTTCATCCCTATAGATTTTTGTGATCTCTTTCAAAGATTCACTTGTTGTTGTTGTCTTTAGTCTGATCATTTTTGTGAGTTGATCCACTATAACCAGTATGGTATCTTTTCCATTTGATTTCAGTAGTGGTCCAATGATGTTGATGCTGATCTCCTGCCAAGATCCCTATGATATTGCTAATAGATGTAATTATCCTGCTTTCTTCTAGTATTGTACTTTATTCTGTTGACACTTGAAGCATCCTTGAATGTAGCTCTTTATGTCCTCCTTGATTCCTAGCCACCAGTAATTTTGTTTGATCAATTCTAGCATCCTTGTTTGTCTTAGATGACCAACATCTGATACATCATGATGTTCTCATAAAATCTGTTCCCAAAGTTTCTTATTGTTATGAATATATATTTGTCCATCAATATAGACAATTCTATTGATTTCCCAAGCTTGTCTGTATTCTTTCTGTAACTCTTGTATCACCTCTTTCTCTTTGGTTCTGTTCCTTTGTATTTCATTCATTAGGTCTGTCTTCTTCAGTATACTGCTTCACTTCAACATTGTTATTTCAGCCATGGTTCTCCTTTTCCATAATTCCTCCTTGATCAACTGTATGTCTTTGTTATCCTCTTTTGTATCCACTTGGTCTTTTCTTGACAAGATATCTGCCTTTGTGTTTGTCTTTCCTAGTATGTGTTATAATGTGAAATCATAATCTTGCAATTTGAGATACTATTTAGCCTGTCGTCCATTTAACTTGTGAGGTTCTCTGAAATACTTGAGGTTTTCATGGTCCATCTAAATTTCAAATGGTTCCATTATGTCCAACAGATATTGTCTCTACTTTGATAGGGCTTCTACAATTGCCAGTAGTTCTTTGTCATAGATTTCATAGTTTCTTTCTGCTAGTTGCATTGTCCTAGGTAGGAAGGCTATTGGTTTCTATTTCCCTTTCTATTCTTGAGATAACACTTCTCCAATAGCATGTCCTGAGGTATCCATTTGAATCATTCAATGGCTTTGCTGTATGACTAAAGTTCTGAATGAACCTCTGATAGAAATTCACAAATTCTAAGAAGCTTTCCACTTCTTTGATTTTTATTGGCATTTTTCATTCTTTGACTGCCTTGACCTTGTCTTGTTCCATTTGTACTTGTTCTTTGCCAACTATTACTCCCAATATTGGAATTTCTTTCATGTTGAAGTTGCATTTTGACTATTTAAAACACAAATTGTGTTTTTCTGCAATCTTCAAAAACATAATCATTTGTTCCTTGAGTTTCTTTGTTGTTTTGGCTAGTATAACAAAGTCATCCATGTAATTTGCCAGCACTCCTTCATGGAGTAATTCCTGGAAAATACTGTTCATCATTCTCTGGAATGTTTCCAGTAAATTGCATAGTCTAAAATACATCACTTATGGTTCAAATAGTCCTTTGTTTTTCAGGAAAGCTGCCTTCTATTCATTGCCTTCTTTAATCTGAACATTACTGTAACCCTAGATAAGATCAAGTTTATTGAAGTATTTGGCCTCCTTTAACTTGTCGATTACTTCTCTAATTAGAGATAGTGGTATCTTATCCTTTATTGTGGCTTGGTTTAGCTTTCTATAGTCTTGAACTAACTGTAATGAACTGTCTTTCTTGGAAATATAAAAGCATAGTGCTGCATATCTTGACTTTGATTCCACAATTAAACCAGCTTTCAGTTGTTCATCTAGCCATTGGTTTAGTGCTTCTTCTTCTTTAGTGTTATTCCATATACTTTTGTGTTTAATTCTTTCAATTGCAATTATTATTCCACTAGCTTTTGGAATGTCTGGTGATGTTGATGAGTTTTGAGTACTTCATCCAATTACACTGTACAATGTCTACAAAATCTGATACAACTTCTTCTAGATCAGGGATATTTGAGATGCTTGACATGTCTAACTTAGTGAATGATACAATAACCTCTTTGATAAACATGTAATCTTCCTTGCTGTTTTTGGTGATTATTCTTTTGCATGTGTTGATATGTTCCTCAGTGATAGAAATTGTTATGATCTTAAATCCTTAGAGTGGAATAAAAGAACAAACTCTTGTATTAGAGTAAACACAAGAGAACTTGATAGAGAGCTCTTTACAAAATAGTCTATTTTATATACTCCTACAGATGGTCCATGCTAGGTGCTATGCATCCTACCCTAAATGACCATATGTCAAGCATAAGGCCAACATGTGGTGTCCATGTTGTATGATGTCATTTTGTTCTGGAATCTTCTACTTCTTTCTCTTGAGTCCTATGATCAATGCCATAACTATACCATTAGATGTGACCAATGTGACAGTGTGACAGATTATTTCTAACCCTAACCCCAGAGTTCTAAAAATAGAAATATAAAAATAAATTGAAAGGAAAATAAAATGAGAAAAAAAAGAAAAAAACTAAGTTTATATTCTTCAATCTTGACAGAAATGGTAATCATTAGGGGAGCATGGTCAGATGTGAGGTGCCATTCAGGGTGGATACAATGGATATTAAGTTCAGAAGAATCACTATGAAGGAACATCAAATCGATGATCAAGTTTGAGTCATTAGCATTATCTGAGTACTTAGTTAGAACTTGATCAGTGGGATAAGAAAGACTTAAGTTAAAAGAGTCAGCAATCACAAAAAGATCATCACTAATAGAAGAGTGATGAATATAAGAAGGGTCCCATAAACTATCATGAATATTGAAATCCCCTGTCATGATTAGAAGATTTCGAAAGTTGAATTCTGTATCCTTAAGATACTTTATTGCAGAATGAGACAAATTTGAGTAAACATCCATGAGCCAATAAACCTCTCCATTGTTAAAAAAAGAAGATAAAAGAATGCTCTTGTGATTAACAATATCTTTACAAAGAGAAAAACAAAGAGAGGAAAGTCTAATGTTAATAAACATGACCACTTGTAGGAGGTCATTAGTCGTGAGCAGTTCTCTGGCAAAAGTGAGCCAGTTGGGATGATTGACAACCCCCATCAGCAGGCTGCCTTCACAATTGGCATGACTAGAGATAGAGTGCAAGAAAGTCTAGGACAGTTCTTAGATGAAGATGATGTTAAAGCTGGAGTATGTTTCAAGGATTGTGCTGATAATGAAATTGTTTTTTTGGACATTTTGCAAAAAAATCTTAAGGTCTTTCAAAATCATAGGTTGTTTGTGTTTCCGGTTGAACGAATTGAGTTCTTCCTGATTTCCTGGAGTTTAGCATATTCTTTTGTGTGCTACTCCTTGTTGAAGCAGTGTTTCCAGAACAGACAGTCATTTGAGTTGGCTTGATGATCACCCTTGCAATTGAGACACTTAAACATGTAAGGGCATGGCTCGCCCTTCTTGGTCTCTAGTCTAGGTAGGTTAATTTTATCATTAGCCTTGCAACACCAAGTGAAGTGACAATAATATTTAGTCAGATGAGGTCCATTGCACTTTACACACTTAGATCTCTGGATATGACATACTTCTGCCATATGACCCCACTTCCAGCAGTTCTTGCATTGTGGCATGCCTGGGTTCATATTGGCTCTGCAAACTGTAGCAATGAAACTCCCAATGTTGAAATACCTGTTGATAATCTTCTTGGTGTTTGATCTACTTTGGATATCCCAGATGTCAATTCAGATGATGGACATGTCAGATTTCAGAGAGACCTTGATGATGTAAGGTTTAGATGTGAGGATGATGTTGTTGAACAGATGGTTGGTCTTGAGAATGTTTTTGATTTCATTCAAGAAAATACAAGTATTCATTCTTTCGCTGATGAATGGGATGCCTACAATTTTGAGGTAGGACTTGGATTGTGGTAGTCTTGGGGTAGAGACATGTTCTGAATCCGAGGTAAGAGAACTCTTGACATATTTTTCAATTTCCTGTAAGTCAGAGATTGATGAGATATTATTGATAGTGATGGTAATCCCTTTATCTTCTGCTTGGATGAAATCAGATATTGTGTTAGACCAAATATTCTTAAGGGCATGGTTGATGTTCACAATGTGTATGCTAGAGTTCTTGATAAACTTCTTGGCAAGCTTGTTATTCATTAGTATGATGACTTGTGTCAAGAATGAAGGAAGTAGACTTAACATTTTTTATTTTATTTTATTTTATTTTCTCATTTTTATTTTATTTTTGATTTATTTTCCTTTAGTCTATTTTTAGAACTAGGGTTAGGATTAGAGTGACAAGATCATGCTGTCACACAGCAGGTCACATCAGATGACATGGTCAC
>Ga0157358_1000759_pt1 | contig 13798 bp, 13 predicted proteins | sample AttcapACBM2_FD_111484 | JGI IMG/M metagenome (GOLD analysis project Ga0157358, IMG submission 111484) | Fungus gardens microbial communities from leaf cutter ant in Botucatu, State of São Paulo, Brazil - Atta capiguara ACBM2 | ecosystem: Host-associated > Fungi > Mycelium > Unclassified ...
AGAATGGTACGGTCAACAAATCCCTTTCAATGAACTTGTCAAGTCGGGTGCTCTCATCAAGAAATCAGATGGAACTTACGGTCAAGGTGGAGGATTCACAATGGGTAAAATGCTTTTTTCTCTTGAGGGTTACTTGTTCATCCTAATTTGTGAATTATAAGCTTGGGATGACTGCAGTGACACACCAGTACGTCATGGAATAAAGATCCTAAAGATCCTATCATCACGAGTTTTGATAACTGATCCTCATTCTTCCTCTCTCTCTCTCTCTCTCATCACAGTTCTTATTCAAAACCAGTCAAAAAACTGTAGTCACCTATGATGGTAAGTCGCGATCAAAAATCACGAATACGAAACAAATCATGAATCTTTCTTCAGATACATGGTCACTCGGGGATAAAGCTCAATTCGCGAAATCGAGTGGGATGGCAGGTTGTTTCACATGGTCACTTGATCAGGTATTGTATTGTTCTTTCTTACCCATTCCCACCGCAAGTACGATTGACCTGAGAAAAAAAACGAATAGGATGATGGTGTTACGCTACAAGATGCCATTCGTCAGGCTTTGGGGAAATAAATAAAGCTGCCTCACATGAGCTCAAAGTTGATTGCAGACAGCCGAGTGATTCGGAAACTAAGAGTTGCAGACAATAGAATACTAACCATGTGAAGTTGGTTTTCAGAGTGTGACTATATACAGTATCATACAAACTCTTCGATGACTGTCATTAACACACCTTTTTCCTTTCTGTAATTTGAAAATATGGATTCGAAAAAAACCACTCTTAATTGTCTAGATGCTTCATAAGGTTCAGAGCTTCATCCATATTGATGGGATTTTGGAGTTGCTCTACTAGAGTAGCCATTGTCTGAGAAGTGAAAAAAGATGAGAGAAGTCAGGAAGGTGAGGGTGACCTTAGGTTTTGGGAGAGATTTTGTTTTGCTATTAGGGCAACTAATCTCTTCCCTTTTAGGCATTATAATTATGTTATATGCTAAGTCTGACCAATCAAAGCCTATCTTCCATGGCAGTGTTATCCTATTCCCAACCCTAATAAAAGCCTGTCTTCCATGATAGCATTATTCTATAACACATCCCCTATAGTAGTGTTATACTCTGTCCAAAACTCTACAAGTACTTGGTCTTCCATACTGGAGTTAACTCTTATTCCACTTAGCCTTCCATGGCAGAGTTCTTCTATTCAACTCAGTCTTCCATAGCAGAGTTCTTTTTTCTTGACCCCTGTCAGTGTTTCACCACTGAAACCTCCAAGTTTCTTCTTTAATCTTACTTGTATATAAGGACTGGTAGATACTTTGTATTTTTCTAGTCTGATAATCAACTATAACTGTTATAACCTTAAGCTTGGCTCAGGTTACAACTTGGGCAAAGACTTGAGTAAGAGTAGAAGGGATGATCAATTGGTAAAGCATAAGGATATAGGATTGTATCTTTTACTATATATATCTATTGACTATGAAAAATATGTTAAGCATCCTTGGGGAAACAATAATGAAGAAATGAGGAAAACATGGGAGACTATCCACTACTACATAAGGTGTTGTAGCAACCACCTAGTACAAGACCAAATAGTATCACTAGAGTAAATCTCTTAGAAAGGTAGATATCTTGTGGGAATCACAAGAGAACTTGACAAGGAGTCTCTAATGCATTGCTACTCTATTTATATAATAGACACATAGTCTATGCTAATAATAAATAACCTTATCCTAATGTTCATACATCAGCTATAAGTACACAATGTATACACCATGAGGTGAACATATTGTTAACATACATCTTGATATTATTCTTCCAGTCTCTTCTCTCAGATTCTAGGCCTCTGACATCATGTCATATGACATATCATGTAATTTCAGTCATGTGCCTCTTCATTGTCCAGAAAAAGGGTAAATGAAAATAAAAGAAAAAGAAAAAGAAAATTAAATCAAGAGAAAAATAGATAAAAGAAAAGAAAAATGTTAGTGTCCAAGCATACCATAACATAAGGCACTGACTGATACTACATGATGATAGAGCAAGATGCAGTTAATTATGAGTCAGAGATGAAACAAACCCCAGCACATGTCAGACAAAAGGCAAACATCTGTAGAATATGAGATATAGATCATAGTGGCTATAACAATAACAAGTTGAACTCTATCTCTGGTATTCCTCAGTGATATACCACTATCAGAATTCACTTCTCTTGGACTTTGCTTTATTTCTCAAGTTGTGATCTTATGGAAGACAGATGGTACATTACATAGGCTAAAGCCAAGATTGTTCCAGGAAGTTATCACTATGCACTTTATATGGGTTTTAATAGCTAGTACAACTCTGTAAAGAGACCTTTTACTTTACCTGAATTCAAGTTTATAGTATTTGTTAAAGCCCAAGTCATCCCCATAATCATCTTGTTTTCCAAGTCTTATACTAATATCTCATTGCAATACTGTTAAACTCTCCAGACCCCACTTATCTTCTTATATCCACTAACCCACTTCTTTTAGCCATCAAAAAATAAGCCTCTACTATTCAGTAACATTCTATTGAGGTTCCTAACTATATAGCTTTATCATTCTTTTGATTAGTATGGACTTCTAGATACTTAGAGTAGCTGTTGCCTCTGGAAAACCCTATTCTGTTCTCTTAGGATTTCCCTAGAGGTTAGTTGTATATATAACACTATTAGACAATGATTTTTAGGATTTTTCTGAAGTCATAATCTTTACTGCATTACTGCAGTCTTTACCTAGTTGCTCTAACACCATTTACTTCAACTGGTTTCAGTTTTTCCACTTTCTACTCTCTTACTAGTTCTCTATATCTTATTAATTTACTGATATTTACTACCAGATGAATTCTCATAAAGGCTGGTAACTTTACTGCATTCTTCAACACTACTTTCTCTATAACATATGGCTCCATATAACACCCTGTCAACTTTTTTACTAGTCTTTCTTTGAATACTAAATCTTTTGTACTCAGTATTATTTTATCTTCTTTTTTCCATTCTTCTACTTCTTTCTTCTCCCTGTCCACTTGTCTCTTTATCTTCTCTTGATATTTTCTTAATGCCACTCCAGTTTCTTTTCTAAGTCTTCTTCATTATTTTTGCAAACTTTGTATCATATACTATCAGACATCTGTACTCTTCCCACTCTCTTCCAATGCAGATCACATTTCATTCCAATCATCCATCAATCCAAGGAACAAATCCTGTATTTCTCATCAACCTATGGAGTTCTGAATGACAATCTCTGCAGTGCTTGGCAATCCAGAGTATGTATAGTGATAGAATATTATTATATTATCACTTCTGTATTCAAGAACATTAGCTACTATGTACCATTCTTCAGTCTGATAATCAGCTTGGATTTGTACCACACTTGTCTCAACTCTTCTGAGCTTTCATCATCCAAAAACTAGGTACAACATTATCTATTGAAGCTAAGGTTGATTATCTGCATAGTACTACTTCTAGTCTTTTCTATCCCTTACATCATTCAGTTATTCTTCTGTTTCTGTCTTCCATGTTATTATTTGCAGATAACTCTGGTGAGTGTGAATCATTCCTAACACTCTGTCACTTTTTCTATTTTTTTTTTTGATAATGATCCTGTTCTCAATTCTCTACCATAATTTGCTATGAAAGACAATACTTTCATCACTGAATGTACTTTGTTGTTTACTACAAACTCCACTGTTACTAACTACTCTGGCCAATTCCTCTATCTATACTCTGTAAATCTTAAGTATTGTTCCAACTCCTAGTTCATCTATTTCATTTATTCATCTGTTTGTGGATGGAATACTGTTGATAATCTCATTTCAATTCCTAACATATTGTTCAACTTCTTCATTTCACCTGTCAGAAATCTTCTAAGTAGACTTAAAATGTTTTTTTCTGATCTCTTATAATTTCTCTTTTCTTTGATAGTTTAGTTTTCTTATTTTCCTCTTTGAACTTAGCTAAGGATATGGCATTATATTACATATGACAGTCACAAATGTCACAAAGCATGATAGTATTGTGATAAATAAAATGTCACAGCCACAGTCACACAGTCATATAACTTGGTAAAATATCATAAAAACTACTATAAGAACTTAGTCATCATTTTAGAATAATTAGATGTATACAGACCAACTTCCAGAGGTATATCAAGTAGACTACTCTGTAGTAAGAACTCTATCAAGTTCTCTTGTGTCACTTAATATATAAGTATATCTTTTGTTATAATACTTAGACTTAAAATTATAACACTGTTGTAAACTATAGTTCTCTATTTAAAATAATGCTCTCCAGTAATCCATGTAACTTCCACATATTATCTCTTAACAATCTTAGTAGTCCTAATACTGATGTCTCCTTTACAGTTGCTACAAAATATGCTATATTAACAATTTATCACAAACTACCAAAATCACATCTTTTTCTGCTACTAATGGTAACTTAGTAATGAAGTCAACTGTCAAATATGTCTACAGCTTCTCTGGTATCTCATTCATTTGCTATCAAATTTCCTACTAGTATCTCTATCTTGTTCTTCATTCTCTGATACATATTGTATTTCTCTACATATTTTTCTACATTCTTTGTTACTTCTGGCCACCAATAGTTCTTTGTTACTAATCTCATTATCTTCTATTTTTCTCTATATCCAGCTACCAGTATGTTATGATATAACCAGATAACTTCTAACCTCAGCTTTTTATCCTTTGATACATACACTTTTTTCTCCTTTAACACCAACTCCTATTCTATCTTCTACTCATTACCTCTTAATGTTTTTTCTACCAACATGATTTTCAGTTCTTCTACTACTACTTCTGTCATTTCTTATACCCATTCTTTTTTTATTAATGATTGTTCTTTATTCCAATCTTCCAATCTGATCTCTTACTATCTTTTTCATTTTTGTTTCTGGTACATTTTTTAAAATTTCAATTTTGTATGATCTATTCAGACCTCAAGCTTGAACTTAAAATTTCCTAATAAATATCTCCAATTTTCTAATTTCCTAATTCCTGCCAACATTTCCTTGTTATGAATTTCATAATTTATCTTTGTCTTATTTATGTTATAAGATGAAAGTGTGGACAGACTTTAGGGTTAGAGTTAGAACAGAGATAAGATATAGTAGTAGTTATATTATTAGTCTACAACAAGAGAGAGAGGGCATGTGATTGGGAAGTCACATGACATAATGTCATAGGCCTAGAGAAGTCTAGAGCGGTCTGGAAGGACTTAGGATCTAGAAGGATTGGGAAGAGTCTAGAGATGAAGTGATGTCAAGGGACATGGGTTCCTCATGGTGTACACATGGTGCATGTATGTATGACAGAGATTAAAGAGTATGATGTCAGAGCACATGGATATGGCATGGTGGCCTTGAGGTAGACACATGGTGGATGAGTAATAGACATGAGGACAGGGTATGGACATTAGGATAGGACAATGCACAGTCATAGCATAGACTATGGATACTTATATAAATAGTCAGTAGAATACTGTTGTGGTTCCATGTCAAGTTCTCTTGTAATCCCAACTACTAGATAGCCTACTGAGAGCTTTGCTGAAGTTAGTATATCACAAGTGCTGTTCCAGCGAGTGGTTGCTACAACAATTTAGAGATTTTAACAAGTATGCTACTAGCCTCTATCATCTATTATTACACTCCATTAACAATACTCCCTGTATTGTCAGAATTAATAATGGTGGACTTGTTCTTTTTCCATTCTAACTTATTTAAAGTCTTTTTTATTTTTTACTCAAATTCCTTAATCTCTTTTCTCTTTTCTTTATCTCTTATTTTAGACTTAGGAAAGAAGAGACAGAGATGACATAACAAGGTGTGATGACAGTCACAGGCAAGTCACATAGGTCATGGTCATGACCATAGTGTTAGGTGACACAGCAGAGGAATAATATTACATATTATAAAAGATATGATAACTTTATCTATATAGACTTATAATATTTAGAGTAAGCTAGATGTAAATACATACAGACTATGTACTAGAGGTATATAAAGTAGACAAACCTGTACTAAGAACCTTACTGAGTTCTTTTGTGTTAAACAATATTAGTTTCTTCTTTTGACTAAACTCTTGGACTTAAGTTATAACATCTATAGTATAATCTGACATATTCACTTTCATTCTCATCTTCTTATCTAAATCAGGTTCCACCAGAATAAATTCCATAATAAACTATTTTTTTAATATTTTGAATAACTTTTTTGTTTTATCTCCTATTCTTACTTCTGCTCTTTTCTTGTTAACTTATGTAACAGTCTCATTATCTTTGCAAAGTCCTTCACAAATTTCCTATAATAATTAGCCAGCCCTAAAGACTTCTATACCTTCTTGACCAATTTAAAAACTGGCCAATCTAATACTGTCTTTACTTTCTCTTTCTTTAGCTTTATCCTATCTGGTCTAATTACTACTCCTAAAAACTCTACTTCTCTAACTGTCAGAGTTAATGATAGTGAATTCTATTTTCCTTTTCATTTATTTTATTTTTCAGACTTGGAATTAGAGTTGAATATGATATCATATATGACTGTTACAAAATGTCACACAATGTGATACAGTGTCACAAACCTGTTACAAGTCATAGTTATATGATCATATGTTATATTGAACATTATAGAAGATTCTAGAATAATGATGTCATTTCATATATCAATAGTATATAGTATATATGTCTCTTTAGGGTAGGCTAGATTAGTATAGCACAAACCAAACCATTAGCCAAGTATATATAAGGCAGATAGACACTTTTTAAATGTGGAACTCCATTGAGTTCTCTTATATTGATTTAATACAAGATTTCTCTTTTGACCTATTTCTTGGTCTTAAGTTGTAATATTAGAACTCAATTTCTTTTCTTGAGACTGCCTAATCCAGAGCCTCCTCTACTCTTTTTACTTACTCTCTTATCATTCTTGACTGGAAGCAATACTATTCTTTGGTCAAAAAAAATAGTCAAACTCTAGGCTTAAGGAATATACTAGTTAGGTAAGAAAAGTTTAGTTATTCAGATTGTGTTGAAGCTTACTAATGTTTTTGGGATATATTACCTTGTATAGACATGTTAGGTAGAACTTTTATAGTAGAAGCTCCATACTATAGTATTCTCTTGTGACTTGTTCATGTAGGAGAATAGCAATAGTCCTTTAGGTACTATCTAGAGTAGAATGACCTCCTTAGGTCAAAATTGTATACAATTTAATTAGAGTAGTAGTTGGTAGTCTAAGTAGATAGTGTAAGGTGAAACAAGAAGAGGGCCCACTAATACTTACAGAGATAGCATCAAGTTTAGGATACAATTTAGAGAACAAAGCTAGTACTGGCTTCTCTCCTTTACTACTATATATTTCTTCTCCTCTTATACTACTACCAATCAATTTACCACTCTTTTATAATAATATGAGTCAAGTTGACACAATTCAAGCAAAGTAGTTGATTTGGTAATGCTAGAAGCAAATTGCCAATATGTAAGTATAACTCCAAACATTAGCAGAAGGAGTAGGAGCAGTGGTAGAGATCTCTTAACCTAATACTGGATCAAATATAGAAGTGGCCAAACCATAAATATTTAATGAAGAAGTAGGGAAGGTTTTGGGTTTCCTAATGGTATATAGACTTTTTATAAAAATAAGAATGAGAAATGATTCAGTAGAAGAACAAATTCAGTAGATGTTGTTATATGTGCAGAAAAGATTAGTAAATATATAGAAGGAGAATATCTTAAAGAATTTGGAGATAGGAACACTGGAATATAGAACAATAGGGAAATTTTTGACAGATTTAAAAAAGAAGTTTGGGGAAGGAGATGATGAAATAATGAAAGTAGCAGAGCTAAAAAAAATAAAGCAGGGAAGTAGGATGATGGAGAAGTTTGTACAGAAGTTTAGGAGGGCATTTAGAGAGAGTGAATATGAAGGAAGACTATTGGTGGAAGAATTTAAAAGAGGAATAAATGAAGTTATCAGGAGAAAGTTGATGGAGGCAAAAAGGCTTCTAAAGAGCATTAAAAAATAGTATGAGAGAATAGTAAATTTGGACAAGCATTGGAAAAAAAAGTAGAAGAAAAGAAGAAAGGTTAAGGGAGAGAAGAGAGGCAAGAGCTCTAGCTCAAAGAACAATTGCACTAGCAAATACTGGTGGAACATAAAAGCAACAACTATCTTAGCCCCATGTTTGGCCAAGAAGGTAGAAATTCAGCAACAGACACTAGCAAGGCCTATACCAATGGAGGGAGTAGAGAGAACAAATGCAGTCGTAGTGAACCTAAATCAATAGACAGGATTTGTACCTAAGCATGATTGATATGTTATAGATGTAGATAGAGAAAGAAATTGCTATAGTTGTAGAGGTTTTGGTCATATTGCAAAAAACTGCAGAAATCAGAGAATAGTGAAATGAGAAAGAAGACAGGAGTATGGAGACAATTTGAACAATGTAGCTAATTTAAATGGGGAAGAGAGTTGGGTAATCCCTGACTAGGCTCTAGTAATTACAATAGGTTTGCAATGCTCTCTAGAGTAATAAATAATACATCTTGCTACAATCTGGATAATGGGGACATGTTGAGAGAAGTTACAGTGAAGATTGGCTTGGAAAGAATCAATATACAAGAAGAAGTAACAGTAAAAGCATTGTTGGACAGTGAGGCAATGGAGCTGGCTATGAGTTCAAAGTTTACAAGGAAGTAAGGATTTAAGTTCAAAAAATAGAAAGACCAATATATGTAAGAAATGTGGACAGTTCTTCCAACAAGAAGAGATCTATTGAACATATAGTAGAAGTCAATATTTATTATCAGGGACATAGGAAAAGGATGCTGATCAATGTAATCAGTGGTTAGAAGTAGAGTGTAATTTGGGAATGTTATGGCTTGCTCACCACAATTCTGAAATTGATTGGAGGGCAGAAGAAGTAAAGATAACAAAGTGCCCAGAAGAGTGTAGTAAGCAGTAGAGACTAAAACAAGGGAAGTTAGAGAAAGTTGGGATGGCAAAAGTAGAAGAGAAAGAGAAAAATAAAGAAAAAATAAAGAAAAAATGAAAAAAGAGGGAACAATGAAGGTAAATAAGATAGCAGAAGAATGGAAGATCTGGGATAAAGAGGAAGAAGCAGCTAAGTCCAAAAAAGAGGCTAAAAAATTGGTTTCTCCAAGATTTTACAAGTGAATTCATATCTTTGGAAAGAAAGCAAGTGAAAGGATGCTGATAAAGAAAATGTAGGATTATGTGATTGAGTTAAAGGATAAATTTGTGCTGAAAAAGAGAAAGGTATATCTATTGTCAAGAGAAGAGAGGAGAGATATTCAAGTTCATCAAAGAATAATTGAGGAAAGAGTATATCAGACTTTCTAAGTCACCTCAAATTGCACCAGTGTTTTTCATAGGAAAGAAGGATAATAAGAAACAAATGGTACAAAACTATAGATATTTAAATGAATGAACAATTAAAAATAATTAACCTCTGTCTCTTATTTTGGACATTGTAGAAAATATTAGTACAAAAAAAGTATTTATAAAGTTGGACTTGCAATAAGGTTATAATAATATACAAATAAAGAAGTAAAATGAGTGGAAAGCAGTGTTTCTGATAGAAGGGTTGTTTGAACCTACAGTCATATTCTTTAGGCTTACAAACTTTCCAACAATATTTCAAATGATGATGAATAAGATTTTACAGGATTTAATCAATACTGGAAAAGTAAGGAGCTTTATTAAAAATGTGATTGTGAGAGCAGAAGAGGAAGAGAGACATGACAAAGTAGTTAAAGAAGTAGTGAAGCAGTTAGCAGAAAATGATCTATATATAAAACCAGGAAAATACAAGTAGAATATTAGAGAAGTAGGATTTTTAGAGGTAGTAATTGGACTGGAGGGAATTAAAATGGAAGAGGAGAAGGTAAAAGGAGTATTGGATTAGCTGACTTTGAAAGAAGTTAAAGATATTCAGAAGTTTTTAGGACTAGCCAATTACAGTTGGCAGTTCATTTAAGATTTCACAGTAATAATCAGACTATGACATAATTTGGCAAAAAAAGATCAAAAGTTGGACTGAACAGAGAAGTAAGAAAGGATATTTCAGAAGTTGAAGGAAAAATTTACAAAAAACTAATGTTAGCAGTACTGAACTTAGATAAAAAAATAAAGATGGAAATTGATGCATTAGATTATATAACAGAAGGAGGAGTTTTATCTATGGAGTGTGAAGATAGGCAATAGAAGTCTGTAGCCTTTCTCTCAAAATATAAATAAGATAGAAAAAAACTATAAAATTCATAATAAAGAGATGCTAGCAGTGATAAGGAGATTGGAAAACTAAAGACATTTGTTAGAGGACATCAAGTTCAAGCTCAAGGTCTGAATGGATCACAAGAATTTATAATATTTTATGAAGATGCAAAAGTTGAACAAAAGACAAGCCTGTTGGGCACTAACAGAAAAGTTAATGGCAAATGAAGTTCTAAAGAAATTGTGGACACATTTAACAGTTGACTTTATCACTAAGTTACTGATAGTAGCTGGAAAAGATGCAATCCTAGTAGTCTGCAATAGGTTGCTCAAAATAAGCAGAAAAGAAGTTATACTAGGGTACAACAAGAACTATGCAACACTAGCCCTTAATTGCATACTAAAGAATTCAAAAGGGATATTATCAGCATCAGGAATCAATAAAAAATATAGAAACAATAATATAGACAATGATTAGATTAGAGTACATAAAATCCAAATAACAACAACAGAAGAAATGTCAGTAAAAGAATTGGTGAGGTTGTTCAGAGATAATGTGTAGAAACTGTATAGGTTACTAGAGAGTGTGATTTTGGATAGGAGACTTCAGTTTGCAGTGGAGTTGACTAAGAAGCTGAACAAAATGTTGGATATTAAGACAAAGTTGTTGACCTTGTTCCATCCACAAATAGATAATCAAACTAAATGAATGAACCAAGAGTTAGAATAATATCTTTGGTTCTTTGTAGATATAAGCAAAGAGTGTTACAATTGATGCCTCCTGATTATGGCATGGATTAGGGTCAAGGGTAGTGACAACATGATTGGCTGTGCCACAATTGTCTCAGTCAGCACTTCATGTAGTAGAGGCTACAACCTTGCTTTATCAGATGCTATACTGTATTCTTATGCTTTACCAATTGACTCTCATCTTACTTCTTTCTCAAGTCTTTGCCTAAGTTGTAACCTAAGCCAAGCCTAAGATCATAACATTTGGTAAAACATTACCAGGCTCACCTCGCAAGAAAGGTGTAGTAAAGAAGAAAAGTTTACAAATGAAACAATTGTGGTAGAAATCACAGACAGACAAGACAGCAGGACAAAGCCCAGATACTATTGAAGCATTAGAAGAGATATTGGGATCACTGAGGATCACCAAAGACAACATATCAAACAAAAGTACAGAACTAGCAACACCAGAGACAGAAGAAATGTCAACAGCACCAGTACCAGCAGTGTACAATGAGAATGTACAAACAATGATGCTAAAGAGTATGATCCTATACCCAGGGTGGTTTGATGGAGACAGAACAAAGTTTGAAGACTAGTGGAAGGGAATCCAATTATTCCTTAAGAACAACAAAGTAGTTGCAACAGATGACAAGATCACCGCAGTATTAGCCTGACTTAGAGGGGGTGTAGTAGAAATTTATGCACAAAAAAAGATTGATGAATTAAAAGATGAAGAAGACACCCAAGATTGGGAGAAATTTATTAAAGAAATCAAGATAGCTTTTAGCGACAAAAGCAAAACAGCAGATGCAGAATAAAAGATCGAAACATTCCAACAGGACAAGAAGCATATTGCCAACTTTATGATTGAATTCAATATATTAGCCATGAAAACAGAAACCAATGATATGTATGTAATATTTCTACTTAAAAAGAACATTCGAGCAGATATCATCAAGACTATACTAGAATACCCACTAATTACAGCATCTGAGACACTTAAAGAGTGGAAGGTAGCAATTACTTCAGTGGGACAAGGATATAAATCTACAGAGAGTTGAGATAACTATAAAACAGGAATGGAAACAACATTTGGAGAATGAGGGGCATCCATAGATATTGGGAAAGACAATTTTAAAGATGGAAAACCAAAGTGTTTCAATTGCAACATATATAGACATATCACAAAGGAATGCAAAAGGCTCAAAAAAAGACAAAAAAACAAGAAAATGTTACAAATGTGACAAAGTAGAATACCTGGCAAAAGATTGCAGGTTAGGACAAAAGATGAAGATGAAGATGACAAGAAGGAGGGTTTTGTCAAAGGTTTGGAGTAAGCATGATATGATGAATCTTTGTACATAGAAATTCCCAAAATCGATATGTTATTCCAAACAGACAAAACAACAAAGCAAGGGAATTAAACATGTACACCAATATCAAGACAAAGGATAGAAATGAATTGAAACTACAAGCATTGGTAGATTCTGGATATACTTATACTAGGATTGACAAACAATTGGTTAAAGAAGAAAGAATCATAACAGAACCTATGGACAGATCATTTGAAGTATTCAATGCAAACAGAACAAAGAATGGAGAAGTTACACAATTTACACCACTAAAAGTAGAAATCAATGGACATAAAGAACAAATTGATACAGCAGTCATGGATTTAAACGGCACAAACATATTTCTAGGATATGACTGGTTGGTAAAACACAATTCAGAAGTAGACTGGAACAAAGGAACAATACAGTTCACAAGATGTCCAAAGACATGTAACTCAAAACATTAGGATATATTATTCTTATCTAAATACCAAAGAACACAGACAACAGATGACAATGACAAAGGATAGCAAGAAATAGAAAAGGAACCAGATCCAACCAACCCAGAGAATCTTCCAGATTACATTTGACCTTTTGCACACCTCTTTAACAAGAAGAAATTTGAAAAGTTACCAGAGAGATGAGAATGGGATCATAAAATCAACTTAACAGAAGAAATACCCAGAGAACTTAATACAAAAGCCTATGCCATGACCATAAAGGAAGAAGAAGTATCAAACCAATGGTTGGATAAACAGTTGAAGGTAGGGTTAATCAAGGATCCAAGTCAAGATATGTGGCACCTTGCTTTTACATTCCAAAGAAAGACAAATTGTTACAACTAGTTCAAGATTACAGGAAATTAAACCAGATCACTATCAAGGATAAAATGCCATTACTATTGATTGGAGAAGTCATCAACAAGTTAAAGGAAGCCAGATACTTCAACAAGTTGGATCTAATTTGGGGATAAAACAATGTACAGATAAAAGAGGGAGATGAATAGAAAGCTGCCTTCTTAACAAATAAAGGGCTATTTGAACCTCAAGTGATGTACTTTAGACTATGCAACTCTCCTGGAACATTTCAATGGATGATGAACAGTATATTCCAGGAACTGTTACATGAAGAAATACTGGAAAATTACATGGATGACTTTGTAATACCAGCAAAGAACATGAAGGAACTTGAAGAAAGGACAATCTGATTTCTTAAAATCGCAGAGAAATATAATCTCTGTTTCAAACAATTGAAATGTAATTTCAACATGGAAGAAATCCCAATTTTGGGAGTAGTTGTTGGAAAAGGACAAGTGCAAATAGAAATCAATAAAATCAAGGCAGTTAAGAAATGGAAAACTTTCACCAAAATAAAGGAAGTAGAAAGCTTCCTGGCATTTGTAAATTTCTACAGAAGATTTATCAAGAATTTCAGTCATATAGCAAAACCTCTCAATAATCTCAAAG
>Ga0157358_1000761_pt1 | contig 13783 bp, 6 predicted proteins | sample AttcapACBM2_FD_111484 | JGI IMG/M metagenome (GOLD analysis project Ga0157358, IMG submission 111484) | Fungus gardens microbial communities from leaf cutter ant in Botucatu, State of São Paulo, Brazil - Atta capiguara ACBM2 | ecosystem: Host-associated > Fungi > Mycelium > Unclassified ...
CCCATCTGCCCTACGAGCTGCTGGAAAAGGTCTCCAACCGCATCATCAACGAAATCGACGGCATCTCCCGCGTCACCTACGACGTCTCGAGCAAGCCGCCGGCGACGATTGAGTGGGAGTGATTTCAGTCAACCATTTAGGTTGTTTCACGCCCGTTTTTTAAAACAAAATAGCCCGCTTAATTGTGGGCTATTTTTTGAGTAAAGTTCTGGCTTGTTATTTTTTTATTAATTTTATGTTTGGCTCTCTTGGGGTGATGAGTAATGGATTTGCTTAATTGAGCTTTCGGGGGCGCGAGAAAAGAGGACGCCAGACAGCGTCTTGGTGATAATCTAAGCTCACGCTTGGCTTTGGGTGAGTGTCTTGCATGGAACTGATCGATAACATCAACACGTTGCTTGGCGAAAATCTCAAGGGGCAGATCAAACCAGGCGCCAAGCTGAAGATCGCGGCCTCCTGCTTTTCGATCTACGCCTACGTTGCGCTGAAGAAAGAGCTGGAAAAGATCGAGTCGTTGGAGTTCATCTTCACCGCGCCGACCTTCGTGCCCAGCGAAGCCAGCGACAAGTTGAAGAAAGAGCGCCGTGAGTTCCTGATCCCGAAAGCTGAGCGTGAGCGTAGCCTGACGGGTAGCGAGTTCGAGATACACCTCAAGAACAAGCTCAGCCAGAGGGCCATCGCTCGTGAATGCGCGGACTGGATCCGACGCAAGGCCGTCTTCCGGTCCAATCGCGGCCAGGCGCCGATGCAGCCATTCGTTGGCGTGAAAGGGGAAAAGCACGAGGCTTCCGTCTACATGCCGGTGCAGGGCTTCACGGCGGTAGACCTCGGCTACCAGAAGGGTAATGCGCTCTCCAATATCGTGACCCGCTTCGACGAGCCAGCGCATACCAGCCTGTTCCTTGAGCTGTTCGAGCAGATCTGGAACGACCCCGACAAGTTGGAGGATGTTACCGAGCAACTGTGCGAGCACATCGCCTCCGTCTACCGGGAAAACGCCCCCGAGCGCATCTACTTCCTGATGCTCTACAACATCTTCCGCGAGTTCCTCGAAGACCTGAGCGAAGACGTTTTACCCAATGATCGCACCGGCTACCAAGACACCCTGATCTGGCAGAAACTGTTCAACTTCCAGCGTGATGCCGCGACGGGGCTGATCAACAAGCTGGAAACCTACAATGGTTGCATCCTGGCCGACAGCGTCGGCTTGGGGAAAACCTTCACTGCCCTGGCGGTGATCAAGTACTACGAGCTGCGCAACAAGTCCGTGTTGGTGCTCTGCCCGAAGAAGCTGGCCGACAACTGGCTGACCTACAACCAGAACCTCAAGACCAACCTCTTCGCGCGTGACCGTTTCTCCTACGACGTGCTCTGCCACACCGACCTCAGCCGTACGCGCGGCACCTCGTTGGGGATGCCGCTGGAACGGGTCAACTGGGGCAACTACGACCTGGTGGTGATCGATGAGTCGCACAACTTCCGTAACAACGATGCCTACAAGGACAAGGAAACCCGCTATCAGCGCTTGATGAACCAGGTTATTCGTCAGGGCGTAAAGACCAAGGTGCTGATGCTCTCGGCCACCCCGGTCAACAACCGCTTCAACGACCTGAAGAACCAACTGGCTCTGGCCTACGAGGGCGACAGCCAAAGCCTGAGCCAGCGCCTGCGGGGTGACAAGGACATCGAACTGATCTTCCGCCGTGCCCAGGCCGCCTTCAATGCCTGGTCGGTGCTACCGGCAGAGCAGCGCACCGCGGCGGCGATTCTGAATAGCCTTGATTTCGATTTCTTCGAGCTGCTCGACAGCGTGACCATCGCCCGCTCGCGCCGGCATATCGAAACCTTCTACAACACCGCTGACATCGGGCGCTTCCCCGAGCGGCGTAAGCCACTGTCCTTTCACTGCCCGCTGACTCAGCGTGACGACGTGATCGGCTTCAACAAGATCTTCGAGCTGCTCTCCCAGCTCAAGCTCGCGGTCTATGCGCCGGTCAGCTACATCCTGCCCAGCCGCCTGAAGAAATACGAAGAGCTGTACGACACCCTCACCGAGGGTGGGCGCGGCAAGCTGCGCCAGGCCGACCGTGAGAAGAGCCTGCAGGCGTTGATGACCACCAACCTGCTCAAGCGCCTGGAAAGCTCGGTGCACGCCTTCCGTCTGACCCTGCAAAGCCTGCAGGCCAGCCACCGCAGCGCTCTGGATAAAATCGCCGACTACCGCAAGAGCGGCCTGGAAGTCGGCTTTGCCGACGTTGCGAGCGATTACGAAGAGGTGGACTTCGACGATGACGAGCTGCCGCAACCGGGTGACCTCAGCATCGGCAAGAAAATCACCATCAGCCTGGCGGACATGGATCTGCCGTCCTGGGAGCAGGAGCTGCAGGTCGACCTGCTGCTGATCGACGAATTGCTCGGCGAGATGAACAAGGTCACCCCGGCAGACGATGCTAAGCTGCAGCACCTGAAAACCCAGATTGCCAGCAAGATCGCCTCCCCGATCAACCCCGGCAACCGCAAGGTGCTGATCTTCACCGCCTTCGCCGACACCGCCGACTACCTCTACGAGCACCTGGCTGGCTATCTGCAGCGCAGCTTCCAGGTACACAGTGCTAAGGTCACCGGCAGTGACGCGCCGAAGTCCACCCTCGGCGCCCAGCCTGGCAGCCGCCAGAACTACGACTTCCAGGGCTTGCTGACGCTGTTCTCGCCGCGCTCCAAGGACAAGGCCGCCATCTACCCGGATGAGCCGCGCGAGATCGACCTGCTCATTGGCACCGACTGCATCTCCGAAGGGCAGAACCTGCAGGACTGCGACTACCTGATCAACTACGACATCCACTGGAACCCGGTGCGCATCATCCAGCGCTTCGGCCGGGTGGATCGTATCGGCTCGCCGAACGCCAGCATCCAGTTGGTCAACTATTGGCCAGCCATCGACCTCGACGAATACATCAACCTAAAGGAGAGGGTCGAGAACCGCATGATCATCGCCGACGTCACCGCCACTGGCGACGACAACGTGCTCAGCGCCCAGGCCAACGACGTTGCCTACCGCAAGGAGCAACTGCGCCGGCTGCAGGAGGAAGTGATCGAGATGGAAGACCTGAAGACCGGCGTGTCGATCACCGACCTCGGCCTCAACGACTTCCGCATGGATCTGCTCAATTACGTCAAGGAACATGGCGACCTTGGCCATCTGCCCAACGGCCTGCACGCCGTGGTACCGGCTCGCCCCGAGCTGGGCTTGTTGCCAGGGGTGATCTTCACCCTGCGCAACCGCAACCACGGCTTGCGGGTCAACCAGCAGAACCGCCTGCACCCCTATTACCTCGTCTACATCGGCAACGACGGCCAGGTCATCAGCGACCACAGCGAGGCCAAGCGCCTGCTCGACCTGGCCCGCAGCGCCTGCAAGGGCTACAGCCAGCCTATCGCCCAGGCTTATCAGCCGTTCAACCAGGCCACCGCTGACGGGCGGCAGATGCAGGCCTACTCCGACTTGCTCGACCAGGCCATCCGCGCCTTGATCGACGTGAAGCAGGAACGTGACCTCGACAGCCTGTTCAGTGGCGGGCGCACCACGGCCCTGCTCGATCGCATCGACGGCCTGGACGACTTCGAGCTGATCAGCTTCCTGGTCATCCAGGCACCGTACGCGTGACCCTCTACGCCTGGCCAGCGGCCACCGCCTATGGGCGGGTGGTGCCGAAGAACCGCATTCTCCAGCTCGCCAAGGCTGGGGCTGCGCTCAAAGCGCATTTCGTACGTGACGTGGAGCAGATCGTCTGGGCCTGCAAGCTGGCGCCGGAAACCCTCAACCTGGCCGCCACCTCCACAGTGGCGGAAATCCAGGTGCTGTGCATCAGCCAAAAGCGCGCCGAACTGCATACCGACGTTCTGCAATGCATAGAGCAGGTGATACCCTTCCCGCTGATTTTCGAGCTGGCCCATGAAGGCCGCGTGCGTACCGTGGCCGCCTACAAAAGGCCGAGTGAAGCCGACCGCACGCGCTGGGTGGTGAGCCGACATTTCTACGGCGGTTGGCAGGCAGAAACGGCACCGCGCACGCCCTTGCCCCTGGCACTGGATCTGGCGGCGCTGTACGAGCACCTGCTACGCCCGTTGCTCGATGAACAGTTCGATGCCCTGACTGGCGCCTTGCCCAGCCGCGAAATGCCCGCTGCCTACACCGTCGGCGCACCCGCGGCGGGGCGGCTGAGCCTGGAACAACGTATCGCCCTGGCCGATGCCATCGCCGCTGGCGTGAAAACCGTTCAGCGCATCGAAGCGCGCCTGGGGCGCGCAAAGCAATTCAACAAACGCGTGGCCATCAACGCCGAGCTGCGCGATGCCAAACAGCAACTGCAGCAGCTGATCGCCCAACAGGCCGCTGCGGCGAACCCTTGAGAGAACGAGCATGGACAAACTGAGGATGCACAGCCCCGACCTGAGCCAGGACAATATCGCCAAGATTCGCGAGCTGTTCCCCGGCTGCGTGACCGAGGCGCGCGACGACAAAACGGGCAAGCTGCGCCTGGCGGTGGATTTCGACCAACTGCGTCAGGAACTCAGTGATCAGATCGTGGAGGGGCCGCAGGAGCGTTATCGGCTGGATTGGCCGGGCAAGCGCGAAGCCTTGCTGGCGGCGAATGCGCCGATCGCGAAGACGTTAAGGCCTTGTGTCGAAGAAAGTGTGGATTTCGATACCACGAAAAATCTTTTCATAGAAGGAGATAATCTTGAAGCTTTGAAGTTAATTGCTGAAAGTTATCTTGGGCAAATTGGGGTTATATTTATTGATCCTCCTTATAATACGGGGAGTGATTTTGTTTATGCTGATGACTTCTCAGAGAATGCTGTTGACTATTTGGTTAAATCGAATCAGTTCAATGGTTCTGCTGAAAGTCTTGTGGCAAATTTGGAAACTAATGGTCGGTTTCATTCTGACTGGCTTACGATGATTTATCCTCGGCTCAGATTGGCAAGGAATCTTCTGTCGGATGAGGGAGTGGTTTTCATTACCATTGGTGATGATGAGATTGGTAATCTGTTGAAGTTGTGTGACGAAATTTTTGGTGAAGATAATTTTGTTGCAAACTTCATCTGGGAAAAGCGAACGAATAGAGAGAATAGAAAAGTTGTCTCTTCTCGTCACGATTACGTGGTTTGTTACTGCAAGAGGCAAGTGCCTGGTCGGCGCGCACTGAAGCAGCTTCCTATGAGCGAGAAGGCTCTTGCTAACTATAAGAATCCGGATAACGACCCCAGAGGAGCATGGAAGTCTGATCCTGCTACCGCGCAAGCGGGGCATGGAACTAAATCTCAATTCTATGCGCTTAAAGCTCCTAACGGTAAAGTGCATCATCTAGAAAGCGGTCGATGCTGGCTTTACACGGAGAAGGCTATGCATGAGGCAATAGAAGATGGTCGTATATGGTTTGGTAAGGACGGAGATGGTGTCCCGCGGATCAAAACATACTTGGAAGCCAAGGATAGAGGCTTAACTCCAGAAAGTATTATTTTTGCTGTGGATGCCGGTACAAATGAGTCGTCAAAAAACTTCCTGAAAGAACTCTTCGATGGAGAATCAGTTTTTGAAACGCCTAAGCCTGTGGACCTTGTAAAGATTTTGATTCAGCTAAGCCCGGATAGCCATATTGTCTTCGATTTTTTTGCAGGTTCCTGTACCACTGCAAATGCAGTTTTTCAACTTAATGCTGAGGATGGTGGGAATAGAAAATTCATAATGACTCAAGTTGACGAGCCTTGCCCTGTAGATAGTGAGGCCTATAAACAGGGGTATCTGGACATTCCAAGTATCGGTAAAGAGCGCATTCGTCGGGCAGGGCAGAGTCTTTTAGCTGCTCAGCTTAATGACGGATGGCAGAAAGACATTGGCTTCCGCGTCCTAAAAATCGACACCTCCAATATGAAGGATATCTATTACCGCCCGGATCAGCTTTCCCAGGCCGATCTGTTTGGCGCGGTGGACAATATCAAGCCTGACCGTAGTGGCGAAGACCTGCTATTCCAGGTGCTGATCGACTGGGGCGTCGACCTGAGCCTGCCGATTCGCCGAGAGACTCTGCTGGGCAAGACGGTGTTCTTCGTCGACGGCAATGCACTGGTCGCCTGCTTCGAGCAGGGCATCAGCGAGGAATTGGTCAAGGAGTTGGCCAAGGCCGAGCCGCTGCGCGTTGTGTTCCGTGACAACGGCTTTGCCTCCGATGCGCTGAAGATCAACGTCGAGCAGATTTTCCGTCAGCTCTCGCCGAGCACCGAGATCAGGACGCTCTGAAGGAGGCGATGATGGATCGTCAGGCGTTGCAGGCCTTGCTGGAAACCCTGCTCGAGCGCTGGGAAGGCGAGGTGGTGGAGTTCAAGCGCGCGGGTAACGATTACTCCAGCGACAAGATCGGCCGCTATTTTTCCGCCCTGGCCAACGAGGCGAACCTGCGCAACCAGGAACGTGCCTGGCTGGTGTTCGGTGTGGACAATGGCACCCGGCAGGTGGCCGAGGGCGGCACCGACTACCGCCCGCAGCCCGAGCGCCTGCATCACCTGAAGATGGAAATTTCCGACTGCACGGAACCGAGCGTGACCCTGCGCGATATCCATGAGCTGAAGCTGGATGCCGATCGGGTACTGCTGTTCGAGATACCTGCCGCGCCGCTGGGCCTGCCGATTGCCTGGAAGGGCCATTACTACGCCCGTTCCGGTGAAAGCCTGACCCATCTTGGGCTCGACAAGCTCGACGAGATTCGCGGCCAGGTGGGGGCTGCCGACTGGTCGGCCCGTGTGGTGCCGGGGGCGACGCTGGAGCATCTGGATGAACGGGCCCTGAGCGCTGCGCGTGAGTCCTTCGCCAAGAAGTACGCCAACCGCTTCGAGCTGGAGACGGTGCTGGGCTGGCCGCTGACGACCTTTCTCGACCGCGCCAAGTTGACCCGCGACGGGCAGCTCACCCGTACCACCTTGTTGCTGCTGGGCAAGGCCGAGGCCGCGCACCTGCTGTCACCCCACCCGGCGCAACTGACCTGGCGGCTCGAAGGGCCGGAGCGTGCTTACGAGCACTTCAGTCCGCCGTTCCTGTTGGCCAGCAGCGAGTTGTACCGGCGGATTCGCAATATCCAGATCCGCATCCTGCCGGATGACCAGTTGCTGGCGGTGGAGCTAGCCAAGTACGACCAGAAGATCGTGCTCGAAGCCCTGCACAATTGCATTGCCCATCAGGATTACAGCCGCAATGGCCGGGTAGTGGTCAGTGAGTTTCCCGATCGCCTGGTGCTGGAAAGCGAGGGCGCGTTCTTCGAGGGGCAACCTGGCGACTATATCGCCGGTACGCGCACGCCGCGGCGCTACCGCAATCCTTTCCTGGCGCAGGCGATGGCCGAGCTGAACATGATCGACACCATGGGCTATGGCATCCACGACATGCATGCGCGCCAGGCCCGGCGCTTTTTCCCAATGCCGGACTACGATCTGGGCGAGCCGCAGGCCGTGCGGCTGACCATTCATGGTCAGGTGGTGGACCCGGCCTACAGCCGGCTGTTGATCCAGAATACCGACCTGCCCCTGGCTGACGTGCTGGCGCTGGATCGGGTGCAGAAGAAGCTGCCGATCGCCGACGATGCCGTGGTGCGGCTCAGGCGAGCAGGCTTGATCGAGGGGCGCAAACCACACTTCCATGTCTCCGCCCATGTAGCCAAGGCCACCGCCAGCAAGGCCGAATACATTCGTACCCGTGCCCAGGACGATGAGTTCTACGCCAAGCTGCTGACCGATTATCTGGAGCGCTTCGAGCAGGCCAACCGCGCCGACATCAACCACTTGCTGCTGGACAAGCTCAGCGATGCCCTGGATGACAAGCAGAAGTACAACAAGATCAGTGGGTTGCTGACCAAGCTGCGCCGCCGTGGGGTGATAGTGAACACAGGCTCGGACACCGCACCCTGCTGGCGCATTGCACAGAGCTTGCATAGAGAAAAGTAGTGGCTCTCAAAGAGCAGCTCAATAAAATCAATGGTTTATGTCTCTCTGCAGGTTTGCTTTGCAGAGAGCTTGCAGAGAAGGTCAGCGGTAACAGATGAAACTCAGATTCAAGGTTCAGCCCTACCAGACCCATGCCGTCGATGCTGTGGCCGATTGTTTCGCCGGGCAGCCGCTCAGTGCCGGCCTGAGCTATCGCATCGACCCTGGCCAGCGCAATCAGGCGAGCGCCTTCGATGAGGATGGCTTTCGCAATGCCGAGCTGGCCCTGAGCGAAAGCCAGTTGCTGGAGAACGTGCAGAAGGTGCAGCGCTTGCAGAACCTGCCGCTGTCGCAGTCGCTCACCGAGTTCACTACCTTCGATGCCAAGGGGGCGCGGGTACCGGTCAAGGCCACCTACCGCAAGGAGGCGCTGGCTGCGACGCGCGTTCACCTGGACGTGGAGATGGAAACCGGCACGGGCAAGACCTACTGCTATATCAAGACCATTTTCGAGCTGAACAAGCGTTACGGCTGGTCGAAGTTCATCATCATGGTGCCGTCCATCGCCATCCGCGAGGGGGTGCAGAAGTCCTTGCAGATCACGGCGGATCACTTCACCGAGGGCTACGGCAAGAAGGCGCGTTTCTTCGTCTACAACTCCAAGCGGCTGCACGAGCTGGAGAGCTTTTCCTCGGATGCCGGCATCAATGTGATGGTGATGAACATCCAGGCGTTCAATGCCCGGGGTGCCGATAACCGGCGTATCTACGACGAGCTGGACGACTTCCAGTCGCGCCGGCCCATCGACGTGATCGCTGCCAACCGGCCGATCCTGATTCTCGACGAGCCGCAGAAGATGGAAGGCGCCGCCACCATGGAGGCGTTACCCAAGTTCAAGCCGTTGATGATTCTGCGTTACTCGGCCACGCACCGAACCCTGCACAACCGCATTCACCGCCTGGATGCGCTGGATGCCTACAACCAGAAACTGGTGAAGAAGATCGCCGTGCGCGGCATCCAGACACGCGGCCTGGCTGGCACCAATGCCTACCTGTATCTGGAGGGCATCGAGCTTTCCAGCAAGGCCCCCGTCGCTCGTATCGAGCTGGAGGTCAAGCTCAAGTCCGGCGAGATCAAGCGTCAGCTACGCCGCCTGAAGTTCCGCGATGACCTGTTCGCCGAATCGGGGGAGCTGGATCAGTACCGCGATGGCTTCGTCATCAGCCAGATCGACGCCAACAATGACACCGTCGAGTTCGTCAACGGCCTGGTGCTCAAGGCGGGCGAGGCCAATGGTGATGTGTCCGAGGGTGATATTCGCCGCATCCAGATCCGCGAAACCATCAAGGCGCATCTGGATCGCGAGAAGCAGCTCTTCGCCCAGGGCATCAAGGTGTTGTCGCTGTTCTTCATCGATGAGGTGGCGAAGTACCGCGATTACAGCCAGGCCGATGAAAAGGGCGAGTACGCGCGCATCTTCGAGCAGGAATACCAGCGTTTGCGTGACGAATACCTGGAGGAGCTGGAACTGGAGAACCACGCCTATCGCCAGTACCTGGCCGGGATCGACGGCGAGGCCACCCATGCCGGTTACTTCTCCATCGACAAGAAGACCAACCGCCTCAAGGATCCGGCGGTAGGCGCGCGCGCCGTGGACTCCGATGACGTGGATGCCTATGACTTGATCCTCAAGGACAAGGAAAGCCTGCTGGCCTTGCATCAGCCGAACGATGGCGCCGAGGTGCGCGCCAAGCGCATGGTGCGCTTCATCTTCTCCCACTCGGCCTTGCGGGAGGGCTGGGACAACCCGAACGTGTTCGTCATGTGCATGCTCAAGCACAGCGACAACAGCATTTCCCGTCGCCAGGAGGTCGGGCGTGGCTTGCGCCTGTGCGTCAATCAGCACGGCGAACGCGTCGACCATCCGGCGCTGGTGCATGAGATCAATGTGCTGACGGTGATCGCCAGCGAGAGTTACAGCTCTTTTGTCACCGGCCTGCAGCAGGAAATTGCCGAAACCCTCAGCGCGCGGCCGCGTCAGGCAGACGAGGAATATTTCATCGGCAAGGTGTTGAGTACTGAGCAAGGCCCGCTGGAAGTCACGGGCGCCATGGCCAAGCAAATTTACCGCTACTTGGTGAAGAACGATTATACAGACGACGCCGACCACATCGCCGAGGCCTATCACCAGGCCAAGGCCAGTGGCAGTTTGGCACCACTGCCGGTCGAGTTGCAGCCCTATGCCGAGCAGGTGTTCGAGCTAATTGACAATGTTTTTAGCGAGGTCCAGCTACCCAGACCCGACAATGGCCGTACGCCGAAAAACAACCCGCGCAACGCCAACTTTGATCGCAAGGAGTTTCAGGAACTGTGGAACCGGATCAACCGCAAGGCTGTATATCGGGTGGACTTCGAGTCGGCGGAGCTGGTGCGCAAGTGCATTGCCGAGCTGGACAGCCATTTGCGTGTGACACCCTTGCAGTACAAGGTGCAGAAGGGGATTCAGCAAACTGACCTGACCGATGAGCAACTGCGTGCCGGAGAGGGCTTCGAGGTTCAGGAAACGAAGACCGAGTATGGCGGCTCCATTCACTCTGTGGTGCGCTACGACCTGCTGGGTAAGATGGCCGAGGCCTCGCAACTGACGCGCAAAACCATCGCCGAGATTCTGCAGGGGATCCAGACGGTTGTGTTCGACCAGTTCAAACACAACCCAGAACATTTCATTGCTGAGGCGTCACGGCTGATCGTTGAGCAGAAGGCTGCCATGGTGATCCAGCAGCTGCTGTATGACGAAGTGGATCAGCGTTACGACACGGCCATTTTCACTGTCAATCAGGTTGGGCAAGACTTCAGTCGTGCGACGGGCAAGCTGGAAAAGCATGTCTATGATTACGCCATCGTCGACTCCAAAATCGAACGAGACTTCGTGCGTGAGCTCGACACCAGCAGTGATGTCGTGGTGTATGCCAAGCTGCCGCGCGGCTTCCTGATTCCCACGCCGGTGGGCGATTACAACCCGGACTGGGCCGTTTCGTTCCGCGCGGGCTCCGTTCGGCACATCTACTTCGTTGCGGAAACCAAGGGCAGTATGTCCTCGATGAAGTTGCGTGAGGTGGAGAAGATCAAAATCGAGTGCGCGCGGAAATTTTTTGATGAAATAGGTGAGGGTGTGCTGGAAAATAAGATTAAATACGACGTTATAACTGATTACTCTACGTTGCTGGATGTCGTGAAGTGCGCGGATTTCAATTGAACTTTCGGTGGCGTGGATTTTTAGAAGTGGCAGTCAAAGCACGGCGGCACCTTTTAATCGGCGCTTCTGCGTGCTCTAAGATTACAGGGTCAATCTCTGGGTTTCTTGAAAAGTCTGGATAGAGTACTGAGGGACCTATGCAAGCTTAAGCGGGCAGGGTAGTACAGGACTAGAGTTCCGGGGTAGTAGTGGTGAATCGAGGGTGTGGCCGGGGCATAACTGCGAGCTGCACCTCGCCCTCTCAACAGATCAAACCTTCAACACCTTGCCCAAATGCTCCCCCTCCAACCACCCCCTAATCTCACTCGCCCGCATCGGCTTGGCGAACAGATAACCCTGCGCCCTGGCACAGCCAAGGTTCTTCAGCGCACCAAGCTCTTCGGCAGTTTCCACCCCTTCCACGATGCATTCCAGCTCCATGTCCTGGCACAGGGCGATCAGTGATTTGACGATCTTCAGGCTGGCCGGGTCGAGGTGGAGGTTGGTGATGAAGGTGCGGTCCACCTTGAGTTTGGTCAGCGGCAGGGCGTGGATCTGGCTCAGGCTGGAGTAGCCGGTGCCGAAGTCGTCGAGGGAGATGCCGCAGCCCAGTTCGCGGAAGCGACTGATGGCGCGCTGGGTTTGGGGCAGGTCTTGGATGGCGGCGGTTTCGGTGATTTCCAGATCGAGACAGGCCGGGTCGAAGCCGCTGCGTTTGATCAGCTCGACGATCTGCTGGGCGGCGTCTTCCGAGCTGCAGTCGTGGGCGGAGAGGTTGAAGGCCAGGCGGATACCGGCCGGCCAGCGCGCGGCGGCGTTCAGAGCTTTGTTCAGCAAGGGTAGGGTGAGGCGATTGACCATGCCGACGCGCTCGGCGATCGGGATGAAGTCACCGGGCGGTACGTTGCCGAGCTCGGGGCTTTCCCAGCGGGCCAGGGCTTCGAAGGCCACGGTTCGCTTGCTGTGAAGGTCCACGATGGGCTGGAACACCATGTAGAACTCGCGCTCCAGATCGGCGCGGCGCAGAGCCTGTTCGGTCAGGCCTTCGCGATGGAGCTGTTGGCGATGGGCGGCGCTGAACAGGCAGACGGTGCCGCGACGGTGGCGCTTGCTCTGATAGAGGGCGTAGTCGGCGTATTCATAGACGTCGGTGGCGGAGGTGGCCTGGTCGGGGAAGGTGGCGATGCCCAGAGAGCCACTGATCTGGATGGGGATGTCCACCAGCAGGAAGGGCTCGCGCAGGCTGGCGCAGAGGGTCTCGCCGAAGGCGCGCAACTGGTCGTCGCTCAGGGCCTTGGTGATGATCAGGCTGAATTCGTCGCCGCCCAGCCGGGCCAGATGCACCTCGTCGTCGAGCAGTCCGCTCAGGCGCTGGCCCACCTGATGGAGCAGCCGGTCACCCACGCTATGGCCATAGAGGTCGTTGACCGGCTTGAAGCCATCCAGGTCGATCAGCCCCACGGCCAGACGGCGCTCCTGCTCGCGGGCGTGGGCCAGCAGCGTATCGAGGCGGGAAAAGAACTGCCGCCGATTGGCGAGGCCGGTCAGGCTGTCCTGGTTGGCCAGCTTGAGGTTTTCCTCGCTGAGTTTGGCCGTCTGCGCCTGCATGTTCACCAGGCGGGTGAAGTCGGCGTATTGCGCCCTGAGGATGATCAGCATGGCGATGGACACCAGCAGGACGTCGATCGCCGTGGCCATGAAGGTGATGATGCTGGTGGAAGCGAAGAACACCACGAAGGCGGTGTTGACCACGGCGGTGGTGGCCAGGGCCGCGGGCAGCAGGTGCATCATGCAGAAGATGCAGCCGATGACGGTGATCGCCATGTAGAAGGCGACATGCGCCTGGGCATAGCTGTCGCCATAGGGAAACAGCGCCAGCGACCAGGCGGTGAAGGCCGTGGCCACGAAGGGCGCGAGCCTATTGATGCGCTTCAGGGCGTTCAGCATCTGCGCTGGGCTGCGCGGCTGGTTGCGATTGCGTAGCCACTGCACTGCACGAGCCGTGCCGAAGGCCGTCATGAGCAACGGGCAGTACACCGCCAGCCAGCGCGGCGCGAACTCGTAGTGGGTGCCTGCCAGCATCAGGGTATTGGTCAGCAGGATGAAGTACATCATGGGCAATTGGCGCGCCAGCGCGCTGTATTGCGCCTTGACCAGGCCAGGATTGTCCTTGGGCACGGACAGCAGCGTTCGCACGCCGCGCAGTGTTTTCTTCATCAGGTGATGCTCTGGAAGTACGGCTAGGTAAATAACCGAACGGATTATCCGTTCCAGCCTGGGCGGAGCAGAGCTGGACGCTGCGCTCATCAGAGGGTGTCGGCCGATCTTCACATTTCTGCAGTCTTGACGACTGGTGGCACTTTGCTTTCGTAGGGTCAGCCGGTCGTAGCAGGTATAGGCGAGCAAGCGCCTTCGAGCAGCCGCTCAGTCAAGGGCCAAGAGCGGCTGTGATCTGGGACGATTGGTGCTATCGACCAATAGCGACTGGGGAAAACCAAAGCCCGCGTGACTGCGGGCTTCTGGCGTTTTAGGTCTGACAAGTTCGTGCGCTGTGCTGCAGCAGCCCGGCAGTGA
>Ga0157358_1000762_pt1 | contig 13770 bp, 7 predicted proteins | sample AttcapACBM2_FD_111484 | JGI IMG/M metagenome (GOLD analysis project Ga0157358, IMG submission 111484) | Fungus gardens microbial communities from leaf cutter ant in Botucatu, State of São Paulo, Brazil - Atta capiguara ACBM2 | ecosystem: Host-associated > Fungi > Mycelium > Unclassified ...
GTAGTAGTATATAAGGTAGACTAGATTGTAAAGGGATCTCCATCAAGTTCTCTTGTGTTACTCCTATACAAGAGTTATTCTTTGTCCAATCCTTAGGACTTAAGTGTCAAGATCGAAGAAAGCGGACTTGACTTATTTTATTTTCCTTTTCTTTTCCATTTATTTTTCAATTTTCCATTTTTAGAACAACTAGGGTTAGGATTAATTGGTCACATTGTCATATCAGTCACCTGATGATATAGATAGATTATGAGACTTGGAAGAATTTAGTAGAAGATTTGAAAACAAATGATGTCATACAATATGGACACCACATGTTGACCTTATGGACTACACATGGTGGTTTAGGGTAGGGTGCACAGTAGTTAGCACGGACCATCTGTAGGACTATATAAGATAGACTAGTTTGTAGAAGAGTTCTCTATCAAGTTCTCTTGTGTTTCTCTAATACAAGAGTTGTTCTTATATCTAACCCTAAGAATTAAGTTCATAACATTAAGTCTATAACAAGTTGGATACTAAAGTTTGTAAGTTACACAGTTGATTTATGAGACTAGCAAGGGTATTGTTAGTAGAATATTCTGAGATATGCTAGTACTTAAATACTTCTTATAGATAGTATTGAAAGAGTCCCAAGGTTTTATAGAATAGTGTCATGGTACATTTGAAATCTTATATATCTTATTTTCCTCTCATTTATTTTTTTTAATTTTAATCTTAATTTTCTAAGACATGGTAGAAGAGATTAAAATGATAATATTAAGTTCTATCTCTACAACATGTTATTCTCATAGTATGCACATGATAAACTCATAGACAATACATATAGTTTAGGATAAGGCTTGTAATAGTAGTATATATAGTATAGTATATATAGTATAGTAATACACTGGAGACTTCTTATCATGTTTTCTTGTGATTCTTATGAGATTTTTTAATTATAAGTGAGCTGTTGACTGTCTTAGTTAGTAGTTGCCATAATAGTAAAACTTGATAACCTTTAGAAATACTGCAGCATATAGTGTCCTTGTTCTTACTCTTTTATCATTCTCTGTGTGTAATCAGTATAGTCAATTATCACAAACTTCATATAGCCAGACCCTAGGCTTAAGGAATAGGTAACAGTTCTTGGAAATAATAACCAATGTTTATTAGGGCAGTCATTAGTAGGACAGTAGACAGGTAGTCAGTAGACAGTGTGAGGTTGGGTAAGAAAAATACCGACTAGCACTTACAGAGAAAATTGCTGGAAAAACTTTGGGTGTTAATGATAAAAATACAGGAATATCTAATAGGCAAAACTCAAGCCCTGAATTCAGAAAGTTGTTGGAGGAGTATAAGCAGAATGAGAAAATAATAAAGTTGATAAAACACTGGTTAGAAAATGAACAATTAATAAAAGAGTTGAAAGAAGAATTGAAGAAAAAAATGAGGAAGAATAAATGTGAGAGAGAGATGAAGAATAAAGAAGAAGGCAGGAAGAGTGGAAGGAGGATATTGCAATGAAAAAAGGCAAGATATAAAATGAAGGAAAAGAAGAGAATAAAAAGAGGAGTGGAAGAGAATTGAGGAGATAAGAATACCAAAGGAGAAAGAAGTAGAGAAGGAATGTGGATGACAAGAAGAGTGGAAAAGACAAAGAAATAGAAAAAGAGTAATGTTAGAAAGAAAATATTTTGTCTGTGGAGGTTCTAGACATATAACTTGAATAATAAATACAAAGTTTTAACAGATAATATAATGCAAGTAGAAATTTCCAATAAAGAGAAAGAGAAAGAAGAAAGTTGTTGCGAAAGGTGATGGTAAAAATAGAATTGAAGCAAGAAGATGAAGAAGATGAAATTATGGTGGAAGCATTATTGAATAGTGGAACAACAGAGTTAGTAATGAGTTCACAGTTTACAAGAAAGTATAAGTTTAAGAAGAAGAAGTTGGATAGACTAATTTACACAATAAATGTGAATGATACCTTTAATCATGAAGGAATTATTGAGCATATAGTAAAAGTGAAATTGTTTTACAGAGAACAAAAAGAGAGAATAGAGATTGATATGATAGAAGTAGAGTATGATGTTGGGAATACTATAGCTAGCATGCCATAATACTGAAATTAATAGAAAGACAGAGGAAGTAAAGATGATGAGATGTCCTGATAAGTGTTTATTTCTACTAATCCTCTTCATCCTTATAGTTACTCCCTTACATGTGCTAGATGCATTGCTATCAAGTAGCAGTGCATTACCCACTCCACAACCACTTCCTCAGTAATGATCCCTGCCTATGACAGAGTGTTAAATGCCATTGAAAAGACACTTATTGAAGAGTACTGGGGTATCAGAAAGTCCTTACAGAACTTGGTGGAGGGCCAGAAAATGAATATAGCTCAGTTAGCAAGAATTGGGACTGTAGTTGATTTAGAAATGGGGTTTGAAGAAAGATCTATGAGGTAACAATAAGAAAAGTGAGGAAGAAGACAGAGAAGATGAGGAAGGGACTGAAGAAGGGCCTGAGGAGAGTCAGAAAGAGATAGAGAAATAAATCCTATTATTGGCCTTCTATTAGAATATTGGTTTGGTTTGGTTTTTACATTATATAATTTTTTTCCTTCTATCTATTTGTAAGGAAGAAAATTATAAGATGATTAGAATAGAATTGAAATCAAAATTTGAAAATTTGAAAATAAAAACCCTGTGAGAAATGCATGGAAGCTGAGATTGAGTCAAAACAAATAGAGTATACAGCATGATTGGAGCAATAGAAGTAGACTGGGCTTGGTGGGATATGTGATATGAGAATCAGATACCAAGTCAGTGGCATGAGTAAGTTCAGATGTAGGAATCCACTCAGATTCATCTTCAATGTCTTCATATCCTAGCCAGATCGCCTTATACAGAAGCTTGCATGCTCATTGGCAATCAATTTTAGAGTCTACTATCTGAGAGATTTCATACTCAGGTTCCCTATTGATTATGACTGGTATAAAAGCTAGTTATGCTCTCTTAGAGAAAAATTGGACATGGCAGGTTCCAGCATAGACACATGGAAAACTAGATGGACAGAGTGCATAGACTCTAGAGGATAGAGAGTGAATGATAGTGTACCAGGCTGAAATATGATTTCATAGAACCTAAGATATTTTTCAGAGAGCTTCTTTGAAAGCCAAGTAGCTCTGAAGAACTAAACCTTGACAAACTTTGTTACTTACTTTGAAATCAGGTACAAGAGAATGTCACACATCAGTGGACTTCTGATAACACTGTTGAACTGTGGAGATCTCTGCTTTGAGAGTACTTTGTTATTCATCAAAGTCTATAGCAAAGTTATGGGCTAGAGAGAAAGCAATATTGCATTCAGGATAAATGGTAATATTTGGATGATATCCCATATTAGCAAAGAATGAAGAAATACCAGTAGTAGTACTTGAAGCATTATTGTAAGAGAGCTCTGCAAGAGATAGGAGTTTAGACTAGTTGTCTTACTAGTAATTACAGTATGTACAGAGGTATTGCTTGAGAGTCTGGTTCATGGGTTTAGTTTGTTTATTACCTTTGGAGTGATAGCCTGAAGTGAAATGAAGTCATATATCTAGAATAATGCCTAAAAAATGGAAAAATTTCAACACAAACTCTAAACTTCTGTCAGAAATGATATAAAAAAGAATATATGAAGAACAAACAGATGTGATGGTGTCATGGGTAGGAATAAATATTGTCTATTTAGTAAGCTAGTTGACTATGACTAGAATAGTGTTAAACTTGGAGGATAATAGGAGTTTCTTAATAAAGTTCATAGAAATAGAATTCCATAGTTGTTTAGGGATAGAAACTTGCTTGAGAGATCTGTAAGGCTTGTGATGTTATGGCTTAGATCACATACAAATGACATAAGACTTGCAGAATTATTGTACATCAGTATAGAGGCTGGGCCAGGAATATCTGTAGCAAACTAGTTCTAGTATTTTGTTCTGACTGAAGTAGTTAGTTGGAATGTGATCATAATTATACTGGAGAATATATAACTAGCAAATAGTACATAGATTCTATCATCAAGACTGTTAGGGTCCATAGACTATCAGCCATTTGTGAAGATGTGTTTTGTAGCAATTAGATTACTAGAAAAGGCTGAAAGAATGTCTTGGTACAGAGTGTTCAGATTAACAACTGTAGTTGTACAAAGGGAAGAAAAGAGAAGAACAGTAGCTCATATGGAGGCCATAAGTTGTTTTTAAGTGAAAATTAGTTTGAAGTTGTGAGAGTTGACTGTGGCATAGCCAATATTCCCCTCTTTAGGATAGAGATTCCACTATCTAGTGAGAGTGTCTGGTTTGGTGCCTAAACAACCAGAATGAAACCTGATGACAAGGTTTAACTATAAGAGATACTTGTACTATCATACTTGTCTCTGGGTCAACATCTTGGTAGTAGAAAAATACTCAAGGTTTTTATAAACTATAATAATATTGATGAGATAGGCTGGATCCTATAGATAATGTTGCTAAATTTTGAAAGCCTCAAAAATAGCAAGTAATTTCTTATTATGTATATCATAATTCAACTCTGCTATTGTGAAAGTGCAAGAGTGAAAAGTAATCAGATGAACTTTGTTTTCTTCATTCACAATAGAAAGAATTGCAGCAAGAGCATAGTTCAAGGTATTAGTTTCCACAATGAGTTAAGCATCAGAAATCCAGTGGGTGAGAATGGGAGCAGAGGTGAATGCCTTTTTAAGGGAGTTAAAAGCATCATAACAGAAGAAATTGAACTTCTAGGAAATATCCTTCCAGATGAGATATGTTAATAGAATGACAATGTCTAAGTGGTTGAAGATGAATCAGCAATAGAAATTAGTGAAACCTAAGAAGGATTGAATATCCTTAACTTTCTTGGGCTCTGTCCAGTCTTGAATAATCTTTACTTTATCATCAGACATGATAAGACTAGAAGGAGAAAGAATATATTCCAGATACTCTACCAACTCAGAGTAGAATTTATATTTCTCTGCTTTGGCATAAAGACCAGCCTTAAGGAGATGCTTGAATACTTTTTTAATATGCTAGTAATGTTCAGATATGTTATTCAAGTAGATGAGTATATCATCCAAACAGATTATGACATAGACATCCAACAAGTTAGAAAATAAGGTTATTTATGTATTGCTGGAAGGCTATGAGAGTATTGGTAAGACTGAAGGGCATTACAGACCACTTGAATGATCTATAAAGTGTCCTAAAAGAGATCTTCTATTCATCACCATTAGCTATGTGAACCAAGTGGTAAGCATGGCAAAGATCACAGAAGTCAGCACAAAGATGTAGTGAACCATCTTTCTTTTTGACAAATAAGACTAGTACACCATGTGGAGAGAAGATAGGTCAAATAAAATCTGTATTGAGGTTTTCCTCCATGAATTTCTTTAAAACCTCTTGTTCAGATGCTGAAAGAGAGTATATAGGGCCAACTAAAGGTTGAGCATCTTCTTCCAGGTTGATTTGGAGATCATAAGAGTAATGTCAAAGATGAAAGCAGTAAACTTAATTTATTTCCCTTTTCTTTTCTATTTTTATTTTCCTTTTGATTTATTCCCTATTTTTCTATTTTTAGAACTTAGGGTTAGGGTTAGAGTACCAAGATTATGCAGTCACATCAGATGACATGATCACAAGTCACAAGACACATAGAAGAATATAGAAGATTCTGAAAGGATGATATTATACAATGTGTACAACACATGGCTGTTTAGGGTAGGCTAGAAGTAGTTAGCACTGACCATGAGGTTTGGTATATAAGATAGACAATCCTGTACAGAGTTCTCTATTGAGTTCTCTTGTATTAACCCCAATACAAGGTTCTTCCTCTTGATCAACTCTAAGGTCTTGAGTTTGTAACAAGTAATGAGGAGTAGGAATTTCAGTTTTGGTTTTGCTAAAAATTTTGGCAAATTCATGATACTCAGAAGGGATATTGAAAAGGTCAGAGGCCTCTGCAAGTTTTGTGTAGTTGGCCTAAATGTCCAAAGAACAAAGACAGAGTTAAAACTTGCTAGATCCTAAAAGTTTTGATGCATGTAAGAATACTGTAACACTAATGATAGTAATATTATGTCACTCAGAAGTAGATATGGGGGTCTTAGATGCAAGTATGAAAACTGCAGAATCCAATGATTGTAGAGAGATATCAAGAGATAACAGAGATGCCAATGATATGTTGGCTAAGACACAAGAAAAAGCAAGATTTTCTTGCAAAAATAGATGGAAGTTTATTGACCTATTTACCTAGTCAATCAGTAGATTGTGTTGGGTAAGCCAGTTGTATCCAAGTACCAAAGAGTAGAAAGAATCAAGCAGAGTGACATAGAAGTCTAGAGTCATATAATCACTAGTACGAAAAATCATGGACAAGTTAGCAATTTTAGAAATAATGCTGTTTAATGAACTATCAAACAAGTAGAGCACAACTAGAGGGGTTGCAGATATCTTCAAGTGGTAAGTATCCACAAATTTTGAATCTATAAAGCAATAGATAGGTTCAGAGTTGACTAGAGCTTGGAACAGAATTTGATTAAAATAATCCTGACCAAGAATTAAGAGAGAAGTAAAAAAGACAAAGAGTGAGTGAGAATCAAAAAGAGATGATGTGTTAAGTTGGATGGAACTTATTGTTGCATAGAGAAATTCAATATAGCCCTTAGTTTGTATAGAGTCCTGAAGGTTGCTCTTTATTTTTCTGAGGGTTTCTCAAAAATAGCTGTAGAAGGGTCTATAACTGCTGAAGCACCATAATCTTTGAGAGTAGCCATAGTCTGCTTCTTGGAATGAAACAGAAGTCCAACTTGCAGTCTTCTATACTATAATAGAGGTACAGGTTATTTTTGAGACACTTTTTGTGCTTGTTGCTAGTTAACTTGCCAATTATTGGCTAACTTGGAGAAGAGGTCCACCCATGAAGAATTAGATTGTTTCTTGGAAGTAGAAAACAATATGTTAGAAGATAATGATTTGGTGGATGAAACCACTAAGGATGTATTTGCTTTGTTCTGGAAGACTATAGCATTACCAGCAGAGAAAGCCTTATCTTACTTCTAGAAGTGAGACTTGAGAGCTTCTTTTTCTGCCTGCTTGGCACAATGGTGTTTGTGGTCACATTTCCAGTAGTAATAATCAATGGACTTGATATATAACAACTTCAGACCTTTTCAAGCTATATACAAATACCATTAACTATCTAGATATATTATCTAACTCTCTTTTCTTATATTTTCTCTCTCTTCTATAACATTCTGTAGTCTTTCATAGTTTGCTTGTCAAAGTTGAAGATAATGGACTTTATTTATTTTAATTTCCATTTATTTTTTTATTTTCTTGGACTTAAAGTTAGGGTTTAGCATAATGTCACAACTATTACATATCATAACAACAGATATCATATATCAAGTCATATAAATTACAGTTACAAGTTATAGTTACACAATCATATAATACATGGAGGAACATAGAAGGTTCTAAAGGAATAATGTTATACCATATGTTAATGGCATGTAATATGCATGACCTTGAGAATAGGCTAGAACTTATATAGTATGAACCATCAGTCTAGTATATATAAGATAGATACATTATACTAGAAACTCTATTAAGTTCTCTTGTGTCAACTCTAATACAAGGTTTCTTTCTTGACTTTACTCTATAAGTCTTGAATCATAACACTACTATTATCATCTGTTCATCTGCTTTCTATACTTAGGAAACACTTGCTAAGTACTCTAACTCTCTTCCAATCTGGTCTCTCTATTCTGAACTGATTTTGATTACTTGAGTATTATCATTCCCTACTTATATAAACAGAATTCTGACACATTAAAATGGATCTGCTATTATATAGAGTAGTTGTCACCTTTAAGAATTCCCATTCTATTTTCTCAGGATTTCCTGAAGATAAGTGTATAGTTAGTATTTCTTAGACAATAAACTTAGGATTTTCTGGAGATTTGAAGTGTTCTACTCTTCCACCCAGTTACCCTAACAGTCACTGCATTGGGATTCCTATAATTTTGTACCAACTGGAGAGAACTGTTCTTTTTTAATCAAAAACACTAGTATAGCCATAGAAGACTTAGAAGAATATATCTGATCAGTATGGAGATTGTCAGAAAGAAATGTGTTAAACTCTAACTACTCTGCAGAAGACAGAAGATATATCTTGAATAACTTGGGCTTAGCTCTGGGTATAAATTCAATTGTATGGTCCCATCTATGGTAGTCTAAAAGTATATCAAAGTCTTCCTTAGGAAAAACTGACTTAAAAATATAAATATAAGAGAGAAGTGCTGTGGTGTCTTTGTCTATAATCTGGTTTTCCCAAAATGCTTGAAAGAAATATTGTAAAGAAGTGGCAAAAACATGAAAGTCTAGGTCCAAGGATTTAGAAAGTAGTTAAGTTATGTAAATCTGGTCTTCTAGAGGGAGCTATCTCTCTGGAGTCATTGTTTAAGATGGGAAAAGAGCTAGAACAGTAAGTATTCAAGGCTTGTGTCTATTGTTCATTTACTTTTTGGATATCTCAACAATTAAAGTAGTGAGTGGAGCAATATGTTGTGACAATCTCTTGTTAGATGTAGTTTACATCTTGTTATCCAAGACCTGGTAATAGGCTTTTAGAAGTCCAAATGAGTAATTTACATTATCTGAGTACACAAAGTATAGAAGTCAGAACAATCTTTGGCTTCAGTATACTGTATCTTTACTAGTTGTACTGGTCATATATTTTGGAAGAGATACTCAGAATATAGTTGGAAGACAGGTCTACTAGAAGATGAGAGGTGTATTGTGTTATCACTAACACCAGAAGTTAGTGATAGTTTTAGTTAATTTTCAGAATAAGACTTTTACAGTGTAACTACCAGCTTATATACTAAGTATACTACCTAAGGTAGTTATCTATAAATAGAGACTGCTAAGCAAGTTATCATAATTCTAGTAATCCTCAGATATTTGGGATGGAGATCTATATAGTTGTTAAGAATCCAATAAGGATACTTGAGGTGGTATAGAGGATGTAATCTACACTGGAAGAGATCAGAGAGTTCAAATGAGAAAGAAGACATTATCAATGTGTTGGGGTGGATATGGCCAGATCACGATGTAATATCCCTCCTTTTTACCAGTAACTTTGGGATTGTACATCTTTAGCTAGGTGAATCCAAGAATCAAATCTTACTTATCTAAACTAAATGCTATAAGCAAAGTCTACTTTGAGTGGGTTTTGTAACAGAGCACAATATCCATTGCCTCTGATATCTATTCAGCTTCATTTGGAGTACCATCTATATTATACACAGCTACAGACTTTGAGAGCTTGCAAGTATTTAAATAGTACTTTTCTACAAAACTTTAGTTGATGAAAACTTTAGTAGCTCTGGAGTTAACCAGTATATGTATGGAAAATAATTCAGAAGTATCAGTAGTTTCAAGAGAGATAAGAAGATATAACAAAGTACTATGATGTTATAACTTAAGTCCAGGAGTTAGGACAAAAATAGAATTTTGTATTAGAGTTAACATAAGAGAACTCAATAAAGTTTCTAATATAGGTGAGTCTTACTTTATATACTTCTAGAGTGCAATCTATGCATGCCTACATCTAGTCTACTCTAAATATTATGAATTATGTATATGAAAGTCATTATGCCATATAATATAATGATATAACCCTTTTAGATCCTTCTATACTTTTTTTAATGTTATGTAATGTTAGAACTGTGACTGTGATATGTGTGACTGACTTGTGACAGTTGTATGATGTTACATTACTTTCCTTAGCTAAGCCTAAATAAGGAAAATAGAAATAGAAAAATAAGAGAAAATAAATTAATAGAAAAAGAACAGGTCTACTGTCCTTAAGTCTGACATATAATCATTAAAAGCATTGATTATAAAGTATGAAGAAAGCCTTTTTTCCTATATAAAGTAATAAATAAGTGAACTTCAGCTAATGTAAAATAGATAAAAAGATATGTCAGGAATATTACTGTAATTTTCTTTATATTATTTAATAGCAAGTATAATAAACTTATCTACTAGTAGCCAGGATACACAATTTGCCAGCTTATATTTATAAAATACTAAGTGTTATCTAAGTTGTTCATGCTATCCAGCCCTAGATACTGTTATATTTTTATTTTTTTACCATGTTCAAGTTCTCTATCAATTGCTCTTATTGCTTAGCATTCAATTATTATGCATCTAGTTTTACCAGACACTCCTAAATGATATGATTTAAATCCCCATGTCTATAATATTATTTTGTAGGTAGAAAATAGAATTTGTGAGTAATTCAATGTTTATAGGGATATCTGGGAAAAGGACTAGTAGTAGTTGTTATTGAAATGTAGAGAAGATAACTGTTGTTGAGATATAAGATTAGCCAAAAAAACTTCAAGTTGGCAAAGTATAGAGTTATTTACTAGTTAGACTAGAAGGCCTTATTGGCCTGTTAGGCTTGGTTTATGTAGTATATGACTTTGACTAGGCAGTAGGATCAGTGTTCTTAGATTATCATAGTAGTAGAGTAGTAATCTAGTTCTGAATTATAGCCTTCAAACCTTGTCTAAACTTGATTACTATGGTCTGAGGATAAATGTAGCTATCTTTGAAGATAAATGTTTAGAACTCATCTTCTACTGCTTAACTCCCTTGATAGTACAATAGTACAATGTCCCTTTCAACTGATTAACTACTTTAGTAGCAGTGTTGATAGAAAAGAAGTAATCTCTAAAGAGTTGCTCAAACTCAGGCTATAATATGATAGAGAAAGTCTTAGTAATAGATTTCTTGTAAAAGATTCTCTCTACCTACTTCAATACTTTGCTACTTATAAAGAAAGATAAGATTCAAAGAGTTTTGTTTTGGTTACAAGTGAATTGGTTCATAGATAGTTAAGTATATAAAAAATGATGAAGTCTATTGAGAAAAAAGAATAAGTATTGTAACTTTGGGTTCTAGAGTTTGAACAAAATATAACTCTTATATTGAGTAACACAAGAAAACTTGATAGAGTTTCTAGTACAGACTAATTTATCTTATATATTATGGTCTATGTACACACTACAACTAACTTATTCTTAAGCCTATATACTTTCTATAAGACCAACATGCTGTTGCTATACTTGTTAGAGTTGAAAATAGTAAACTCTATTTATTTTATTTTCCTTTCTCATTTTTATTTTTATTTCATTATTTTGGAATCTAAGATTAGAGTTTAGCATGACTTTCATAACTATCACAAGTCTCTTATATGATTATGTAACATATGGAAGATCCTAAAAGAATAATGTTATACAGTATGTTAATAGTATGTTGGCCTTATGAAAAGCATATAAACTTTAGAGTAGTATTATAATCCTAAGCTTGGCTCAGGTTGCAACTAAGATAAAGACTTGAGAAAGAATAAAGAAGATAATCAATGTGTAAGGATACAGAACTGTATCTACAACTATATATACCTAATAACCATGAGGAATAGGTTAGGTGTCCTTAAGAAACCAATGAGAGAGGAATGAGAAAAGCATGATAAAGCCTCTACTACTACATGAGGTGCTAACTGATAAAACATGAGAATGATACAAGGCACAGTCATATATGAGTCACAAATAAATCCCAACACATGTCCAATATAAGGCAAACATCTGTAAAATATGAGGTATAGATCATTGTAATCATAACAGGTAGGTTAGTAATAGTCTTGTACAGACTAACTAGCTTATTACAACATAAGTCTCAAAGTATTAGGATAAAAGAAGAACCTTGTATTAGAGTTAACACAAGAGAACTCAATGGAGTTCCAGCTACAAAGTGTCTATCTTATATACACTTGGCTAATAGTCTATGCTATACTAATCTAGCCTACTCTAAAAGAACATGTGTATTACATACTGTTGATATATAAGATGATATTATTATTTTGGAATCTTCTATAATATTCTATGTGATACATGATTGTGTGACAATGACATGTGACAGATATGTGACAAGTTGTAATATCATACTAACCTCTAATTCTAAGCCTAAAAATAAATAAAAATAAAAATAGAAAATAAAATAAAATAGAGAAAAAATAAAAAAAGTATGAAGTCTACCACCTTCATCTCTGATATAGTTAGGATATATAAGATAGACACTCTGTACTAGAAACCCTATCAAATTCTCTTGTGTAAATTCTATATAAGATTCCTATAAAGAAACTTGGTTCTTGAGCTCTAACACCACTATCTAAGCCTATGAAATTCTCTATCTCTTACTCTATACTACTACCAAAACCTACAGTGTTAGCTTTCCTAACTCCTAGTCTTGCTCCATTACCAAAGCCTATAGTGTTTATTTCTATAACTTTAATCCTTCCTATTGCTTCTCATAGTATTCAAACTTAACTATTGCTCTTACTATCTCTATTTATTACTCAAAGTGACCTCTGTTCATTTTCAGGCTGATATTCTAGATGTTTTTACCAGAAATACCTTTAATCATGCTGATTTCATTATTTCTCCTTATATAAGCTAATCTGGAAGTTTAGAATGTACTTTATAGCTCTATAGAATGTTTGTCATCTTATATTATTTTTTTAGGTTCTCCTAGAGATAAGTGGTATAATTACAGTATATTATGTCAATAAAGCTTAAGTTCTTCTAGAGGTTATTGAAGTCTGCAAAATCCTGCAGACCCTCCTAGTATTACAAACTCAAGATCTTAGAGTTGATCAAGAGAAAGAACCTTGTATAGGGTTTACACAAGAGAACTCAATAGAGAACTCTGTACAAGATAGTTTACCTTATATACTAAATCTACATGGTCTATGCTAGCTACTTCTAACCTACCCTAAACAGCCATGTGTTAGCCTTAAGATCAACATATGTTGTACATGTTATATGATATTATCTTTCCAGAACCTTTTATCTCCTTCTATGTATTATGTGACTTGTGACCATGTCATCTGATGTAACCAATGTGTGACAGCATGATCTTGTCACTCTAACCCTAATCCTAATTCTAAAAATAGAAAATTAAAAGAAAATTAAAAGAAAAATGAAAATAGAAAAGAAAAGGAAAATAAATTAAGTCCTCCATTTTCATCTTTAATACCTAGCTGCTCTAACATTTCTTTCTTGACTAATCACTAAGTCTTGAGTTATAACAATACTATATAATATTATTCTTTTTAGAATTTTCTACTTTCTTCTCTTATATCACATATATATAATGTCATATTACACTCTTTATCCAAGTTCAAATAAGGAAAATAGAAATAAAAAACAAAAGAAAAGAGAACATGAAAAGAAATGAAGTCCACTTTCTTAAAGTCTGACAATAAGATCTCTTAAAGGCAGCAACTATGCTAAAGACTCTAGAATACATTGCAATCAGGCAGAATAGTGCTAACCAAGTAAGGAATAATAGTGTCTAGATAGTCAGGTACTCTAGTGGAAACATCTAGAATAATGTCTAGAAATAGCAAGCACTCATCTGTTGGCAACTGGAGATATAGTGTGATGATCACAAAGATGCTAGCATTAGTTGGAGTTGGGTTGAAGGAGTGATAGGACTGGTATAATAAACTTTGTGTTTTTAACATTAGATATCAGAGTTTGTGGTCTTCTTACAGGGTTGATCTAAACCTAAGAAAGTTAAGGATATCCAGTCTTTGCCAGTTTCTACCAGAAATTTATTTACAACTACTCCAATATTATCATTCTTCACTTGGAATTTCAACATCAAGCTTTCAA
>Ga0157358_1000763_pt1 | contig 13761 bp, 13 predicted proteins | sample AttcapACBM2_FD_111484 | JGI IMG/M metagenome (GOLD analysis project Ga0157358, IMG submission 111484) | Fungus gardens microbial communities from leaf cutter ant in Botucatu, State of São Paulo, Brazil - Atta capiguara ACBM2 | ecosystem: Host-associated > Fungi > Mycelium > Unclassified ...
GAAATCTCTGCTGAATTGCTACTCTATTTATATAAATTACACATGGTCCATGCTACTACTATGCTTCTACTGTGCATCCTACCCTAAAGTCCATGTGTCATCCATGAGTGCACCATGTGTATACCATAAGGTAGCTATGTAGTTAACATGCTCCTTGACATCATCTATCTAGTCCACTCTAGCCTACTCTAGGCTTATGACCTCACATCATGTGACATGTCATGTGACCACAGTCATGTGTCTTTTCATCATCAATAAAAAAAAGAAAATCAAAAGAAAAGAAATATAAAATCAAGAAAATAGATAAAAGAAAAAGAAAAATGTTAGTTCTCATACACATCATAACAACAGGTTGTTGTCTGTGTGCCACTTACTCAAGCAGAGATTTCAGGTTTTAGTGTTAAAACACTAAAAGAGGTTAGAACAGGAGAACCAAGCACAATAGAAGTATACCTATCATAGAAGACTGAATACTTGAAAGACTAGAAGATAGTTGCATCACTGCTGTGAAGATGTATTGCAGAGAAGAGAGCTGCTCTAGGAGACAGGCTTTTGTCAGATATGTTCGAAAGACATTACTGCTATAGTAACATGTCTTTGGGACAGATAGACTTAGTATATGATAACATGAGAAAAGAAGAGGGAAGCAAATGGGCAAAGAGCAATAGAAGAAAGGAAATGTTTTTATATAGTGATATGTTGGTGGTGACCAGTGTTACTTGTCATGATTTTTCCCCTCTCTTCTGTTAGTATATAGACTATTAAAATTGGTATATAAAGCCTCTGTAATCATAACAGTAGGAAAATCAGATCTACTTATCTCAGCTTCTTATAACTTTTCTCTATCTTATAAAATCCTATTATATTTATGACTCATAATTACTATACCTTATATCTTTCTCATATTGTATCACTTAGCATTTCATATAATAGTAGAGACCTCCTCATACTTTTTCTGTGGTTTTCTTATTGTTTTCTTTACTCTTCTTTATAATCAATAGGTATATATAGTTGTAAATATGATCCTGTATTCATATGCTTTACCAATCGATTATTTTCTTCTCTCTTACTCAAGTCTTTGCCTAAGTTGCAATCTGAGCTAAGTTTAGGATTGTGACAAGCACAACATGTTTTATTAAGAGAAAACTATATTTTTTATCTACTGACTCCTTATGTTACAACTTAAAGACTTAGTATTTAGTCAAAAGAAGAACCTTGTATAGAGTTTATATAAGAGAACTTAATAGAGTTTCTGTTACAAACTAGTTTACTTATATACCACAGACCATGGTCTGTATGCACACTATAACTAACCTATTCTAAAGTCCATGTGCTCTTCATAAGGCTAACATGCTGTAACTATACTATAAGACATCATCTATTTTAGAATCTTCTTCAACCTTCTTTATGTCATGTAATTATATGACCTATGATATGTAACATGCATGATTATTTTGTGATATATGTCATGTCTTTGTCACACTTTGTGACACATGTGACATCACACTAACTCTAACCCTAAGTTTCAAATAAGAAAATAAATATAAAAGGAGATAAAAATAAGAAAGGAAAATGAAATAAGTCAAGTTTATCATCTTCAACTCTGATGTTTTAACTCTTGACAATGTTCCCCTTTAAGCTTACTCAATTTTTCCACAAATTAGAGCCTACTATAAGGGAATAGTTGTTTATTTTTTTGAGCTCTTTTTTCTGTCTCTACTATATCAGACAATTGTTAGGACTTAAGCTCTAGAGTAAGGACGAAAGAACAATCTTGGATTGGGTAGTCACAAGAAAATTTGATAGAGTTCCTAGTACAGAATAGTCTTAAGGTTAACATATGTCAAACATGTAATAATGATATCATTCTTTTAGAAGTTTCTACTATGTTCCATTGTGACATGTGATCATGTGACTTGTAATAGTGACAGTAACTGATATATGATGCTATGTAATAGTTTGTATAGTTATATATGACATTATGTTAAATTCTAACTTTAAGTCAAAAATAAAATGTAATAAAAATAAAAATAAAACAAGAAAATAAAATAGAGTCCACTATTTGCAATCCTGACAATAATATTTAGTTAGAAGATACCTCTAACAAAGACCTATTAAAGACTTGATGAAGAACTTATGCAAAAGATAAGCTACTAACACTATCAAATATTTTATAGCCTAAGAAAGCAGCTAAAGAAAGCATAAAGCTTACAAATGCCCTAGATAATTATGAGACACTATGATGAAACACATGAAAAGAATTATTGAGCTAATTTGAAATCACAATAAATATAGAAATATTATAACTAGCTATTACTAGAATCTTGAGAATATATACTCCTGGGTTTGGAAGGACTTTAGACTTTAATTTCTGGAATTCTGAGAACTTGAAGGAATTTTTTGAGAAGTTTGAAGAGTTGGCAGATAAGTGACAGTAGTGAAATATATTGATAAAGAGACAAAGAAATTCTGAAAAAGATCAGAGAGATATAGTGAAAACTATAGAATATTGAAAGAAAAATCACAGATTAAAAACTGTTCTTGAGGACAAGCCTAAAATTACTCAACTTGTCAAACTAGTCAAGAAGTCAACTAAGGATATTATTGGAAATAAAGAAAACCTAGATGCTCACTACTGAAGGTTTTGAATTATGGTTGCTGATCTTATAAAAGCTGATATCATCAATAAAAAGCAATACAGTGAGTACTTTTGGAAGAGACTTTCCCATAATCTTTGTTATGCAATTAGTAATCATTTAGAGGTATAAGATGTAGATTTTGAAAGTGACCAAATACCAGAGATTGAGAAGACAATAAAGGCAAAGTAGTTTGTGTTAAGAAAGGTGGTAGCAAGAGATAGCTAGAAACAGATGTTAAAGAAGGAGAAAAAAGGAAGAAAGAAAGAGTCAAGTGGTAAAAAGTCAGATGACAAGATAATTGGAATGGAAATAGGATTAGAGTCAGATAGTAAAAAGGAGAAGAAAAGACCTAGAAAGCAAAAGGTTAGAATAAGGAAGATATTGTTATAATACACCTCTAAACTCTATTATTTTGAGTTTATTTTATTTAGCAATAGAGAATCATGTGATATCATAGGTCTAGAAGATTATAGAAGGTTCTAGTACAATGATGTTAGAGAGCATAGCTATAGCATATCTACCTTATAGTTAAGGCATAGTAGACTTATAGATAATACATGGACTTTAGGGGTAAGTAATATATTATAGAGCACAGACTAGCATATATTATTATAGAGTATATATTCTAGTAGGAGGTTTTCTATTGAGCTTCTTTTGTAAACCCCAAAATGAGAGTGATAGAGATGACTGGTTCTGCTTTAAGTTTGTGTATATCTTTATTATTAGGATGACTAGCAGAATCTGTAAAATATTATAGACTTTCACAACCTCTAGAAGAATCTAAGTTTCATTGACATAGTATTGTAAATACACTGCTTACCTCTAAGAGAACCTAAGAAAACAGAGTAAGGTTTTTGGAGGTGATAGACATCCTATACAGTTATAAGATATATTCTAATCTTCTGGATAAGCTTACTTAAAGAGAAATAATGAAAATAGTATGACTAGTAATGTTAACCTAGAAAGAAAAAGAGATTACTATTAGCAACAGATAGAATGTGACTAAGATAATAGTTAAAATTCAACTTGGAGATCAGCAGTAGAGTGGTAGGATTAAGGAAGCAAGTACTATGGGCTTTGATGGCAGTGTTTGGCCTTAGGTTAAGAGAGTGGATACTATAGGCTTTGTTAGCAGTATTCAGTTTGAGATATGGAACTCTATAGGCTTTGGTAGCAGTATTGAAGCCAAAAGAATAGGTTCTCTTATATTTATCCTCTTCTCTAGATTACTATGACTCAAAGTAATAAAAATTGTTTGAAACTTGATGGTCAAAAATCCAATAGCCCTAATGAATTATAAAGCTCTGAGATTTAGTCAGTGGAAATCTATCACTCTGTTTGGAGTGAATACTTCCAAGGTATATTCCCAAGAATTCTCTTCTAGACCAAAGTCCTTCCATTTGATGAGATACTGGAACTTCCCATGGTGCCAACAGCTATCTAGAATCTTCTCAACTTCCTACTCTTCTTGTCTGTCCATGAGGATAGAGTCTAAAAGAGGTCTTAGATATCTACTGGATATAGGATCTATAGGTGTGGTAATTAACTTAATAACATTGAACACCAAGTTCAGCCTTCTCAGCAATGGTGAGTGCTTTAGTTGGTAGGATATGAGCCCTATCTGCTTCTCCACTACATAAGGCCCAAGTTATCAATGTAATAGTTTGGCCAAAGAACAAATGGTATGAATATTTATAAAGTTGAGGTATACCTTGTCACTAGGCTGAAAGACTGGTGTGGGAGTCTATCTTTAGTTGTAGTAAAAGGTTGTATCTTTCTGTAATTTGTAGATCACTAACTTTACTTCTTCTAGTGTTGTCTTCATCTGTTTAATAAACCTTGTAATGCTTTCTATCTTGGAACCTTGATGGTGTGCTTCAAAGCCTATCTGGGGGAAATGATTTGTATCTAAGAGGAATGGTCATTGTTTAGTGGAGACATAGACATAGTTGTTATGTTGGAACTCTACCATAGGTAGGAGATCATATTAGTCACTTTGCCACTCATTTACAAACAACCAGAGACCAGAGATACCAGTTGAGTTTCTGGTTCATGCATTCTATCTGTCTATCTAGCTAGAGTACTATGCTATATCTTGATTTCAAGCATACAATAAAGTTTCTTGATAAAGTGAGTAATGAACTGTGGACCTTTGTTTGAGACTACACAAGTGGGAAGACTGTATAATTTCCAAACATGATGTAAGAAAAGCCTTGTGGCACTCTTCACAGTGATAGTAGTGTGAGTTAGAATGAAGTACATTCTCTTGGATACAGAGTCAACCACTATTATTACCACATCAAACCTCACAGACTCTGAAAGTTCTACAATGAAGTCTGTACTGATGGTTTCCTACTAGGAGTCAGGTATAGGTAGCAAATACAACTCTCTGAGAAAGAAATGATATGCTAGCTTAGTATGCAAGCAAAGATTGTATGTGCTAACATACTAATCAATATACCTTGATATCTGAGACTCCCAATAATTCTAGGAGACCAATTCCAATGGTTTTCACCTATTCATATGTCTAGCTATCTTGAAGTTATGATGAAGTGTGAAAATCCTGTGATAGAGGTCCACAGTGTTAGAAATGTGCATCTTACCATGAAATAAGAGCAGTCCATTATCTTCTGACTATTTGGAAGATCACAATAACTTTGTTGTCAAATTACAGAGTTTATATGCAGCCTGGGCTACAGATTTCTCTTGTTCACATAGTCAATTTGCCTATTAAATGTCTGTTAGGAGAGCCTTCTCTTCACCTTCTACTGTGGTACCTTCTAGTAGCAAAGAACTCCAGTTTGAGAAATACTATGTTCTAATATAATCTATTTTTCTGGATAGTGTGTTGAGAACTATACTAGATATAATGACTATCAGGCCTGCTATTAGTTCAATTTCTTGGTAGTTATGAAATACTTCAGGTTCTTGTGGTCCAACTAGATCTTGACTAATTGCAGCTTCTTTGATAAAATAATATCATTCTTCTAACATATAAATAACTGCTAGCATTTCCTTGTTATGTATCTTGTAGTTATGTTCAGCTGGAGAGAGTGACTTGTTAAGGAAAGTGACTAGATGCTGTTTACTGTTATGATCAATCTCTCATGTGCACAATGTGGTTGTTTCATGAACTAAATATTCTAGGGTGTTTTCCTTATGATGAAATGATTGGCTATGCTATAGTTGTCTTAGTCAGTGTCTCATGTAGTAGGTATTGTTTCCTTTCATATTTCTCATTTTCTATGACTTATTTAATATATAATTACCATACATTGTTCTTATTGTCAATAGGTATATATAGTAGTAGATACTGTCCTGTATCTTTATGCTTTACCAATTGACTCATTCCTACTTCTCTACTCAAGTCTTTGTCTAAGTTGTAACCTGAGCCAAGCTTAAGGTTATAATATTTGGTAAAGCATTACCAAGCTTACCTTGCAAAAGGAGAGTGCATAGTAGTTAGGCTACTAGAACAATTGATGGTTTAACCATTGGAAGAAACAATACACATGTGGTATAGTATATAAATAGCAAGATGAGTCAACATCAAGAACACAATATAAAAGTACAATCAGAACAACTAGAATCTTTGAAGATCATAGAAGAAGCCTCAGAGAGAACAATAGAATATATGAACAAAATATCAACAGTACCAGTACTAGTAAACCAGAACAATGAACAAGCAGAATTGCTGAAGAATATGGTCCTGGATTTAGGATGGTTTGATGGGGACAGAATGAAATTTGAAGACTGGTGGAGGGAAATGAGATTATTTCTCAAGAGTAACCAAGTAATGGAAACGGATAATAGGATTACTGTGATCCTTACCCACCTTAGAGAGGGTGTAGCTAGGATTTATGCCCAGAAAAAGCTAGATGAGCTAGATAAAGAAACAGGAATCCAAGATTGGAATGAATTCATATGAGAAATCAAGACAACATTTAGTGATAAGAGTAAGGCAGCAAATGCTAAATGGAAGATTGAAACTTTCAAGCAAGGAAAGAAGAACATAGCTGACTTTATGATAGAATTCAAAGTATTAGCCATGAAGGCTAATACAGACAAACTATATGCCATCTTCTTACTAAAGAAGAATGTTACAAACTTAATACTTTAGAGTTAGTCAAAAGAATGAACCTTGTATTGGGTTAACACAAGAGAACTCAATAGAGAACTCTGTACAGGATGGTTTACCTTATATACTAAATCCACATGGTCCATACTATGAAGCAATGGACTCTCAAGGAATAGTTTGCAGTATAGCCATTATGAAGTTTTATTAATCTACAATATCAATCAACCTATGGAACCTAACACACTTCTAACCTACCCTAAACAGCCATATGTCAGCCTTAAGGTCAACATGTGTTATACATGTTGTATAACATTATCCTTTTAGAATCTTCTATGTCCTTCCATGAGTGTTGTGACTTGTGACCATTACTGTGACCATGTCATCTGATGCGACTGATGTGTGACAGTGTGATCTCATCACTCTAACCCTAACCCTAAGTTCTAAAAATAAAAAACTGGAAAATAAAAATAGAAAAGAAAATGAAAATAAATCAAGACCACCACTTTTGACTTTGACAAAGAATATATGAGCAGATATAATCAAAAAAATATTGGGATATTTACCAATAGCAGCTCCAGAGACACTTAAAGAGTAGAAAGTAGCAATTACATCAGTAGGTCCACAGAAGGATAACAAGATTACAAGACAGGATTAGAAACAATATATAGAGGACAAGAAATACCTATGGATATTGGGAAATCCAAAGAGAACACAGGAAGTCTAGATGCTTTAACTATAATATATATGGATACTTAGCAAAAGACTGCAAGAGGCTGAAGAAAGAAAAAGATACTAGGAAGTGCTATAAATGCAAACAAGTAGGGCATATTACCAAAGACTACAAGACAGGACAGAAAATAAAGAACTAAAATGTTCAAGACACAGAAATAAACATAGAGAAAGAGGATAAGAAATAGAATTTTAGAAATGGTCCCAAGTAGGCATGGTACAAAGGACTTATGTAACTAAAGCTCAAAATTGATATGTGATTTCTTATTGACAGAATAACAAAAAAAGAGCTAAATGTGCAAGTAAATGTCAAGATAAAAAATGGAAAAGAATTACAATTAAAGACACTGGTAAATTCTGGATGCACACATATGGGAATTGATAAACAATTGGTTAAAGAAGAAAAGATCAAGACAAAACCACTAGATTTCTCTTTTGAAGTATTCAATACTAATGGTACAAAAAATGAAGAAGTAACAAGAATAGCACCACTCAAGGTCAAAATTAATGGATACAAGGAACAAATCAATGGAGCAGTCACAGACTTAAATAGAATAGACATATTTATAGAACATGACTGGTTGGTTAAACATAACCCAAAAGTGAATTGGAAAGAAGACAAGATAAAGTTTACAAAATGTTTAAAAACATGTAGAACAAGTTATCAAGACATTATATTCAAAACTAGGAGAGTATAGACAATGAAAAATCAGGACAATAGACAACAAGAAATAGGCAAGAAACCAGATCCAACAAACCTAGAGAACCTTCCTGAGTATATTTAACTATTCATACATTTATTCAATAAGAAGAAATTTGAGAAGTTACCAAAACAATGGGAATGGGATCATTATGAAATCAACTTAACAGAAGATATACCTAAGGAACTGAATGCAAAAGCTTATACAATGATAATCAAGAAAGAAGAGTTCTTAAATCAATGGCTTGATGAACAGTTGAAAGCAGGATTAATTATGGAATCCAAGTCAAGATATGTAGCACCATGCTTTTATATTCCAAAGAAGGGCAGATCATTGCAATTAGTACAAGATTACTGAAAATTGAACCAATTTTTGATAAAGAACAAGGTGCCATTATCCTTAATTGGAGAAGTCATTGACAAACTAAAGGAGGCATGATACTTTAATAAATTGGATCTGATCTGGGAATACAACAATGTATGAATCAAGGAAGGAGATGAATGGAAGGCAGTCTTTTTGACAAATAAAGGTCTATTTGAACCTCAAGTGATGTACTTTAGACCATACAACTTGCCAAGAACTTTTTAATGGATGATGAACAGCATATCCCAAGAACTGTTACATAAGGGTATACTTGTGAATTATATGGACAACTTTGTAATCCTGGCAAAAACAATAGATAAACTGGAAAAACAAACAATTTGCTTCTTAAAGACAGCAGAAAAGCACAATTTGTGTTTCAAGTAATTGAAATGTGACTTCAATATGGAGGAAATCCTAATTCTAGAAGTAGTAGTTAGAAGAGGACAAGTGCAAATAGAGAACAACAAAGTCAAAGCAGTCAAGAAATGGAAAACCCCCACTAAGATAAAAGAAGTGTAAAGCTTCTTGGAGTTTGTGAATTTCTACAGACAATTCATAAAAAACTTTAGTCATATAGCAAGACCTCTCAATGAACTTAAGAGAAAGAAGGAATGGAAATGGGAAGAAGAACACCAAAAAGTCTTTAAAGAGCTAAAAAACAAGATTACTAGCTAACTGGTACTTGCTCTTCCAAAGAGAGAAGAAAAATTCCAAGTCAAAATAGATGCTTTAGGATATGCTATAGAAGGGGTTCTATCCTAGAAACAAGATGGAAAATAGAAACCTATTGTATTTTTATCCAGGACAATACAACTAGTGAAAATAAATTATGAGATCTATGACAAGGAATTACTTGCTATTGTGGAAGCTCTGACAAAATGGAAACAATACCTGTTGAATGCCACTGAGAATTTTGAAGTCTGGACAGATCATGAAAACCTCAAATATTTCAGAGAACTGCACAAGTTGAATGGATAACAAGCAAGATGGTATCTGAAGTTACAAGACTATGACTTCATATTATGATATATTCCAGAAAAGACAAACACCAAAGTAGAAGTTTTATCAAGAAAGGACTAAGTGAATACTAAAGAAGATAACAAGGACATACAAATTCTCAAAGAAGAAATTTGGTCAAGACAACAAATAACAGCAGATATAACTATAATACAAAGAAATCAAGTGGTAGAAGAAACCACTTTACTAGAAGAAATATGATGGAATGGTACCAAAGAACAAGAGATGCTAAAAAAATTAGAAAAGAAAGATGGACAATCTTGGGAAGAAAATAGAATTGTCTATGTGGATGAAAGGATTTATATGCCAAACAATAGGAAAATTAGGGAGAATATTTTACAGGAAAATCATGAACCAGTGAATGTAAGATACTCAGGGTAACAATGTATGATGAAATTAATCAAGAGGAGTTACTGGTGGCCAGAAATCAAGAACAATGTGAAGAACTATGTCCAAAGATGCTTCAAATGCCAACAAAACAAGATGTAACATATGAAGAGGGCAGAAGAATTACATCTATTAGAAATACCAGAAGGACTATGGCAGAAAATTAGAATTGACATCATTGGACCATTACCAAGATCAAATGGAAAAGATGCTATAGTAGTTATAGTAGACTGATTTATGAAGATGATTCAACTTAAAGCAACAATAATAAATGTCTCATCAGAGGAAATTACTAAAATCTATTGAGACAAAATTTGGAAACTACATAGAGTACCATGGAAGGTTCTTAGTAATAAAGAGTCTCAATTTGCATCAAGATTTATGGAAGAATTAAATAAAGTATTAGGAATAAAAAGAATGTTATCTACAGTATATCATTCTCAAATAGATGGACAAACTAAATTAATTAATTAAGAAATTGGGACCTTTCTACAACATTATATTAATTATCAGCAGGACAATTGGATAGAATGGCTAACAATAGTGGAATTCCAGTACAATGATAAAAAACATGTAGTAACAGAACACACCCCATTTGAACTCAACTTTGGAAGACACTCATGGAAAGAGAATCTGACAGTGCAGACAGAATTTCTCAGTAGACTGCAAAGAAGTTGGGAAAAAACTATGAAGTTGATAGAAATAGCAAAAGAAGTTATGAAAAGATAATTTGACAAGAAAAGGTAAAATCCACAAGGACTGAAGATAGGAGACAACATGTAGTTGAAAGCCAAAAATATACATTCAAACTAACCCTCAAAGAAGCCAAACTAAAAAAGATATGGATCTTTTACAATCTCAAAGGACATTGGTTAAGGAGTGTTTCAGCTGGAACTTCCAGAAGAATAGATAATATACAGTGTGTTTAATGAGAACCTGTTGACACAATGCAAGAAACCACAGTTTAAGGGTTAGCACATGGAACTGGCACCACCATCAGACATTGTCAATAAGAAAAAAGAGTATGAAGTAGAAGAAATCAGAAAGCACAGAAAATGAAGAAGGAGAACACAATTTTGAGTGCATTGGAAAGGGTATAGAGACAAACATAACCAATGAATTGTAGGAACAGAGTTGCCTCATACAAAAGAGGTAATTGAAGATTACTGGTCAAAGATTTTAAGTCAAAACCTATAAAAGAGGAGGGTAAAATCCCAAATCAACAGTTTCAAATTACTTTAGCAATGAAATCTTTAATGGCTCAACAATTCATCACTACTCCCACTTTTCCTAACCTATGTGTATCCCAAACCCTTAACAACATAGTATTGGTTAAAATAATAAACAACAAGAAAAAAGATTGGATGAAGAAATATCATAAAATCATATGAGAAATTGAACAAATAGTGAATATACAAGCACAATTGCAGAACATCATTAGGTTGGCAGAAGAAGCCAATATCCAAATTGCAGAAATCGAGACAACAATATTGCAAGCCAGTGACAACTATTGAACACAGACAGTAAGAGATATTTTCAGTATTTCTGAAGACTTACAAAACATTGTCCAAAGTGATATGAAAAACCAGGTGTATCACATCCAAAAGCTGCTGGTAGATGAATTGGATAATTGCAAAGAAAAAGAGAACACTTATGCTGACAGACACATCAAAGAAATACAAGATGCATGCAAGCAAGACAATCAAGAAATGAAGAAATTAGAGATGGAAGATAAAGGAAAACAATGAGTTCAAGATGAAGAAGTTTTCCTCTACAAACCATATGATATGGCACCATCTAGACCAAAAACCCCAGAACCAATGTTTATTCAAAACAAAATTGATAACTTAAAAAAATACATGAAGTACATTGTAATTACCTATCTCAACAACTCCATTCTATCCACTATCTCATTACAAAACTATATGATCCTAAGGAGAACAAGACAAACACTATTAGAAAGAAATAGTAGTCAAGTTCTTAAAAAAGAAATATAATGCAGACACTATAAGGAAGGGATTTCCTATCAAAATGTATACAGGAGGACCTCCTTATGAATCTTACTTTATCTTCTTATGAACCTTACTTTGTTGCATTGATATTATAGGAAGAAATCATTATTGAACCAACTAAGAAGTTGGTAGTGTCCTATGTGGTTGGAGATTTGATATTGTTGAACTAAGTTCATGAGAACATGAAAATTGAAATGGGGGTATTGTTATGATCAATCCCTCATGTACACAATGTGGTTGCTTCATGGACTAAAAATTCTAGGGTGTTTTCTTTATGATGAAATGATTGGATATGCTGTAGTTGTCTCAGTCAGTGTCTTATGTAGTAGGCATTGTTTCCTTTCATATTTCTATGACTTATTTAATATATGATTACCATACATTATTCTTATTGTCAATAGGTATATATAGTAGTAGATACTGTTCTGTATCTTGATGCTTTACCAATTGACTCATTCCTACTTCTCTACTCAAGTCTTTACCTAAGTTGCAACCTGAGCCAAGCCTAAGATCATAACAATACTACAAGACAGTTTATAGAGTTCTGGAAGTCTTAGCTAAGCACAAGTTGTTCCTTTATCTAGAAAAGTGTAAGTTTGTGTTAGATACAGTTTACACCTCATTATCCAGGATCTAGAAGAAGCATTTTAGAAGTCCAGAACTAAGTGACTTGTATTATTTAAGAATGTGGAAGATAGAATGAAATAACCTTCAGTTTCAGCTTATATACTATGTCTCTATGAGTCATACTGGTTGCATATTTTATATCAGGAACTGAGGACTTAGAGAGTGGAAATCCACTGGAAGATGGTAAGGTATTATAGTGTACTTGAACACTAATATTTTTTTTTTCTTTATCTATTTTTCTTGATTTAATATTTCTTTTCTTTTGATTTTTTTCTCTTATTATTTTGATGATGAAGAGGTATGTGACTGCAATCACATGATATGTCACATGATGTGAGGTCATAGGCCTAGACTTTGGAAGAAGGGACTAGAAGGATGACATCAGAGCATATGTATACAGCATAGTATCCTTATGGAAGATATGTGAAAGAGACATGGTAGAAGTATAGACAGTGCATGGACATTAGGGTAGGGTTATTTATTGGTAGCACAGACTATGAGACTTTTGTATAACTAGCTTATACCAACTAATTGTATAGACTTATAGCTATTTCTTGGATTCACTAACTTTTACCAAAGGTTCATTCATAGTTTTTTAGACATTGCTTGCTTTTTTTAATGTTATAGTAACACCAGTATTAATCTCTCTGAATACCTCTGTTTCCTTCTATATTAAAGCAGACAGCTTTGACTTTGCCACTGGAGCAATAATTTTTTAGGTCTTCAAGAAAGATGGTAAATTTTACAACCTCAGGCTTGGCTCAGGTTGCAACTTAGGTAAAGACTTGAGTAGAGAAGTAGAAATGAGTCAATTGGTAAAGCATCAAGATACAGAACAGTATCTACTACTATATATATCTATTGACAATAAGAACAATGTATGGTAATCATATATTAAATAAGTCATAGAAATATGAAAGGAAACAATGCCTACTACATAAGACACTGACTGAGACAACTACAGCATATCCAATCTGTCACAAACTTCATTCAGCTTGTATTTCCACAACCAGTGGACTGATTTTCACAAACTAAGTTATACTGGAAAGTGTCAAGATCGTCAAAGGTGGACTTTGTTCATTTTTATTTTCTCGCTTTTATTTTTATTTTTTCTTTTATTCTCTATTTCTATTTTTAGAACAACTCAGGTTAGGGGTTATCAGTCATGCTGTCACATCAGTCACAACTTGATGGCGTAGTCACAAGAC
>Ga0157358_1000764_pt1 | contig 13745 bp, 10 predicted proteins | sample AttcapACBM2_FD_111484 | JGI IMG/M metagenome (GOLD analysis project Ga0157358, IMG submission 111484) | Fungus gardens microbial communities from leaf cutter ant in Botucatu, State of São Paulo, Brazil - Atta capiguara ACBM2 | ecosystem: Host-associated > Fungi > Mycelium > Unclassified ...
AAGGTATAATCCACAACGTTTTCCGCATACCCTTCAGTGCCGAAGTGGCGAAATCGGTAGACGCAGTTGATTCAAAATCAACCGCCGCAAGGCGTGCCGGTTCGATTCCGGCCTTCGGCACCAAAAGTATGTAAACAAACCTCAACTGAAGTGTTTTTTATTTCTAAAATCCAGCATTTACCTCCTTTTCTCGCTATATGAGCTCTCTCAAGGTCAACCGACTTCAGCGTACATCTACCAACACATGTTGGTAGAGATGATGGCATTTCCGGTTCGATAATGCTTGTACCAACAGGGAGGGGATAAGCATGGCTCTAACATATATCAAAGTCAGAACAGCCAAGCCAATGGATAAGCAATATAAGCTGATCGATGGCAACGGTATGCACCTTCTCGTCCACCCAAGTGGTTTAAGATACTGGCGTCTGCAGTACCGCTTTGGCGGGAAGCAAAAGATGCTGGCTTTAGGCATTTATCCTGATGTGTCTCTTGCGGATGCCAGAGCTCGTTGTAATGATGCTCGCAAGCTGTTGGCAAACGGTATCGACCCGGGAGACAAAAAGAAAAATGATAAGGTTGAACAAGAAGAAGCGCGCACTTTTGAGGAGCTTGCTGTTGAGTGGTATGCCACAAATAAAAAGTGGTCGAAAGAACATAGTCGACGAGTACTGAAAAGTCTGGAGGACAATCTTTTTCCAGCCATTGGCAAACGTAATATTGCCGAACTTAAAACACGGGCTTTGTTAGCCCCGATAAAAACCGTATAGATGTCTGGACGTCTTGAAGTCGCACCACGGCTGCAACAGCGAACTACGGCAATTATGTGTTATGCCGTTCAGAGCGATTTACTTGACTACAATCCCGCGCAGGAAATGGCTGGGGCAGCTGCTTCTGGAAATAGGCAACATCGTCCAGCGCCAGAATTAAAGCGCATCCCCGAGTTACTCCAGAAAATAGACGGCTATACCGGCAAACCTCTAACCGGTTGGACAACGGAACTCACTCTGCTGATTTTTATTCGCTCAAGCGAGCTGCGTTTTGCACGCTCGTCAGAAATTGATTTTGAAACGTCAATGTGGACGATCCCACCAGAAAGAGAGCCTATCCCCGAAGTGAAACATTCTCATCGAGATTCAAAAATGCGCACACTGCATCTGGTACCACTGTCTAAACAGGCACTGAAGATCCTCAAACAGATAAAACAGTTCTCTGGGGAGCACAAGCTGGTTTTCATTGGCGATCACGATCCGCGCAAGCCGATGAGTGAAAATACAGTGAATAGTGAGCTACGGGTGATGGGCCATGACACCAAAGTTGAGGTTTGCGGGCATGGTTTTCGCAAGATGGCCTGTAGCTCGTTAATTGAGTCTGGGTTGTGGTCGAATGATGCGGTAGAACGGCAGATGAGCCATATGAAACGCAATTTGGTACGGGCGGCGTATATCCATAAGGCTGAGCATCTGGATGAGCGCAAACTAATGCTGCAGTGGTGGGCTGATTTTTTGGATGCGAACCGGGAGAAGGGGTTAGTCCGTTTGATTTTGGGAAGATACGCAGGTGAAACGATTTTATTGTAAACCTGCGGCCTGAACTGCTAGGCCGCTACAAAGTTACAGCCGGATAACTATGGTGGAAAAATGGGCATGCAATAACCGCAAAGTGTATGCCGGAGTCAGTACTAGATTCAAAAAACTATGCGGCCGAGTCGATTGTTCAGTAAAACCTAATACTGTATATTGCAGTACATTTGCAGCATTCTTCGGGAGTGTGACATGGCTAGTACCAAAACCGCGACGCTTACTATCCGGCTAGATCCGGGATTAAAGGACGCGCTGCGAGCTGCTGCACAAGTGGAACATCGCTCTATCGCTAACATGATGGAAATGCTGATCCGTGAGCATTGCGTGAAAAATGATATAGCCATTGAGCAGTCCAAGAAATCGGATCAACGTGGGGAACGTTAAACATGATCAAGACAGTGAAGCAGGCGTGTCGTTTCAATCCTGTTATTAAGGATTACAGAATGAGCCAGGGAATTGAGAATCTGGCTGATCTGATAAACGACGCAGGCGATGGCAAAGAATTCTTTTCAAGAAACTATGTTACTCACGGCATGGAGCAACTTTTCCGAGAAGGTATGCTTCGCCTGTCTGGTAAATCAGACCAAGCAGTTTTCGAGCTCACCCAGGCGATGGGGGGGGGGAAAACCCACATGATGATTGCGTTAGGCTTGCTTGCAAAAAATACACATTTGCGTCCCGTGGTTTTATCCGCTGAACTTAATAAGCGCTTAGAATTTGATAATGCAAGAATCGCTGCGTTTAATGGCCGTAATAATCCTGACAATTACATCTGGGGGGATATTGCCACCCAGCTTGGTGAGTCAGAGAAAATCAAACAGCACTGGATTAATGGCCCTAAATCTGTTGACCAACAAAAGTGGAAAGAGATTATTGGCAGCACTCCCACGTTGATAATGATTGATGAGTTGCCGCCATATCTTGATAACGCAAGTACTCAAGTATACGGTTCAGGCACGCTTGCCAATATGGTGGTGTACAGCCTCAGTACCTTGATGAGTGCTGCATTAGAACTACCAAACTGCTGTATTGTCATTGCCAACCTGTCTGGTAGTTATGATGCCCAGACCAAGACACTTAAAGAAGCAATTTCAAACCTGCAGCAAGAAACTCGCAGACAATCGATGACCATTACACCGGTACAGCTATCGGGTAATGAAATCTATGAAATCCTTAAAAAGAGATTAATTGATGAGCTGCCAGATGAGCAAACCATCAATGAAGTTGCTGAGGAATATGCACAGCAAATCAAAAAGGCAGAGGACGGAGGATACATTGTTGCAGCAAGTATCGAACAAATTGCGGAACAAATCAGAGAGACCTACCCCTTCCATCCATCGTTTAAACACTTGGTAGCTCTGTTTAAAGAAAACGAGGGATTCAGGCAGACTCGCGGCTTGATGCAGTTTACTGCTCGCCTATTAAAAAGTGTTGAGCAACGCCAGGTTGATGATGTTTTCCTTGTCGGCACGCAGCACCTGGACCTTAATGACGAGCAAGTAAATGATGAAATTGAACGAATTTCACCAAAACTGATCCCCGCTGTTACTAGAGACATTGCTGACAAGGGTGATGCGATTGCCGAGAATATCGATAACGAACTTAGTAACGATGCGGCCAGCCAACTAATGACTTTGCTGCTTGCATCGTCATTGTCTCGGGCGGTAGGGGGGCGTATTGGCCTGTCGGAAAGTGAAGTAATTGAATTCTTGGCCGCGCCTAATCGTAAAGCTGATGAGTTCCTTGATGCACTTCAAAAACTACGTGAACAAGCTTGGTATCTGCACCGTGAAGACCAACGTTTCTATATTAAAGAAACAGAAAATCTTTCACGCCAGATCGAGCGTAACGCCAAGGAATTACCACAGCCAAAAGTCGATCAGGCTCTAATTAACAGGCTAAAAGGAATCCTTCATCCCAATCGTCGAAACGTCTATCAGGAAGTTCAGATTCTTCCTCGTATGGATGAGCTCAAGCTAAGTGGACCTCGTGTCCTTATAGTGATTAAACCAGATGGCAAAGTGCCGCCTAGTGAACTCACTAATTTCTTTGAGTTTCAGCAGGAAAAAAACAACTTACTTGTACTTACCGGACAGGACAGCATCATGGCTGATGCAGTAGAAGACCGTCTGCGTGAGCTGTATGCCATAGAACAAATTACCAAACGTCTGAAGGCCGGTGATACCTTATACGAGGAAGCTCGGGATAGGTTAGAAGAAGCAGAAGGGCGTTTTATCAAAGCCTTATCTGCGGCTTATAATACAATCCTATTTCCCGGTATCGATGAGATCGATGGATCTGATCGTTTGCTCAAAGTCACAATTGATCATGGCTTAAAAGTTGGGGAAGGTGACCAATCTGCCGAAGCGCAAATTGAAAAATTGATGTCAGATCCAAGAGCTAACTATAAATTAGCGTCAGATTTGGAAAAGGATTTCACTCAATTTTTTGCTATGGCAGAGTCGGAACTTTGGCCTTCTGGTGCCAATAACCGCCGCACCCCATGGAAGGATGTCGTCAACCGCGCCAAATGTAATTCAGGCTGGCCTTGGATGCCTGGCGGCAGCGGAATGGATACCCTCAGGGCTGCCGCTCTCAAGCAGGGGCGCTGGAGAATGGGCGAGGATGGTTATATTGAAAAAGGACCATTCCCGAAAGAAAAAACCAGCGTTAACGTCACGTTGGTGGGCACTAGTCCAGAAAATGGAGAGTCATTGATCACCTTGACGCCGAGAAATGCGGGTGAAAGTCCCGTTATCTATTTCTCGACTACACCAGAAGTACTGGATACTGATCCAAAAGTTGATGATTTGGAAAATTTTAGTACAAGGGAAGGTACCCTTTATTTTAAAGTTGCCGATCCAACCGGAAAGTATGAGTGTGGCCCCGCAACGCGCTGGGTTGCAGATCTAAAAATAAGGCATCAAATTGAACCTTCCGCAGATAAACGAAAGGTTACCTTGCAGTGTACGCCAAAAGCTGAGATGTACTACACCTTGGATGGCTCGAATCCGAAAGATGGGCAACCCTATGTGGCTCCGTTTGAAGTTGGTTCTAATGCTGCTCGCTTGTTGGTTTACGCTAAAGCAGGTGAAGCAACCAAAACAGCAGATTTCCCGATACAGCATAGCGGCGACAAAACTGTTCAGATAGATGACACCAAGCCAGCGAGTTTAATCAGCGGTAAGCGTGTACCGCTCGATACTACAGAAAAGGTCTTCAAGGTGCTTAACCGCTTTAAAGATCAAGCAAACACACGCTTTAAAGGTGTTCGCATTGAGATCGGTGAAGGAGAGAACACTGTTGGTGTTCGTTTTGGAGAGCGTCAAATCACAGCCGCGATGATCGAGGCGGCTATAAATAGCCTGCGGGACGTATTGAACGAAGCTGATGCTAATGTCTCGATTGCTGTAAGAGAGGGTATCAATTTTGAAAATGGCTTTGAAGCCAAAGAGTTCGCCAAGTTAGTTGGTATTGAGTTGAAACCTGGTGACATTGCTCAAGAAGAGTAGTCCCCCAAAAAAAGAGACTAGATATATGGCCAAGGCACAATCAAACAAAACCACGACAGGTGTTAAGCATCCGACGCTGGGTTTCGGTGTGCCTGCTAGCAGTGATCCTCACCACTTTAAAGTGATCATTCCAAAATCAAGTACCGGTAAAGTGCAAATTAGTGAGTATCTGGGTTTGCAGGCGCAAAGCGAAGAATTTTCTGTAGTTGATCGTGTGCAGTTAGACCGCACTCGTTGGACAGTGATACGCGCTGAAGTCCAACGTGCGTTGAATGCTCGCTTGAAAAGCTATGGCTTAGAAACTAGCTCTTGGCAAGTAGGCGAGAACATGCTTGATCGTTTGTTAGGTAAGGAGATTTGTGTTCTCGCTTGGGCAATAGAGGGGATGGAAATTGACAATATCCCAGTTGCAGTTCGCAATTGGTTAGCGCTTAGCCCAGAAGAACGTTGGTGGTTATTTGGCATGACGGCCAAAAGCACTGGGGGGGTTGAAGATCGCGATGTTGGGTGGCGTATTGCCTTGCGTCACGCGCTTGGGGATATCGTACAAACAGAGCAAATTCAATTCACTCAAGACAGCAGTGTCTCTTATAGTCGGCATGCATCAAAATTACACGAATTAAAGGAACCATCAGTAAATTATGGCGGCTTTAAATCATCTGATAATACCTGCTTGTTGTCTCACGATACCGGTGGTAACGATTCGTTATCTCTCGAGGCATCGAATGCTCAATTATCTATTGAACCTGCTCTAGGCAACTCAAATGCAGAGGAGTTCTTATTCTTGTTTGAAGCCAAACTCGCCAAAGCTATCGGGCAACCGGTTGGCGAAATGAGTAGTCCTGAGTTTTTGGTTAAAAAAGGTTCTACGGCAAACATAGTTTTGGCCAAATCACTACGTCCAGCTATTCGAGAGCTGCGTCAGAGTTTGCTGGATGATGGTGTGCTTGTGAAACAAGGTAATGTTTATGCTTTTGCACACGAGTACCAGTTTAAAAGCCCTAGTACGGCTGCTTGTGTTATAGCAGGTAATCCGCGTAGTGGTATGGATGCCTGGAAAGATTTACAGGGACGTAGCCTAAAAGATCTTGGATACGGTAAAAAGAACTAACAAGCCTTCTTTTCTTGGCTTTAAATCACTACTTAGTAGCCTATCCCATTAGGCTATTTTTTCGTCATTCTGGCCAAGGGCAGTGCACACAATCCTCATGCACTGCGTGTCCGCTGCGGTTGTTCTACGTTGTCCGTGGCCAAACTGGCTACAACAATATACGCCTACTGGGATAGGCTCTTGGCCGAACAAAAATGCATAATAGATTACAGGACGAGACCTCAAAACAAGTTAATTTGATTTTGCTCGATCTGTTTGGAGATAAAGACTAAATGGTAGAATTAACCCCATTCCTGCTGAAGGATGCCCCATCGCTGATTGAATCTGTTTTCCCAGCACAGAAGGTGTCTTTTGAAGCTCAAACTGAACGTAAAGCTGTTGCAGCTCAGACTTTGACAGGTTTAGGCTCCTATTGGAAAGGGCGTAAGCCGCTAATCCTAGTTCGTGCGATTGTACTTGGTAGCCTGCTACCTGTAACTGAGGATGCCAAGCGAGACCTCTCTGTATTCGAGAAGCTGATGGCGTTTGATGAAGAGAGTCTGGCCAAACGTGCATTAGCTGCGAATAAGCTTTCCGCGATGCGTTTACAAGAACTGATCCCAGTTAGTGACCCTGAGCGCTATTTTTCCGGTCGTGGCTGGCGGCGCGACATTACTGATGATGACAAACTTGTGCTTTACCGTCAGGCAATTGCGACATTTCGGAGCTATGAAGAGAAAGCTGGGTTGGGGAAACGCCCAGAAGAAATGAATCAAAATTGGCTTTATGCGGAAGTTTGGAAAGAAGTCAACCAGCACTACGCACACTTAGGAATAAAAGCCACTAATATTTCTGAACTTGTAGAACAACTTGGAATTTTACGCTATGGCCACCGTCCGCAGGTAGGAGATACCTTTAGCGGTGGTGGATCTATTCCATTTGAAGCCTTACGCATTGGCTGCGATGTGTATGCCTCCGATCTTAATCCCATTGCATGCATGCTTACTTGGGGGGCATTCAACATTATTGGTGCCGACCACGAGTCTCGCTTAGAGATTGAAAAAGAGAATCGTTCAGTTGCCCTGGCTGTAGAGTCAGTGATCGATAAACTAGGTATAGAAAAGGATGACAAAGGTAATTGTGCCAAAGCTTTTTTGTATTGCTTAGAAACGCGTTGTCCCGAGTCTGGCTGGATGATCCCTTTGTCACCAAGTTGGATTATTTCAAAGAACGGGAATGTCATAGCACAATTGGTACCTGATCATGCACAGAAACGATTCGATATCCGGATAAAAAATGGAGCTACCGATGAAGAGATGCGAGTAGCTTCAATTGGTACTATCCAAGATGGTCACATACAGTATCAATTAGATACTAAGAAATTTCGTATTCCGATTAAAACTCTACGTGGTGATTTTCGTGATTCGCAGGGCAATACGTGTAATCGTCTTCGCCGGTGGGAAAAAAGGGATTTCGTAGCTGTATCTGATGATGTTTTTCAAGAGCGTCTATATGCAATTCACTGGATATCTTGGGACACTGTAAATGAGCGAAGGCCAAGGACCTACTTTGCTGCGCCAACAATAGCCGATCTTCAACGTGAGCAGCAAGTGGAGAAAATCGTTGCAGAAAATCTAAGCTGTTGGCAAGCAGAAGGTTTAGTACCAGACATGGCCATTGAACCGGGTAATAAAACTGACGAACCAATTAGAACTCGTGGCTGGACACATTGGCATCATCTTTTTAATGCTCGACAGTTGCTGCTGTATGCGGAATTAAAGAAACGTACTACCGCAACTCTTTCTGTAAGCCTGTGCCAGATGATCAATACCAGCGCGCGTTTAACCAGATGGACTATTGGGGATGGCCCAGGTCGAAGTGGCGGCACTAAACAGGTTTTCGACAACCAGGCACTTAATGTTTTATATAACTATGGGTGTCGTGCTTCTTGTTATTTGCTTGATTCGCTAAACGTAAATATCCACGGTTCAGAAATACCTAAAGGTCTTCGATTTGAGCAGCGATGTCTACCGGCTGCTGAGGTCTCAAGTAATTGCGATCTCTTCATTACCGATCCACCTTATGCGGATGCGGTAAATTATCATGAAATCACTGAGTTTTTCATTGCTTGGCTTCGTAAAAATCCACCTAAACCTTTCGAAAATTGGGTATGGGATTCACGTCGTGCTTTAGCGGTAAAAGGCTCCGGTGAAGAATTCCGGCGTGGCATGGTAGCTGCATATAAGGCAATGGCAGACCATATGCCAGACAACGGTATGCAGTGTGTGATGTTTACGCATCAGGATACCGGAGTTTGGTCGGACATGATTGGTATTTTTTGGGCATCAGGATTGCAAGTTGTCGGCGCGTGGTATATCGCCACAGAAACAACTTCTGAACTTAAAAAAGGTGGTTATGTACAAGGTACTGTCATCCTGATGCTACGTAAACGCCCTACAGGCGAAAATTCCGGCTTTAAGCAGCGATTATTACCTGCTGTACGAGCAGAAGTTAAGCGCCAGATGGAAACCATGATGCACCTTAATGACGAAGTTAAAGACAAACTGGGTGAGCCGGTATTCAACGATTCCGATCTGCAAATGGCTGGTTATGCAGCTGCACTTAAAGTGCTTACGTCTTATACCCATATTGGAGGGGAGGATGTCACTAGTTTTGCTTTGCGGCCGCGCACTAAGGGGGAAGTGACGGTTGTGGATGAAATTGTGCAACAAGCTGCTGAAGCAGCAAATAGCTTGCTGGTACCGGAAGGTTTGTCTGCCGATACCTGGCAAAAAATAAACGGTATTCAACGCTTTTATTTGCGCATGATGGATATTGAAACTACTGGGGCATCTAAACTCGATAACTACCAAAACTTTGCCAAAGCTTTCCGAGTTGAAGATTACGGCAGGGTAATGGGCAATATGACAGCCAGTAAGGCGCAGCTGAAGAGGATACCCGAGTTTGCCTCGCGCGACCTAACGGACAGTACCGAAATTGGAACGAGCTGGTTGGGGCATTTGATCATCGGCATACAACAGATACTTAATGAAAAAGACGCTCAAATCATAATCGGTCAGCTACAGGGAGACTTACCAGACTTCATGGAGGTGCGACCAATATTGCTTGATATTTTAACCTTTATCGAGAATAAAGCTCCCGAGAAAGCCACTCGTGAGGCAGCTGAGGTGTTGGGGGCTCGCTTGAAGAATATGCGTGCATTTGGTCAATGACCAATGTGAGCAATATCGATGATGAATCAATGAAACGATTAGTTGGGTAATAACCTGGATGGAGATTCTACATCAATGAGCATTCGGCGATTTTCGTCACGCACACATAGGCTCGACAATAGCTTCCTGCTCGAGCACCTTGAAGGTGCTCGTAGTTACAAACGTATAGCTGGGTACTTTACGAGCTCACTCTTTGAGGTGGCTAACGAGCTACTTGATTCTATCCCGGATGTAAAAATTGTCTGTAATGTAGATATCCATCCTGAGGACCTGAAAGTGGCTCAGCTTCGTGAGTCCAAGATGATAGGTCGCTGGAATGAGCAGGACATTGAAGCCGAAAGTTTACTCAACCGCGATCGCTATCGACGACTTGACAGTTTTCTGGCCAAGCATGGTCAAGTAATACGAGTTGCTCCTGACAGTATTTGTGGTTTTTTGCACGGTAAAGCAGGTGTTATTGAGCTTGCTGATGGGCGAAAAGTTGGCTTCATTGGCTCTATGAACGAAACCAGCAGTGGCTGGCAACGTCATTATGAAATTCTTTGGGAAGATGAATCCCCGGAAGGAGTGGACTGGATTGAGCAAGAGTTCAATTTTTTGTGGAACGCTGCTCGCCCATTACCTGAAGCGGTTATTCGTGAGGTGAAACGGCGTGGCTATCGTAGAGAGGTTTTATTTGAAGATATCGTCGAAGATGATGATATAGCTCCTGCAGCGTTGATCGAGTCTCCACTTTATCGGCAGGGATTTTCCTTACAACCTTGGCAGCAAGGTTTTGTCAGTGAGTGCATTCGGCATTACCATAACCATGGCATTGTACGCTTATTGATTGCCGATGAAGTTGGTCTTGGAAAAACGCTTTCGATGGCTACTGCCGCACTTTCATTGTGTTTGCTTAGCGATCGCGATAATAAGAAACGCAAACCCGTTATTATTTTTGCTCCAGCCACGCTTTGTGAGCAATGGCAAGTAGAGATGATCGATAAACTGGGCATCCCTTGTGCTAGATGGCATACCCAAAAGAAAGCTTGGTTAGACCCTGAAGGAAGGATCATCTCGCCAACTGGACAAGAGCATATTGCAAAGTGTCCGCTTCGCGTAGGAATTGTATCCACGGGCCTAATGATGCGTGACTCGTTAGAGAAGCAGCATCTGTTGGGATTGCATTTTGGTGTGGTGATATTGGATGAAGCGCATAAAGCGCGGAGCAGACAAGGATTTGGCAAAGTTGCCGGTTCGTATAATGAGTTACTCACTTTCATGCGTGAAATCGCTGCACGCTCAGATCATGTCATTTTAGGCACGGCTACCCCCATTCAAACCAACTCTGAGGATTTATGGGACTTGATTGGCATCTTACATCAAGGTAGTGGTAATTTTGTGCTCGGCAATGACTTTGCTAAATGGCATCGCCCACAGGAAGTGATACCTATATTATCGGGAAAGCAGAGCGTTACTAAACCTAGTTTTGCGTGGGAACTGCTTCGTTCACCATTGCCAGTCGTGGATTCAACTAACGAACAGTATGCTCGCCGCTTATTCAGCTCTATTCGTCAGGATTTGGATTTAATTTATCAAAATGAAAAATGGGATATAAAGAATACGCTCTCTGACCTTTCAGAGGACTCAATAGAATATCTTGAAGATGAGCTGGATAGAGATATAGCTGGTGCCAGTTTTTTTCAGCGTGAAAACCCACTAATCCGTCACATCGTTTTGCGCAAACGTGTAACGCTTGAAGATGCCGGTCTTTTGCCCCGTATAGGTGTAGATATTCATCCTGATCGGGAGTTGTCAAAGGAAGTTTACCAATTTAATAATTTGTTCGAAGGGAAAGCCTTGAGAACAAACGAGGACTTCCGACAAGCCTACGCAGAGGCGCGACATTTTGGCAAAGCCCTTGCTCTGAATGGTAAAGGCAGTGGCTTCATGAAAAACCTTATGGAGCAACGGATTTGCTCGAGTATTGCCGCGGGATTAAATACGGCCCGAATGTTATTGGAAGGTCGGACTGTTCGTGAGGAAAGCGATGAACAGCTGATTGAGATTAAAGCCGAAAGCCCGGATGAAATTACGGTTCTGGAAAGGATGATAGTTAGACTTGAGCATATAAAAGAAGATCCGAAACTCAACGCTGTGATTCATTACCTTGAGAAGGAAAAGTGGCTGAAATTTGGAGTCATTATTTTCAGTCAGTATTACGATACATCTAAGTGGATCGCCGACTCACTTGCTGAACGTTACCCTAATCAGGCTGTGGGTCTTTATGCTGGTGCAGGTCGCAGCTGCCTTTATCAAAAGGGTGAAAGTGTCAATATTGAAAGGGAAACGCTTAAGCGTATGGTTGCTGAGCACCAACTTGAAATCATGGTTGCCACGGATGCCGCTTGTGAAGGCCTGAACCTTCAGACATTAGGTACGTTGATCAATATTGACTTGCCATGGAATCCGACACGATTAGAGCAGCGTATTGGCCGGATCAAGCGATTTGGCCAAGTTCGTGAAAAAGTCAATATGCTTAATCTCGTCAACGAGCAAACCGTGGACGAAAAGGTTTATGAGAAACTGTCTGAACGAATGCAGGACCGTTACAACCTTTTCGGCTCTTTGCCTGACACCATCCGTGATGAATGGATAGAAGATATTGAAACTATGGGTGAGAAAATGGATGAGTATATTAACGCCCAGAAGCAGGCTAATGGGTTTGATCTGCGATATACAGAGACAATGTCTCCTTCAGATAAAGATTGGCGTAATTGCTCCAACGTGCTCTCGCGTCGCGATTTCACAGAGTTAATGATGTCCGGGTGGAGCGAAAGTAAATGAGTTCTGGAAAAATGTTTACCTATGATCAGCTCATGGTCCCATCAATGAAGGCCTTAGTTAACTTAGGGGGATCGGGTAGTATCGATGAAATCTATGAGACTGTGGTTGTGACCTGCTCCCCGTTGATTAGTACACCCCGATGTTAGTAATGTCTTCATAAGCCACATGAGGACATCCCCATGAAGAAGCGTTTTTCCGACGAACAGATCATCAGTATTCTCCGCGAGGCCGAAGCCGGAGTTTCTGCCCGCGAGCTCTGCCGCAAGCATGCTATTTCCGATGCCACGTTTTACACCTGGCGTAAAAAGTATGGCGGCATGGAGGTGCCCGAGGTTAAGCGCCTGAAGTCGCTTGAGGAAGAGAACGCACGACTCAAGAAGCTGCTGGCCGAAGCCATGCTGGATAAGGAGGCGCTTCAGGTGGCACTGGGCCGAAAGTACTGACGACAGACCAGAAGCGGGAAGCCGTGGTGTTGATGTGTGATGCGACCGGTCTGTCGCAACGTCGTGCATGCAGGCTTACAGGTTTGTCACTGTCGACCTGCCGTTACGAAGTGCAGCGTCCGGCATCGGATGCGCATTTATCCGGGCGCATCACCGAACTGGCACTGGAGCGCAGGCGTTTTGGCTACCGCCGCATCTGGCAGCTGCTGCGCCGCGAAGGGCTTCATGTTAATCACAAGCGAGTATACCGGCTCTACCATCTGAGTGGACTCGGCGTAAAACGCAGACGTCGTCGTAAAGGGCTGGCAACAGAACGTCTGCCGCTGCTCCGCCCGGCGGCGCCCAATCTGACCTGGTCGATGGATTTTGTCATGGATGCGCTGGCCACCGGTCGCAGGATCAAGTGCCTGACCTGCGTTGATGACTTCACGAAGGAGTGCCTGACGGTCACCGTTGCCTTCGGGATTTCAGGCGTGCAGGTCACGCGTATTCTGGACAGCATTGCGCTGTTTCGCGGCTATCCGGCTACGATAAGAACCGCTCAGGGCCCGGAGTTTACCTGCCGCGCGCTCGATCAATGGGCTTTTGAGCATGGCGTGGAGCTGCGGCTTATCCAGCCCGGCAAGCCGACACAGAACGGATTTATTGAGAGTTTTAACGGGCGCTTTCGCGATGAATGCCTGAATGAACACTGGTTCAGCGACGTCAGTCATGCCAGGAAAACCATCAGTGAATGGCGTCAGGACTATAACGAGTGCCGCCCGCACTCCACACTGAATTATCAGACGCCGTCTGAATTTGCGGCAGGCTGGAGAAGGGGTAATTCTGATAGTGAAGGATCCGACATTACTAAGTGAGCGTTGTATCTAATTCTGGGAGCAGGTCAGAGAAGTAATGTTGAGGCTTGCTATAAAGGATAAATCGTACAGCAGCTTTTCCCAATAACTTGAACTAGATCATACCATCTAACTAAACGTCCTTTATAAGTAATGGTAGGATTGATAGGTAGCCTGAGCGAGGGGATCGTAGTGGATAAAGCTTTCTGTACTATTGATGAAAAA
>Ga0157358_1000765_pt1 | contig 13743 bp, 6 predicted proteins | sample AttcapACBM2_FD_111484 | JGI IMG/M metagenome (GOLD analysis project Ga0157358, IMG submission 111484) | Fungus gardens microbial communities from leaf cutter ant in Botucatu, State of São Paulo, Brazil - Atta capiguara ACBM2 | ecosystem: Host-associated > Fungi > Mycelium > Unclassified ...
GATGACATGGTCACAAGTCATGAGACATATGGAAGGACAAAGAAGGTTCTAGAAGGATGACATTATACAACATGTACAACATATGTTGACCTTAAGGCAAATATATAGCTGTTTAGGGTAGGCTAGAAGTAGTTAGCATAGACAATGAGGTTTTAGTATATAAGGTAGACAATCCTATACAGAGTTCTCTATTGAGTTCTCTTGTGTTAACCCAATACAAGGTTCTATTCATTGACCCACTCTAAGGTCTTTGAGTCGCAACAGTTCTCTTGTTTTCTCTACTATCTAATTATTATAACCTAAGAGTAGTAGCTACAATAAGTTTACAAATAAGCAAATTTCTTTACAATGGCTAGTATAATGAGAGTTTGGAGAGAATAAGATTGATATTAGTATTAGAGTTATATTTAGAAACAATATATAAATTAGAAACATCTGTTAATACAAATATAAAAGAGAATAAGAGTTTCCTCAGATTCTGTAGTTATAAGAGAACATCTTTTTCACTATTTCTATATCTTCTTCCATGCTTTGTATCATACTCAGACTTTCATCTACCATCTGTGCCCCTATTCATTGCTAGTTGTTCTCATTTGTCATCTAACATATCATTCATTGCTTTAAGACTGTTATTCACTGTTTTCTTATCTTCTTTTATTGGCCAGTAAATTATTACTATCTCTGGTTTATTATTCTAAAGAGTTTTATTGTTTCTAGCTGTTGTAAGAAAAATTTCAATCCTGATACTGCCACTAAAGTCCATGAAGTCTCCTTTGACCTTAGAGCACCAAATATTGCTACCAACTCTACAGAGCTTATTTGTTAGACTATGTTATTTTTTACTATAGACCTTTACTGATTTAAGTCTTGTCCATTGTTATTGTCTCTCCTCCTCTATTACTAGTAGAAATCCTTCTTCCTTTCTAGGCTAATATTCTAAATGCTTCCATTAGAAACACCTCTGGTCATGCTGTCCTTATCATTTCTTATAAAGTAAGCTAATCTAGAAGTTTTAAATGTATATTATATATATATAAAATTATTAGAGCAACTAGCAGGGTTGTTACAAACCAAAGACCTTAGAGTGGGTCAATGAATAGAACCTTGTATTGGGTTAACACAAGAGAACTCAATAGAGAACTCTGTACAGGATTGTCTACCTTATATACTAATACCTAATGGTCCATGCGAGCTATTTCTAGCCTACCTGAAATGACTATGTGTATGTTTCAAGGTCAACATGTGTTTCATACATTGTATAACATCATCCTTCCAAAACCTTCTACATCCTTCTATATGTCATATGACTTGTGACCATATCAGCTGATGTGACCTGCTATGTGACAGCATGATCTTGTCACTCAAACCCTAACCCTAGTTCTAAAAATAGAATAAATCGAAAATAAAATAAAAATAAGAAGATATTAAGTCCACTTCTTTCGTTCTTGACAAGGGTCTATGAAGTTTTGCAAACTTTCACAACCTTCAGAGTAATCTAAATTTTATTAATATAGTACTGTAAATATACTACTTATCTTCAGGAGAATCTAAGAGAATAGAGTAAGATTTTTGGAGGTAAAAATTATTCTATATAGCTATAACTAATCTTCTAAATCAGCTTACTTAATAAGAAATAATAAAAATAGTATAACTAGAAGTATTCCTAATGAAAATATCAGTCTGGAAAAGAAAAAAGATTATTATTAGTAATATATGGAAGATAGTTGGGCAATAGTTATGGTTAAACTCTGAGATCAGCAGTAGAGATAGTATATCAGAATTATAAATGATAGACTTAATAATTTATTTTTATCTCTTATTTTAATTTTGAAACTTAGAGTTAGTGTTAGCATGACATCACAAGTTACTGTCACAAACTGTCACACATCAGTCACTGTCACACTATCATACAATCACATACTATAATGGAAAATAGTAGAAGGTTTTAAAAGGAGTAACATTATTATAATGTGTTTGATATATGTTGACCTTAAGGATAATGTATGACATTTAGGATAGGTTAATGGTACTGTATCATGGACCAGTAACTTAGCATATATAAGATAGACAGTTCTGTACTAAAAACTCTATCAAGTTCTCTTATAATTATTCAATCTAAGATTCTTTTCTTATTTCAACTCTAAAAGATTTGAATTATAATATGATGTTATATGTCAAGTCCACCCATTTGGAAGATGCATTCCTGTAGTAATGCTACCTTTACAATATCTATAAAACAAGCCCATCTTCCATGATAGTCACTCTTCTTATAACATGTCTCTGCAGTAGTGATGCAACAACTAGGATATCTAGTCTTTTATGACAGAGATACTCTTATTGAACTCAGTCTTTCATAGTAGAGTTCTCCTATCTTACAGTCAGTATCTCACCACTAAAATCTCTACTTTAGATGATACACTGAAACTCCAAGCATCTCTTATATATCCAACTTGTATATAAGACTAGTAGTTACACTGTAATTCACTAGTCTGATAATCAACAAAAATAATCTCTATTAAATTTAATCCCCAGTGTTCAATGGCAACATATCAAATCAGTACTCATTTCTATCTTAGACTTCATCTATTTATCTAAAGTTGTGACTATACAGCAAACAGATGGTGTTAGGAACAGACCAGCCACTGAACCAGTTACACTAAAAGTGCGCAATGTCAAGCTTAGCTTTGACATTTGGCTAGTACTATATATGTACTTTATACTGTACTCCTGACAGTAATGTCAAGATTACAGAAAGTAGACTTAGTTTCTTTTTATTTTCTTTCTTATTTTATTTTATTTTCAATTTATTTTTCATTTTTCTATTTTTAGAAACTCTGGGTTTAGGGTTAGAATTGATTGGTCACACTGTCACATCTGTCACATTTGATGGTGTGGTCACAACATTGATTATGGGACTTAAGAGAAGAGAGTAGAAGGTTCTGGAACAAAATAATGTCATATAACATGGACACCATATATGGCCTTATGCTTTACACATGGTCATTTAGGATAGGATGCACAGTATCTAGCACAGACCATCTGTAAGGGTATATAAGGTAGACTATTTTATAAAGAGCTCTCTATCAAGTTCTCTTGTGTTATCTAATATAAGGTTACCTTATAATCCAACTCTAAGGGTTTTGAGCTATAACAGATAGTACAGTATATAAGCTGAAGCCAAGGTCATTTAAATAAGTTTACAACACCAAGCTTATTACACAGTATTTCCATACTCCATACATTTCTAAGCCAACCCCTTATGCTTTCATCTTCTAATGTGAACTATGCATGACACATGGTAGAATTATGAAAACAAATACTATAGACTTTGATAGTAGTTTTGGGCCTTAAATCAAGAAAATAGATACCATAAACTTTAATAACAGTACTAAGCAAGAAGTTTGGAACTTTATAAGTTTTGGCAGTAATATTAGGGCCAAAAAAGCAGATTTCCTTACAAATATCTCCTATCTCTATCCTTTTAGATTTTTCTAGAGATAAGCTATATCATTATAATTTGTGGTCAATAAAACTTAGGTTTTTCTAGAGGTTGTGAAAATCTGTGAAACTCCATGGATCCTGTTAGTCACCCTAACAGTTGTCCCTAACCACATGAATACAATTATTTTATGATTAGGTTAGTAGTATTTTACTTGATTAGTATGGACTTGTAAGTATAGTCTTATCCATATTTATGGAGTTTTGGGAGTATTCTGCAATATCAAACATTATTAGAAAATAGAAAAATACAGAAGAAAGGTTAGATAACAAAGAAGAGTAATCTAAGAATATCATTTTACAATGTTACTCTAAGATTTCTCAGGAGTGATTTTATTTCTGTTATCAGAATGACTGAGTGGAAACATGAAAAAACTCCAGAGCTTTAGGAAATCCTAAATATTGAATCTTAAGATAACTATATAACTCACCATTAAAAAATCCTAAGAGAATAAGATAGAGGTTCTTAAGAACAGCTTTTTAGGTACAGTTTATACTTAAGGGCAAAAGTCTGCAGAATTTGTATCAAGTTTGAACAAGTGTGAGAGCTTATCCAAAAGAGCATAGTTGTGGACTTTTGTGAACAACCTTGGATTCAGCTTATGTAATATACTATCTACTTATTGCTTGGTCATAACTTCAGATAGTAAAACAGAGTTTGAGATAGTAAATGCTAGTAGAAATAAGTATGTTACTAATTAATACTGTAGTTTAGTATTTAGAGTAGTGAGAACTATGGTCAATTATCAGACTAAAGATTACAGTATGTCTATCAGTTTTTAAATACTACAAATAAGTATCTAAAATATTTGGATACTTAAGTAGTACTATTACTATATAGTCTAGTGATTACTCACATTGAGTGAGATCAGTGTTTATACCTAGCTCTAAGCTGGCTAGATATTTGACCAGAATGATCTATAGTAAGACATTAACAGGGTATTATAAGAGAGCTCTCCAACTTTGAACCCTTCAAGCCACAAATACCACCAATCATTGTTACTAAATTCATAGACCTCTAAACCTCTTAGACAATCCTATAGAATTTGCCAAGCCAACTCTACTACTTTTATATTTCAAACTCTATTGAATGCTATTATTTTATTTCACACCTTATATTGTGTATTAATCAGCCTCTACTGTTTATAGCTAATATTGTAGAGACTTCTATCAGAGTACCTGACTACTTGAATGTTATTATTTCTAGTATTACAACTCAAATTCAAGTGTAAAAGCAAAAGATGAACTTTATATTAGATTAACACAAGAGAACTTAATAAAGTTCCAAGTACAAAGTATCTATCTTATATACACTTTGCTAATGGTTCATGCTATACTAAACAAGTCCATCTGTCTGGAAAATACATACCCATAGTGATACTGCCCCCTCAACATCTATTATATAAGCCTGTTTTCCATGATGGCCATCTTTTTCACAACATACCCCAGCAGCAGTGATGCAAAAAACCAGATTTTCCATTTTCCATGATAGGGATACTCCTATTTGACTCAGTCTCCTATAGCAGAGTTCTACTTCTGTTAGTGTCTTACCACTGAAACCTCTGCTTGAGGCAATAGAGGCTATACTGCTGAAACCCCAAGCATCTTCTATAGTTCTTACTTGTATATAAGACTAGTAGTTATACTGTAATTCACTAGTCTGATAATTAATGAAGATAACTCTGATTGAACTCAATTTCCAGTGTCTAACAGCAACACACCAATCAGTACTCACTCTCATCTCAGAGTTCTTTCTTTTACCTGAAGTTGCAACTATATGACAGTCAGATGGCATAGCATATAAGTTGAAGCCAAGGTTGTTCTACAAGTTTGCACATCTCCAAGCCAATCCTGTAAAATTTCACCTCCAGTATGAACTGTGCCTAACATACATATAGATGGTTGGGAATATTGGTGTGTAGCCTGAAAAGGTTCAGAGCATAAGAAATCAAATGAGTAGATGAGTGCAGATATAAGAAAGAATCATGGAATATAGATCAGCTAAAAAACACAAAAGAGAAAAGTCTCAGAAGAGCCAGTTCTTTTATAAATATAGACAACTTTGTTTTAATACCCAATATTCTATTTAACTCTTTAGTCAACTTCACCACAAACTGTGGTCTCCTATCCAATATCACATACTCTGACAATTCATGCAACTTCCATATATTATTTTAAATAACTGCTGTTACACCAGAAAATGTTTTTTTGTGAAAACATGTAATTTCCTAAGGTTTTTAAGCATATATAACTTCTTTGAAGACATTAGCAAGAAGATCTTACACTCCTAAATGATGTCTCAGGTCCTCTCAAGTGAACAGCAGTCAAGGGGCAGTATAATTCAAAGGGGTTTTAAGTAATAAGAAATACTACTTGTAAATGACTAGCTACAAATTGTGTACACTTATGAGAGTTTTATTGAGTTACACATGTTTGGACAGTTAAATAATACAAGCACTCATCAGATCAGAAGCTGATAGAGTTCAGAATGAAGGAATAGAAAGGAGTAGCTATAGAAATGGAAAAAGAAAGAATATAATAGACTCTCATGAACAAAGATCAATTATTGGATTGATGTTGAGTTGCAGATGAAAAAATGGCCATGTACTTGCAAGGCCTTAAAGAGCTTCATTATAGTTTCAGGCTTCATTCTCTAGTTTCATTCTTTGTATTTTTAGACTAATACATAAGCTACAAGTGGAGGGAAGTAAGGAAGAAAACTCCTATCTGAATACTCCTACTTGAGAGCAGTTTAACTTCTATCTTATTGAGTGAGCATTGTTAGCACCTGCTATCACTTTCAGATAAGTTTTGGAGAGTTCTACAAGCTTGGAAAAGACTGGCAAAGTGAGTAGATATTCACCTCCACTATATGCTCAATAGGTCTCTTCTTATTGAAAGAACCATTTATATTTCTTATATAAATAGGCCTTTTTATTTTATTTAACTTAAATCCCTGCTTTCTTACAAATTCTAAGCTTATCACTAAACTTATTACTCTACTATCCAACAACATCTTTACTATCACTCCTTCTTGAGTTTCAATCCTTTCCAACCCAATTTTTACTGTGACTTCTCTCAACATATTTTCATTGTCTAGGTTGTAGCAGAATATATTATCTACTATTCTAGAGAATATTACAAACCTATTATAACTAGAACCTAATTGAAGACTATTAGATTCTCTTCTCTATTAAAATTATTGTTTACATTTTTCTCATACTCCAATCTTCTTCTCTGTTCCATTCTTCTCTGGTTTTCTCTTTTTTTATAGTATTGTACAATATGTCCAAAACCTCTACAGTTGTAGCAATTTCTGCCTTGATTCATATCCATAGTATATAGATCATGCCTAGAGATGAATCCTACCCACTGTTGCAGGTGCACCATGACCATATTCATTCTCTCCACTCTCTTTATTGGAGTAGGCCCTACCAGTGTCTACTGTTAAACCTCCTACCTCTGGAGCTGAGGCAGTTATTGTTTTTGTGCCCTACCAATATTTGCTGGTATGTTCAACCTTGAAGCTTGAGCTCCTATCTCTCTCTTATTCTCTCTCCAGTGTCTATTCAAATTTGTCACTCTTTTATACCACTGATTTATACTTCTTAGAGGTTATTCTGCCTCTATCAACTTTCTTTGAATTGCTCTATTTATACCTTTCTTAAATTCTTTCACTAATGGCCTTGCTTTATACCTACTTCCTCTCACTGTTCTTCTGAACTCCTGTACAAATTCTTCTATTGTCTTATTTCCTTGTTTTATCTTCTTCAATTTAGTTACCTTCATTGTCTCATCATCTCTTTTTCCAAATTCTCTCTTAAGGTCCACCAAAAATTCCCCTACTGTTGCATATTCCAATACTTACACCTTCAAATCTTTCAAAATATTTTCCTTCCAAATATCAGCTGACTCTCCTTGTACATATAATAATACCTATTGAATCTGCTTCTCCATTGTTGTTTCCCTTATCCTTATCCTAATATAAAGTCTGTATGCTGTCAAAAAACCCAAGACTTTTCTATAACCCCATCAAATGTTTGTAGCTTAGCCATCTCTATGTTTGACCCAGTGTTAGGTCTAGGGACTACTGCTGCTGCCTTTCCTGCTATAAGTGTTTGTATTTGCACCTGCATAACTGCCAACTGTCTCTAGTACTGTCTGATAACTTGTTCATAATTGTTTAATTAATGTTGACTTATGTTGATATAAAGGGGTAGAGAATTAGGTAATGATGAAAGTGGTAGTGGTATAAATGGTGAGAAGGTGTAGAGAGGTAATGTAGAGGAGTCTATACTGGCCTTATTCTCAGAATTATGATCTGAACTTGATGCTATCTCAGTAGGTGTTAGTAGATACTCTTCTTGTCCTACCTCACATTGTCTACTAATTACTTACACTACCAACTACTGCCCTAATCAAATTGTAAATGATTTTGTCTTAAAAAAGATGTTCTATACCAGACCACATTTGAAGAGCTACTGTTGTTCTTCTACATGTACAGGTCACAAGGAAACACTGCAGTACAGAGCTTCTACTACAAAATTTTTATTTAATACATCGATATAAGCCCTTTTTGAAGGTATTAACAAGAAAATCTTATACTCCTAGATGATGCCTCAGATCCTCTTGAGCAGACACCAGCTCAAAGGATGGTGTGATAACTATTAATCAAACCATATCTCAGAAAGAAAGAATTTTTAGGAATAAGAAATACTACTTGAAAATAACTAGCTATGAATTATACATACTTATGAGACTGTTTTACTAGGTTATAAATGTTTGGACATTTAAATAAGGTAGAAACATGTTATATCAGAAGTTAATAGAGTCCAGAATAGTGAAGTGAGTAGAAACAACTATGGAAATGGTAAAAGAGAAATAAAATGAGCTCATGCAAGTAGGAATCAATTATCAGATTGATGTTGGGTTGCAAATGAAGAGATAGCCATGTGCTCATAAGATCTCAAAAAGCTTTATTATGGTTTCAGTTTTCATTCTCTAGATTTATTCTTTGCATTTTTAGACTAATACATAAACCATGAGTGGAGAGGAGTTAAAAGAGAGAACCTTTATCTGAATACTCCTACTTAAGAGCAGTTTAACTACTATTTTATTAAGTGAGTGTTACCAGTACCTACTATCACTTTTAGATGAGTTTTGGAGACTTCTACAAGCCTGTAAAATGCTGGCAAAGTGAGTATCAGTTAGTATCTTCAGTCATAAGGTTTGACTTGATAGGTGTCTTCAAGATATATTACCTGGGATAAATAGTGTTGTTGGAAGCTTTTAAGGAGCTTTGTAATCTATTTACTAGATTTTCCAAAAGAGCTTGTTACATAGTGTAAGGTTTACTGTTTCAAAGTGTATTATCAAGGAAAAGAATTTGCAAGCAGATGTTACTTATATATTCCTTTTAATATCCTTCCTAACTTCATCCTTTCACATTTATGAGAGCTCTTTTAAGAGTTTTATATATTCTAATTATCTTCTATATTATTTTTTCTATACCTTCTATCAATTTCTAAAGCCAATATCATCCTCTTTGAATTCTTTAGTACACAATTAATTACATAGTTCTTGTTGCATCCTAGTATAACCTCTTTTCTGCTTGATACCTGTCAATATTTACAAAATATCAGTAAGCTTTAACACAATATGAACAACTAGACTTCTTTTGCCTAGCTAATACACTCCTTGAGTCTAGGTTCTGGCTATTCTTCTTAACCAAAAAGCAATGTTGCTCCCAGTCAAGATTAATTAGAAAGTAAGAGTAAGAGAGGGTCCTATGTTGAATAATCTTAGGAAATAGAATTGAGTTTTAATGTTACAACTTAAGCTCAAGTTGTTAGAATTGTGAACAATGAACTTGGTTTTATTTATTTTCTTTCTCTTTTATTTTCCAATTTTTCCTTTATTTTAATTTTAATTTTCATTTCACTTTTCTTTATTTTGAACTTAGGCAAAGGGTATAGTGATGTTACAATGTGTGACAGATGTGTGACACAAGTTACAGTCACCAGTCACACCATCATGTGATACAGAGAAGGGCATAGAAGGTTCTTGTTAGATATAGTTTATATCTTATTATCTAAGATCTGGTAGAACATCTTGAAAGTCTAGAATAAGTAATTATATGTTATCCAAGAAAGTGAAAGGTGAATTGAAATAACCTTCAGCTTTAGCTTGTGTGCTACACCTCTACTAGTTACACAGATTACATATTTCAGATCAGAACTTAGGAACTTAAAAGATAGAAAAACTATCAAAAGATAGTGAGGTATATTGTTGCTAACACTGAAAGAGAGTGTTAGTTTTAATTGATTTTTAGGATAAGCTAGTACAGTGTAGACTACTGGATTATATACTAGTTAGTATACCTAGGGTAGCTATCTAGAATATAACTACTAAGCAAGTTACTCTGATTTCTAGTAATTCTCAGATATTAAAGAATAGAAGTCTATAGAGTTAATCAAGACCAGTAAGGATATCTGAGATAGAATAAAGGTGTGTAATTTACACTGGAAGAGATTAGGAAGTGCAGATAAGGGAGTAGAGTTTATCCATAGGTCAGAATGAATGTGAGTAGAACATAGAATGTAATAGTTCTGGAACAAATAACATTATACAGCATAGCAACAGCACATTGGCCTTATAGAGTGCATATGGACTTTAGAGTAGGTTAGTTACAGTGTGTATATAGACTACAGTCTAGAGTATATAAGGTAGATTAGTTTGTACTTGGAACTCTATCAAGTTCTTTTATATTACTCAATACAAAAGTCACTTTTTGTCTTTACTCAAAGGCTTAAGTCATAACACAAGTGTAAGAGTAAAAGATGAACCTTGTATTGGGTACAAAGTGTCTACCTTATATACACTTGGCTAATGGTTTATACTATACTAAATCTAGCCTGATCTAAAGAACATGTGTACTATATGCTATTGACATGTAGTATAACATTATTATTCTAGAACCTTCTACAAATTTTTGTGTGATATATGATTGTGTGACTGTGTTATGTGTCATATGACCAATATGTGATATTTTGTGACATCATGCTAATCTCTAACCCTAAGTCTAAAGAATAAATAGAAAGAAAAATGAAAATAAGAAATGAAATGAAAATAATTCAAGTTCATTATCTTCAACTCTGATATCTAGGTTATGTCAGAATTGTTCTACTAGATTAAAATACATTTTAAAAAATATTTAAGATAACTACTATCTTCAAGAAACCTTATTTTATTCTCTTAGGTTTCTTCTGAAAATGAATACTACATGTACTTTTCTAAATAATATACTTAGATTTCTCCTAAAGATTAAAAACTTTACCCAGTTGTCCTAACAGATATAAGATTTGAAATAAGAGTAAACTCCACTATAAAAGACCAAGTACTTGTAGAGTTTCAAAGAGAAAAACTTTACTATGGAAAGTAGATTACTTACAGAGTTTGAGATAAGAGTAAGTCTGTTATAAAAGATATCAATACTAGAGATTGGACTTTGACATATAATACAACTGCTACTCTAAATACTATCAAGTCTATTCTAATATATAGGAGATATGCTTGCCTAATAATAAAGTGATAGTACTTCAGTAATCAGAAACTCCTAAGAATAAAGAGACTAATCTAAAGATAGTGTAGGAAAGTAGATCAATATATATGTAGAAATTAGTAGGATATTATGGAGTTCACTGAAGTTTGTTAGAAAGAGAACTAAGTTTTCTGATAGAGAATGGATATGAAAAAAGGCTATTAGTAGAGAAATTTAAGCAATAATTAAATGGAAAAATCAGAAAAAAGTTAGTAAAAGTAAAAAAAATCCTTTTTAAATAATTAGAGAGTAGTATAAGAGATCTGTTTAGCTAAATGAAAACTAGAGGCAGTCTACTAGCAACTGCTAGTTATAATTGTTGGTAATTGAGATAGTCTTTATATAAAATACATAAAGAAAACTTAATAGAATTTAAACTACTACTTATACTTAATCTATATACTATTTAATCCTAATCTATTACTATTTATAGAACATGCCAGAACATTTTATTATACCTATAGTATCAGAGTTGAAGACAGTAGACTTTATTTTTCTTTCCCATTTTAATTTTAATTTTATTAATTTTCTTATTTTGAAATATTGAGTTAGAGTTTAGTATTATAGTTACATAATCATATAACACATGAAAAAATATAGAAGTTTCTAGAAGAATAATATTATACAGCATATTAGCAGCATGTTAACCTTATGTAATATGTATGACCTTTAGAGTAGGTTAGTGATAGTCTTGCACAGACCACTATCTAGTGTATATAAGGTAGACACTTTATACTAGAAATTTTATTGAGTTAACCCAATATTATTAACTTAACTTTAAGTCTTTAATTGTAAATATATAGATTTTATTACCACAACTCCATTGACCCCACATTCAAACTCCAGCAGCTGCTAGCATCTATGGAATTATTGTTCTATGTCTTCTATTGCCATTAGATAAATCTCTGTCTACCTTTTCAGATAAATATTCTAGATATTTCTATTAGAGTTTCTGATTACCTGAATACTATTATTCCTTGGTTATGTTAGTATTGTTCTGCTAGATTGGAATGGACTGGACTCTAGAGTATTAGAATAGTTGCTGCCTTCAGTATCAAAGTTAAAAATAATGGACTTTATTTAGTTTTTTTTTCACTTTTATTTTCTTCTTCTTCTTTCTTTATTTTCTATGCTTGGAGATCTAGGAGTAGGGTCTAGTGTGACATCACAGTCACATGATGGGTCACATATGTCACATGACACTATCACAGTCATGGGATCATAGTGGAAGGATGTAGAATGTTCTAGTATGGTGACATTATACAGTATGTGTAATATATGTTGACCTTAAAGCAAACACATAGTCATTTAGGGCAGGTTACAGACCCTGAGCCAGTAGTATATAAGGTAGACAATCTTGTACAGAGTTCTCTATCAAGTTCTCTTGTATTAACCCAATACAAGGTTTATCTGCTTGACCAACCCTAAGGTCTTGAGTTTGTAACATTCAGGAGACTTCATTCTGTTCTCTTAGGTTTCTCCTAGAGGTAAGTTTTGCCCTGTATATTATTTGGACAATATATCTTAGATTTCTCCTGGAGCTTGAAAGGCAAACTCCATTTTTCTGTCCAGTTGCTCTAACACTTAGTATCTATTGAGTGAGAATGATCCAAATAAGAGAGAAATACTATAGCATAATTACATTATGATTTATTATCAACCAAGACAAGTCAGATCCACTCAAACAAATCCACTCAACACCATCACAAGATCCAAGACAAGTTCTGTAAATGTAATCAATCATAAAAATCATATTTACAATTGTTAATTTCAAGTGCATAGTCATTAATGAACTTGAGACAAGCAGATAGTGGATACATTATGTATGTATGTGCAGGTGCAAGCCTGCAACATAAAAGACAAGAATATGTATGTTCGAATAGTAAGGGTCATTACAAGAACTAAATGAGTGGGCAGTAGATAAAGACTTAGATATAATGTGCAGGTGTATAAGTATTAATCACATTTCAGAGACAGACGTCCTGAAAGAGGTCCTTCATCCGTCGAAGCTTCTGATAACGTCCTCCAGAACATCATCTGCCCTCGGGACATCCGTTTTACCCATCTCATTCATCACTGCACCTTCGATGGTCACGTTAATACCCATCCCTTTGCATCCTTTTACCTCTGCTTCACTCATGCCGAGTGCATCTCTCGGGATCCAGATGGTCCTCTGCGGTCTCGAGATCGCCGGGTGTGCATAACCAAGGTCAGCATCCTCATTTCTCTCACGATTACCTGCATTGTCCTTGTCCTTGCTAGATGACTCATGTAGGGTGCCAACGGCTTCGGTCTCCGCATTCCGTTCTTGTGTCAATTTTTCATCACCTCTTCCAGTCTCGCCTGCCTCGGATTCAGCATTGTCCGTGACACCTTTAGCCGGAGAATAGGTCTTATCCTTCAAGCTCAAAGGAAGAGCATACAACAGTGGGCCGTACGAATGATTGATGATCATATGGAAACCCATAGTGAGAATAATCAGGACGATCATGAGGATGGCATGGGGATAAGCATGAGCCAAGAAGAACAGGCCGCACAAGCAAACCTGTAACGGTCTATTCAGCAAAATGAAAATTCTGAGCCACATCCAAAGCTCACCTCTTCGATGTAGAGGCCGACAAATACCTGTTGGATAGCCTTCGGGA
>Ga0157358_1000766_pt1 | contig 13737 bp, 15 predicted proteins | sample AttcapACBM2_FD_111484 | JGI IMG/M metagenome (GOLD analysis project Ga0157358, IMG submission 111484) | Fungus gardens microbial communities from leaf cutter ant in Botucatu, State of São Paulo, Brazil - Atta capiguara ACBM2 | ecosystem: Host-associated > Fungi > Mycelium > Unclassified ...
TGGGAAGATAAATTAAGAATATATCTTGTAACATGTATAGTATTAGTAATGATGATATTTTTGACATTTGAAACCTGAACAGCTTGATTAAGTTCATATATAATTGAAAACAATTCTGCCTTAGTAGAAGTAATATTTATTGCATGGTAGATTGTTTTGGCTAAAATGTTTTGACAAGAGCAAATGTGCAATATAAAAGTTGCAACATTATTCTTGATGCTGGTATTGGAAATAATAAGAGTAGTATTTGTATTTGAGAAGAAGTCATCAAATATCTTATTAAGAGTATGAAGATAAGCATTCTTGACTTCTGTGTCTTTACAGTTCACTATATAAAAAGAGAAACAATCAGAGAAATTATCTATCAATTGAAATCTAGGTGAAATTTCTTTATGAAGTTTATCAAAGAATGGGAAAACTTCATTTAAACAATTGTTAGTGTTCATGATTAAACTCTTGACTTTTTAATATTGTTTGGATATCAAGTTATCTATTGATAGATAATGGGGTTTTACCTTCTTTGAATGTTGATAATTTAAAAGTGAGTTAAAAGTATGTTGTTTAGGTAAAATCACCATTTTCAAATGATATCTTCTACTGACTTTGTCAAGATGAAGGCATATGGAAATAAGGCTAGTTATAGCCTCAACTTTCCATAAAGATGAAGTATAGAATACTTCTGTGATTCATAGCACTACTTTATATTACATTTTCTTTGGTTCTTTGAGAAAATGTGAGAAAAAAGCCTCCTTTGTGATACCATAATTGAAAATCACAGAATGCAATGAGCATAATGCATATTCTGTAAAGAAGCAAGAGCAATAGTATTATAAGACAAAAAAGTGTGGAAAGATATTTCCTTATATATTAGTAGAAGAACATTATTTTATTAGTCTATGGTGAGAGAGAGAAGACATGTGACCTGGAAGTCACATGAAATTATGTCATAGAGCCTAGAAGGGTCTATGGTCTAGAAGAGTTTAGAGAAGTTGGGAAGAGTCTGGACAATGACGTTAAGAAGCATGTTAACCATATTGCTACCACATGGTGTACACATGGTGCACTTATGGATGACGCATGGACTTTAGGGTAGAATGCACAGTAGAAGCATAGTTGTAGCATGGACCATCTGTAATAGTATAAATAGAGTAGCAATATAGCAGGGACTCCTTGTCGAGTTCTTTTGTGATTGCCCACACTTAATATCCTACTGAGAGATTTGCTTGTTGTGCTATTATTGAACTTTGTATCTAGTGGTTGCCACAACAAATAGCTCTTTAGTAGAATTATTTAACATTTTTATACCCTTAATAGTAAACAGAGCTTTGTTAGAATAGAAATAAATATGTTAATAAAAAGAGAGTTTTCTATTAAAGATAAATTAAAGATATTTCTACTTGTTCTTTTGTTATAAAATAGGTCCTTCTAATAGTCCTAGGTCTAAAGAAGGGTGATTGAAATTCTTTGTAGTCCTGGAGAAGTGAAAAACCTCTGATTTGTCATGTTTAATTGTAAGGCTAAATTTTTTGAAAAGAGAGGAAATGATAGTATAACTATTGAAAGAAAATAGTAGAAACAGAAATAGTAGATAAAAAATTTGAGATCTTTTTTCAAAAATATGAAAAATGGAGATAATATAGAGTGCAAATAATATAGAAGAAAGGGTGAAATCTTAACCTATAGCTATATCTGTTCTGAAAGAAGAAAAGATAAAGTTGTTTTATACATATTGGGTTTTTCTATTAATCAAATAATTGGGAAAGAAAAGAGAGATTCTTAGATTAAATCTAGCTTTTTCCAAAATCAACAGAAAGAGCTGATAGTTAAATGATGAAAAAAATTGAGCTATATCAAAAGCCAAAGTACTTGTATGAAGATCTTAAACTTATCTAGTATAAATTAAATAAGTTAGATATAAGCCTGCATCCAGAGTAGAACATTATTTTAATTCTCCTAATTGGTTTGAGTGAACAAAATTAAAAGTAATTGAGTGGATTTGAAGTCTTTTGATGATAACTTTTTCTATAAGTTTTCCAAAATGTTACAAACTTAAAACCTTAGAGTTTGTCAAAGAAAAAAACTTTGTATTAAGGTTAAAACAAGAGAACTCAATAGAGAACTCTATATAGGATCATCTGCCTTATATACTTAAACTAATGGTCTGTGTTCTACTATATTAGTCTACTCTAAATAACTATATATATAACATACTATATAATGTCATTCTTTTAAAACCTTTTACTATCTTCTATCATAACATATGATTGTGTGACTGTGACCTATGATATTATGCCAAACTTTAACAATATTTCCCAAAATAATAGAAAAAAGAAAAGAAAGATAACAAGAAGAAAGAAATTGAATATATATAGAGTTCACCATCTTCAATTCTAATATTACCAATATTATAAACTTAAGACCTTAAAGTTGGTCAAGTAAATAAACCTTATATTGGGTTAATATAAGAGAACTTGATGGAGTTCCTAGTATAAAGTATTTACCTTATATACTACACTAGATAGTCTATACTACTACTGTATCTAGCCTATGTTACAATTTCAAGACCTTAGAGTGGGTTAGGAAAAAGAACCTTGTATAGGATTTACATAAGAGAACTCAATAGAGAGCTCTGTACAAACTAGTCTACCTTATATACCAAACTAGGTAATCTGTGCTAACTATTTCTCTAGCCTATTCTAAAGACTATATGTTTGCCTCAAAGTCAACATATGTTTTATATATTGTATGACATCATTCTCTAGAACCTTCTACATTCTTCCATGTATCTTGTAACTTTGTAACCATTACTGTGACCATGTCATCTAATATGACTAATGTGTGACAGCATGATCTCATCACTCTAACTCTAACTCTAGGTTCAAAGAAAAATAAATCAAAAAAGAAAAAAGAAAAAGAGTTTAAATAAAAAAGCTAGTGTCCAAACTTTGCATGTCTGACAGTCTATTCTAAAGACTATGTGTAAACTATAAGATTAACATGCATTAAGTACATTGTATGATATCATTATTTCAGAATGTTCTACTATATTCTATTATGATCACATAATCATGTGACCATTACTATTATGCCCTAATCTTAAACATAACTAAAAATGAAAATAGAAAAATAAAAATAAAATATAGTCTTTTCTCAAATTCTACTACTACTTCTTTTGCATTCTCTAGATTCTCTTCTCTTTTCCAAATATTGTGCTCTACTGTAAACCTCTTCCATCATACTAAATCTTTTACCACTTTCCTCACTTTTCTTTTATTTAGTATTTTTTCTACTTCCCACTCTTCAATTTCTTCTACTTCTACTGGCTTTGTCTCTTTTACTTGTTTTTTATATTATACTACTTGACTATCATTCACAACTAGATGAATTCTCATCAAAGTTGGCAGTTGCAATTTGACCACATTAGTAGATATTACTTCATTGATGATATATAGACCAATATATTGGTCCATTAGTTTCTTTGCTAGCCTCTTCTTAAACACCAAATATTTCATACTCAACATCACTTTATCTCCTATCTTCCATACTTCCACTTCTTTCCTTCTACTATCTACCTGTTATTTTATCTTCTCTTGTGTTCTCTTCAATGCTACTCTTACTTCTTCTTGTACCTTCTTTATTCTTTCTGCAAACTCTGTTGCTTTCTTCATTTTTACCTTCTTTCTGATATTTATTCCTATTCTTAACTCTCTACTATAATTTGCTATAAATGGAGATACTTTAGTTGGTAAATTTGTCTTGTTATTAATTGCAAACTCTGTTGACACTAGCTATTCTAGCCAGTCCTTTTGTCTATAGTCCACAAAGAATTGAAAATATTCTAACTTCTGACTCATACATTCTATTTGTTTATCTGTTTGGGGATGGAATGATGTTGATAGCTTCATCTCAATTCCTAACATATTATTCAACTTCTTCATCATATCTACTGTAAACTATGGTTCTCTATCTAATACAATACTCTCTGGCAATCCATGTAACTTTCATATGTTATCTTTGAACAACCTCACCAACTCTTCTGTTATTGCTACAAACTGTGTTATCTTGAACAACTTATTATAGACCACTAAGATCATATTTTTCCTAGCTACTAATAGTAACTTTGTAATAAAATCTACTGTTAGATATGTTTATGGTTTTTCTAGAACCTTACTCAACTTTAACTTTACTGCTGGTACTTTCATCCCATTCTTCATTCTCTAATACATATTACATCCTTCCACATATTTTCCTACATCTCTCATTACTCTTAGCCACTAATAGTCTCTTGTCACTAACTCTATCATCTTCCACTTCTCTCTATGTTCTGCTATAGGTATATTATGATATAACTGGATTATTTCCACTTTCAATGCTTTATTCTTTGGCATATACACTTTTTCTTCCTTCAATATCAAATCTTCTTCTATCTGCCACTCCTTTCCTCTCAATACTTTTACTTCTGCTTTCTTTATCTTCTCTACTACTCTAACTACTTCTTTGTCCTTACTCTTAGCTATTTTTATTTTTTCTAATATATATACCTCTAGTCCTTCTATTACTACTTCTGATAAATTGCAAAGCCAATGGTTCTTAATAAATATTTGATTGTCATTGTCCTTTTTTACTCCTACTTTCCAGTCTAATCTTTTATTTAATCTATCTATCTTTTCTATTTTTATTCCTGGAACATGTTTCAAGGTAAAGTCAAATCTTGACAAATATAGTACCTATCTTGCTTATCTTCTGTTCAAATTTTACACTTTCATGAAATATTCTAAATTCTCGGGGTCTGTCCAAACCTCAAACTTGAATTTTGTGCCTTCTAATAGATACCTCCAATTTTTCAATTTGCTTATAATTGCCAACACCTCTTTATTATGAATCTTGTAGTTTCTCTCTGTCTCATTTATAGATTTTGAGAGAAAAGCCACTGGTTTCCATATCTCATCTTTACATTCCATAGATAATACTCTTTCTGTAGCATAGTCTGACACATCTACTTCTATTCTTATTTACTTATTTAAATCTGGTGCTGCTAATACCAGTTCTTTTATGAATCTTTTCTTTAACTCTCTGAACACCTTCTTTTGTCTATCTGTTTATTTCCACTTCTGATCCCTCTTTACCATATTATGTAATGGTTTGGCTATTGCTATGAAATCTTTAATGAATCAATAATGGTAATTCACCAATTCTGAAAACTTCTGTATGTCTTTAACTTCTTTTGGAGTTGGCCAGTCCAAAATATCTTTTTACATTCTTCTCTTCCATCTTTATTCCCTTTGGTTCTATCACTACTCCTAAAAATCCTACTTCCTTCACCTTTCACTTGCATTTTTCTGGTTTTACATATACATCATTATCTGCTAACCTTCTAACCACTTGTTCTACTAACTTGTTGTATTCTTCTTCTGTATCTATTCTTACTATCACATCATATATAAAACTTGATACCTTCCCAGTGTTGATAAGATCCTGCAGGATTTCATTCATTATAGTCTGGAATGCTACTAGTGAATTAGTAAGTCTAAAGAACATTACCATTCCACTCATCTCCTTTCTTTATCTATATATTATTGTAACCCTATCTCAAGTTTATCTTTGTAAATACTTTTTAGTACCTATGTTCTTTATAATGTCTGAAATTAAAGGCAAAGGATAATTATTTTTTACAGTCCATTTATTTAAATATCTATAGTTCTGTACTATATACTCCTTCCTATTCTTCTTTTCCACAAAGAATACTGGTGCCATTTGAGACAACTTTGAAGGTCTGATATACTCTTTCCTCAATTGTTCAGAAATGAACTTGCATACCTCTTCTCTCTCTCTCCTCTCTTGACAATAGATATATCTTCTTCTTTCTCAGTACAAATCTTTTCTTCATGTCAATAGTATAATTCTATAATTTCCTTGTGAGCATCCTTTCACTGGCTTTCTTGCCAAAGATATCAATCTACTTGTAAAACTTTTCTAATATGAGTTTTTTCACTTCTTCTTCTAACCTAGCTACCTCTTCCTCTTTATCTCAAATCCCCCACTCTTTTGCTACCTTCTTTACTTCCATTATTCTTTTCTTTTTTGGCCTTTTTTTCTTTTGTTTTCTGTTCCTTCTTCTCTTGTTTCTTCTCTTGTTTCTTCTTTTTTTTTTCCACCCCAATTTTCCCTACTTTAGTCTCCACTGCTTCTTATATTCCTCTAGACACCTTATCATTTTTACTTCCCCTGTTCTCCAATTGATCTCAGAATTGTGGCAAGCTAGCTACAGAATTCCCAAGATCACATTCCACTTTTGCTTCCAATCATATCTATCTTCATTCTCTTCCTATATTCTTGGTAATAAATATTTACCTCGACTGTATGCTCTATTAGCTCTATCACAAATGAGCTACTTACTGGTTATGATGCTTGAACTTGATAATATCTCAGAGATTCAGTATAAGGATACAAAAGAGTAATAGTCCATGTACAAGCTATTTCCATCACATGATCAAAACTCATACCTGATGGGAGCTGTCATATATCATAGCAGCTGTCAGGCTAATTTTAGAAAGTAACTAATTATGTTACTACATTGATATACTTGTATCTACTTATTGCTATGGGATATACTATATATCATTGGAAATGGTTTGATAAGTCCTTTCCAATGCAAGTTTTTAATTGTATGAATCCATTCAGCCATTCATGATATATTAGCAAATAAAGCTTTTACAGTTACTAATAGCCCAATATCTTAGTTTTTTGTTGTTGCTTTTGTATATTCCACATATTTGTGGATAGCTCTCATTTGGTGCTTTACAGTATAACTTAGTTTGTGAAAATCAGTCCACTTGTTGTGGAGATACAAGCTGAATGAAGTTTGTAACAAGCCACTCCTTATTAAAAGTTCCATCCACATTTCTTACATGAATTGGTCTTTCTATTTTTTTAACTTAAACCCCTACTTCCTAGCAAACTCCAAACTTATTACTAATTCCATAGCTCTACTATTCAACAATGCTTCTACTGTCATTCCCTTCTGTGTATCAATTCTTTCCAATCCAATCTTCACTGTTACTTCTCTTAAGAGCTTTCCATTGTTTAGGTCATAACAGAATGTATTATCCACTACTTTAGAGAGTATCATGTATCTATTATTATTGAAACTCAATTAAGAAGTATTAAGTCTCATTTCCTATTTAAATTATTGTCCTGTCTGTTTCCTCCTTCAATTATTCTTCTTTATCTATTGTTTCTATTCCTATATTCTAGTCTTATTTTTTTCTCAATTCTGCCTCCTGTTCTCCTGTTTCCACAATTTCTTGCTCAATGTCCAAAACCTCCACAGTTATAGCAGTTTTTATTTTTCCTATCTACTTCTATAGTATATGGATCTCACTAAGGCACAAACTCTGTCTGCTGATTCAGATATACTATTACTGCATGAGTTCTTTCTACTCCTTCTATCAGAGTAGGCCCTGTTGGTATCTACTGTTGAGAAACCTTCTGTCTTCTTGGTCAAACTTGAGGCTATGGTATCTGTTACCATTATATCTCTTGATTATCCAACCTTAGAGCCTATTACCCCTATTCTCATTGTTCCTTCAATCTTTCTTCTTCTTAACTACTCTCTCTCCAGTTCTTATTCAAAGCAATAGCCCTATCATACTATTGTTCAATGAAGCTGGGCTACCATTCTGACTCTATGAGTCTTCAGTATATCATACTATTCATACTTCTCTTGAACTCCTCTACTAAAAGCCTTCCTTTGTATCCACTTTCTTTTACTGCTCTTCTAAACTTGTGAACAAACTCCTCCATCATTCTTCTTTCTTGCTCTAGTCTTTTCGACTCTGCCACTTTTGCTATTTCTTTATCTTCTCTACCAAACTCCTTTTTTATGTCTGCTAAAAATTCTCTTGCTGTTTCATATTCCAATATCTCTGCTTCCTAATCTTTTAGTATATTTCCTTTCCACATATCTACTGATCATCCCTATGTATATTATAGTATCCACTGAATCTGCTTCTCCACTACTTCTTCTCTCATTTTCATTCTGATATATAACTTGCATACTGTAATGAAATCTAAGACTTTTTCTTGACTCCAATCAAACACTTGTGGCTTAGCTACTTCTGTGTTTGATTCTGTATTGGGTCTGGACACCACTTCTACTCCTACTTCTACTGCCAACAGTACTTAGATCTATGCCTGTATTGTTGTAAGCTATTCCTATTGCTATTAGATTATTTGTTCTAGATTTGCATTATGTCAACTTATGTTACATGATAATGTTGGTAAAATTGATGATAATAGAGATGGTGGTGTTGATAGTGGTAATAAAGAAAGAGTGGAACTAGTACTGGTCTTACTCTCCAACTTGTACTCTAAACTGGAATCTATCTCAGTAGATACTAGTGAGCCCTCTTTTAATCCCACCTTACACTATCCACTAACTACCTAACCTACTAACTACTATCCTAGTTGAATTTGTATATGAATATCCTTAAGAAGAGAATACCTACTCTAGATAGAACTTATAGGAGGTTCCACCATTTCTCTATATGAACAGATCATAAAGGGATACTGCAGTATAAGGCTTTTATGTGAAAATACTATACTACCATGTTTATACAAGATAATATGTCTTACTACACTAGTGGACTTTAGGACAACAAAACAGTCAGGATTTTCTTTTCTAACTGGTACACTTCTTAAGCCTAAAATTTGGCTATTCTTCTTAACTTTGAATGTGTTGCCCTTAGTTGAGGATGATAAGAAAATAAAGTAAGAAAGAGCCCTGAACTGGGTGGTTTCAGAAAGAAGAATTAAGCTCTAATATTACAAACTCAAAACTTGAGAGTTAGTCAAGTAAATGAATCTTGTATTAGGTTAACATAAGAGAACTCAATAAAGTTCCTAGTACAAAGTATTTACCTTATATACTATACTAGATGGTCCATGCTACTACTGCATCTAGCATACTCTAAAGACTATGTATAAATCATAAGATCAATATATATTAAACATATTGTATAACATTATTATTCTAGAAGTTTCTACTATATTTCATCATGACTATGTGACTGTGTGACCATGAATGTGACAGATGACAAGTCTGTGACAATTGTGACCATAACATCACATTAAACCCTAACTCTAAATAAAAAGAGAAACAAAAAATGAAATGAAAATGAAAAGCAAATAAAGAAAAATAAAATAAAGTATATCATTCACAACTCTGACAACCTTCTCTTCAAGGTTTCTTCTCTAGAGAAACTAACTTCCATCATCACCAGTTTCTCTCCAACTTCTTTAAGTACTTCTTCTCAAACTTTCTATTATTCTATCCATATAACATCCTCACCATGTATTTTCCTAATAGCTTTCTCTTTCTGAAATCTCTTTCCTCTGCTATATTCCACTTCTCTTATCATCTTACTTCTGCATTTAATCTTCTCTCAAACTCTGCTACCATTTCTTTTGCATTTTCTAAATCTTTCTCTCTTTTCCAGCTGTTATATTCCACTATAAATCCCTTCTATTGCACCAAATACTTTACAACTCCTCTTATTTTTTAGAAAAATCTTTTCCATCTTTTATTCTTTGACTCCCTCTACTTCTACTAGTTTCACCTCTTCTACTTTTTTCCTCCTTATTTTCCCTTTGTATCATCCTATATAACTGATATTTACAACTAGATAAATTCTCATTGATGTTGGCAAATGTAGTTTGACTACATTAGTAGAAACTATTTTGTTAATGATATATAGACCAATGTATTAACCCACTAGTTTCTTTGCTGGCCTCTTCTTAAACACCAGATCTTTTGTACTCAACATTACTTTCTTCCCTTTTTTCCACTCTTCTTCTTCTCTTTGTCCTTAATCTGTCTGTCACTTCATTTCTTTCTAAGCTTTCTTCAATGCCACTTCTGTTTCCTCCTGTACCCTTTTCACTCTTTTTGCAAACTCTGTCACCCTTTCTATTTTTCCTTTTTACCTAATATCTATTCCTATCCTTAGTTTTCTTCCATAGTTTGCCATAAAAAAAGACATCTTGGTTGTTAAATATGTCTTATTGTTGATTGTGAACTCAGCTGATACTAACCATTCTAGCTAGTTTCTTCATCTATAGTCTATGAAGAATCAGAGATACCATTCTAACTCTTGATTTATTCCTTCTGTTTGTCCATCTGTTTGTAGATGGAACAATACAGACAGTTGTAAAACTTTTCTAGTACCAGTTTTATCACTTCTTCTTCTGACCTAGCTACCTTTTCCTCTTCATCTCTATATTTCAAAGTAAAATCAAATCTTGATAGGTAGAGTATTAGAGTTTAAGATAGTGGACTCTAAATATTTTATTTCTACTTCTCATTTTTCATTTTCATTTCTTTTATGTTTGAAGAACTTAGGATTAGGGTTAACATGATATCATTGTCATACTATCACATGGCAACATCACAGTCACAGTCACATGGAAGAGCATAGAAGATTCTGGAAGGATGACATCATATAGCATGTTTTACATATGTTGACCTTAAGGCAAACACATGGCTGTTTAGGATAGGCTGGAAGTAGTTATTATAGACTATGGAGTTTTAGTATATAAAGATAGACAATCCTGTACAGAGTTCTCTATTGAGTTCTCTTGTGTAACCCTATATAATATTCTACTCATTGACCAATCTTAAGGTCTTTAAGTTGTAACATAAAGTGTCTAATAAGCTTATCTTTTATTTAACTTTTGCATCTTCATAAAATACTCTAAATTCTTGTAGTCTGTCCAGATCTTGAACTTAAACTTAGCATCTTCTAGTAAATGCCTCCAGTTTTCCAATTCTTTTATCATGCCAATATCTCTTTGTCATGAATCTCACAGTTTCTCTCTGTCTCATTTAGAGATTTTGAGAGAAAGGCTACTAGTCTCTACTTTCTATCCTCACACTTCATAGATAAAACTCCTTCTATAACATAATCTAATGTATCTACTTTATTTTCATTTTTTTATATAAGTCTAGTACTGCTAACACTAGTTTTTTTGTAAATCTCTTCTTCATCTCCTTAAACATCTCCTTTTTCCTCTCTGTCCATTTCTATTTTTGGTCTTTCTTCACTATGTCATACAATAGTCTGGATATTGTTACAAATCTTTAATGAACTGTTGATAATAATTCACTAGTCCCAAAAAGTTCCATATGTCTCTAACTTCTTTTGGAGTTGGCCAATCCAATACATCTTTTGTCTTATCTTCTTCCATCTTTATCTCCTTTAATCCTATTACTACTTCTAAGAACCCTACTTCTCTAACCTTTCACTTGCATTTTTCTAGTTTAATATACAAATTATTCTCTGCCAGTCTCTTTACTACTTCTTCTACTATTTCATCATGTCCTTTCTTTGTCTCTGTTTCTACTATGATATTGTCAATAAAGCTTGCCACTTTCTCAGTATTGATCAAGTCTCAAAGAATCATATTTATTATTGTTTGAAACATTGCTAGGAAGTTTGTAAGTCCAAAAAATATTACTATCAGTTCAAAAGCCTCTTCCAAAGTTGTAAATGCTGCCTTTCACTCATCTCTCTCTATTATTTGTACATTATTATAACCCTATCTCAAGTCCATCTTTGTGAATACCTTTTTTGTACCAATATTTTCTATAATATCTAATATTAAAGATAGAGAGTAATTGTTCTTTACAGTCTATTTGTTTAGATACCTATAGTTTTGTACCATATACTTCTTACTGTCCTTCTTTCCTACAAAAAACACTGGTACCATTTGGAGTGACTTCAAAGGTCTAATATACTCCTTCTTCAACTATTCCTGAATAAACTTGCACACCTCTTTCCTCTCTTCTCTCAACAGCAAATATATCTTCTCTTTTCTTAGCACAAATTCTTCTTTTATTTCTATAGCATAATCTTAGAGTTTTCTTATGGGCATTTTTTCACTTTGTTTCTTTCCAAAAACACAAATCCACTTGTGAAAACACTTTAGTACCAGCCTTTTTGCTTCTTCTTCTAACTTCATCACTTTTTTCTCTTTATCTTATATTTTCCATTCTTTTGCTATCTTTTTTACTTTTATTGTCCTCTTTTTTTGGTTTTTTCTTCCATTTTAATTCTATTTCCTTCTTCAGCTCTTTTTCTTCTCATTTTCTCTCATTTTCTTCTCTTTTTTCTTTCTTTTTTTGTTTTTCCCATCCTAATTTTTCTTACTTTGGCCTTTATTGCTTTCTACACTCTTCTGGATACCTTATCATTTTTACTTCCCCTATCTTCCAGTTAATCTTGGGACTGTAGCAAGCAAGCTATTGCATTTTCAAAATCACACTCCACTTTTATTCTCCTATCACATCAATTTCTATTCTTTCTCTATGCCTCTGATAATATATATTTACTTCTACAGTATTTTCTATTGGTCTCTCTTTATTGAACATTCTATCCACATTTCTTACATATATAGGCCTTTCTATTTTTTGAACTTAAACTCCTGTTTTCTTGCAAACTCTGAACTTATGACTAATTCTGTCACCCTACTATCTAATAGTGCTTTTACTATTACCTCTTCTTATATATCTATTCTTTCAAGCCCAATCTTTACTATTACTTCTCTTAGCATGTTTCCATTGTTCAGACTGTAGCAGAATATATTATTTACTCTAGAGAATATTGCAAATCTGTTTTTACTACTGAGATCTAATTAAAGACTATCAGAGCTCTGTCTCCATTTAAATTACTGCTCTAATTCTGTTTGTTTCCTTCCTCCATTGTTCTTTGTTGTCTATTATTTCTGTTTCTTGTATACTCCAGTCTCCTGCTCTCCCAATTCTACCTTCTGTTTTTCTATTCCTACAATTTCTTGCCAAGTGTCTGAATTCTCCATAGTTATAACAGTTCTTATTTCTTTGATCCACCTCTATAGTATATGATTTTTGTAGTGCAAACTCTGCCTGTTGAATTAGGTATACCATCACCACATTTGTTTTCTCAATTCTCTCCATTAGAGTAGGCCCTGTCAGCATTTACTGCTGAGACATCTCATTTCTCTTGGACCAAACTTGGGGCTATAGTAGTTATTACCATTGTATTCTCTGATTGTTTTGCCTTAGAGCTGAAGTCTTATTATTTCATCTCTCTTACTCTCTCTCTAGTTTCTATTCAAATTGATTGCCCTCTTATACCATTATTCAATAGAGTTGGGTTAACACTTTGACTCTATGAGTCTTCATCTTACTGTCTTATTCATTCCCTGCTTAAACTCATCAATTAAGCACCTCCTCTCATATTCACTTCCCCTTGCTGCTCTTTTGAACTCTTATACAAATTTCTCTATCATCTTTCCTCCTTATTCTATTCTTTTTAATATGGCTGCTTTATCTGTTTCTTTCTCTTCTCCTCTAAACACTTTCTTCAATTCTGCTAAACATTTTCCTGCTGTTACATATTCTTATTGTTATTGAATAATTTTTTCATAATTAATTAAGCCACATTGACTCATATTGTATCAAGGGAATGGTGATATTGGTGAAGATGATGATAATGGTAGTGGTATTGGAAAAAATAATATATATAAGGATAATAAAAAGGTGCTAGTGCTGGCCTTGCTCTCAGACTCATACTCAGAACTCGAAATAATCTTTGTAAGTGTTAGTGAGCTCTCTTCTTGTCCTACTTTACACTTTCTACTAACTATCTCAACTACTGACTACTATCTTGAGAAAAGTAAATAATTTTGGTCTAAGAAGAA
>Ga0157358_1000768_pt1 | contig 13713 bp, 7 predicted proteins | sample AttcapACBM2_FD_111484 | JGI IMG/M metagenome (GOLD analysis project Ga0157358, IMG submission 111484) | Fungus gardens microbial communities from leaf cutter ant in Botucatu, State of São Paulo, Brazil - Atta capiguara ACBM2 | ecosystem: Host-associated > Fungi > Mycelium > Unclassified ...
AAACACTTTGGACATAAACAATTTTTATTTTTCTTTTCTTTTATTTTCTGACTTTATAGGGATTTTATTTTCTTTTTCTTTTTCTTTTATTTTGGACGATGAAGAGGCATGTGACACTGCAGTCACATGACATGTCACATGATGTGATTTCATAAGCCTAGAAGGTGTAGAAGGGTCTAGAAGATGACATCAGGGCACATGTATACAACATGGCAACCTTAAGGTGAATATGAGGAAGGAGCATAGATATAAGGGCAGGGCTAATTATTAGTAGCACGGACCATGAGGACTTTGTATAAATAGGACTCTAATTAAGAAGAGGCTCCTTGTCAAGTTCTCTTGTGAACTTCCCACTTGATATCCCACTTGAGAGATTTACTCGTTCATGTAATTATTTGTCATTATGATAAGTGGTTGCCACAACAGTATTATTGTTTCCCTCTCAACTTTTCTTTCTCTTTATTTTGTTTTGATGATTAGTCTTCTTTCTTTTCTCTTCTTCATATTAGTCTGCCTCTTTTGTAAGTAGTTACAAAGTAGCTACTACAGTCTGCCATCGTGCTCCATGTAATAAATTGTTAAAATTAAAAAAATTAAAAAAAAGTAATAAAAGTGTGACACTAGTCACAGATTGGTCAAATATGTCACAATTACAAGTTACACAACCATATAATATAGAGAAGATTATAGAAGGTTCCAAAATAGATGATGTTATTGTTACATACTATTTATTCAATGTCTGCTCTAGACAACACTATTGTATCTGTACTATTTTGCCCTCTTCTGGTATGGATCATACTCTATCCCAATCACCCATCAACCTAAGGATAAAAGTCTCTCTATTTCACATTAATTCTATAAAGTTTCAAATGATAACTTTTATAGTACTTGATAACTCAGAGTATATGTAATAGTCTTATTATTAGAAAAGACACTTTCTGTATTTATGAACAATAACTACTATATATAGTTCTTTAGTCTAATAATCAACTTGGATTAAGTGTTATACTTGTCTTAAAGTTTCTATTCAAACTATTTCTTTCTGAAATTTAAATATGTGATAAAGTTAAGCTAGGCACAATATCTCCTGTTAAAGCTAAGGTCATTTATTCACATAATACAACATTCAAGTTTACTTCTGCCTATATATCTGCTAAGTTATGTCATTTGTTTTGAATATTTTATACTATATTTATGGATAATCTTAGTGAATATGAATTATCTCTAACACTTCATAAGAATTCTGTAGTTGGATAATGGGTATCATAATAACTAGCAAGGGGAATTATAGGTGGAAAATGTGAGGTTTGTTAGGTATTGGAAGAACAGAACATATAATAGTATAGTATAGTATAAATAATTGATGACCACTTACTAATAGTAAGTTCTGTGGTAGTGAGCTTAGAAACACAAGTGATGATAGAGGATAAGATGATAGTATAAGTCAACTTAGATAAAAATTTTCACTATCTAATTAGTCAAACTTGTTACATCCTGATCTAGCTACATTTATTTCACAGATAATATCTCCTTATCTATTCACACTCTCTGTTTTCTTCCAGTATAGATCACAATCTTTATTCTACTTTAGATATTCTTACTAAACCCTCAACAACTCCATAGATCTCTATCTCAGATATCTGAGAATCATCTAGAACCAGGATAACTTGCTTACAGTCTTTATTCCCAAATAACTATACTAGGTAGTATACTTAATATATAAGACAGTAATTATATTGTAAAGCCTTATTCTAAAAATCAACTAAAACTATTACCATCTTCTGGTATTAACAATAATACATCTTCTATCTTCTGGTAGACTTATCTACCAATACACCTTAAGTATCTCTTCTGAAATATGTAATCAGTGTGACTAGTAAAGGCATAGTATACAAGCTAAAGCTGAAGGTCATTCTAACTTCCATGTTTCATATATGTGAATAATACAAGTTGCTAATTTGGATTTCCAAAAGTATTATCAGATCTCAAATAACAAGATGTAAACCATGTCTAACAAAACTATTGATTGTAGTACAAACACTTAGTAAGTAAAATGCTTTGCAATACTCTCTCTTACTTAAGACATTAGCTATAAAGTAACAGAAGTATAAGTGGATGAGCTTAAAGTATTTCTAAGCCAAGAAATGAATAGAAACAACTGAATAAGACTTGACCAAGATTTTTAGTTAACAAATCTTAATATATTTAGAATACTTCTCTTGTATAGGATTAGATCTCTAGAAAAGTGAACCAAGATTATTATCATAGATGTTATAAGACGAGTGTGTGGACAGACTTTAGGGTTAGGGTTAGGACAGATAAGATATAGTAGTAGTATGATTATTATTCTATGACAAGAAAGAGAGGGCATGTGACTGGAAGTCACATGACATGATGTCATAGGCCTAGAAGAGTCTAGAGCAGTCTAGAAAGACTTAGGGTCTAGAAGGATTGGGAAGAGTCTAGAAAGAGTTAGGATTAGGAGTGATATCAAGAGAACAAGGGTTCTTCATGGTGTACACATGGTGCATGCATGGTAATGGAGATTAAGAGTATGATGTTAGAGCACATGTATATGGTATGGTGGTCTTAAGGAAGAAGCATGACAGATGAGTAATAGGACATGAGGCCTTTAGGGCAAGTAGATATTGTTGTAGTACAGACCACGTTGTATTTATATAAATAGAGGAGCAATGCAGTGAGGGCTCCTTGTCAAGTTCTCTTATAATCCCCACTATTAGATAGCCTTCTGTGAGCTTTGCTGAAGTAAGCATACTACAAGTGCTGTTCTGGTGAGTGGTTGCTACAACAATAGAGATGAGAAGTCAGAACATTAGAAAAGAAGGTTTCTTGTTTAGACAAGTTAATAGCCACAATCAGAAAGAGCCATATATTCAGCCTTAATAGGACTAGTGTTTTTTGTTAGTAACTTATCTATGATGTTACTCCACAAGTCATAGGAGTAAAGTAACCAATTATAAATTTATGAGATTCTAGATCTTGTATCCAGTCTGAGTTAAAGTGTGCTACAACAAACTTATTACTAAGTCTATTATAGACTATCTAATACTTATAGATATTAAGCAAGTATCTACAGAGGTATAATTTAGTTTAGTAATATTTATTTAAAAGGTTTTTCATCTGCTAAGCAAGCTTGACTACAGCAAATCATATATTAGAATGTAAGCCAATCATTAGATATATTAGAGATCTAACCAATTGCTGGTACTTTTGATAGAAACTGAGGTTATACTGCTTATCATTAGATTTAAACATATAACTTAATGATAGTAAAGTACTTGTTGGGTTAGTTACTATGTTCAAGTACACTAGAACTTTGTCTAAGTACTCAGATTGGTCTACAAAGATTTTTACAATTGCAACTTATACATATTTCAAGAAATTTTTTGATTTCTCTAAAATTATAATATTCCTATTTTGTCATAAATTTTTGTTTCAACTCTAAGAGAAGTGGGGAATTTTTTAAGCCCATAATGTTATGATCAATGCCTCCTGGATGCAATAAGAACTAGAGTCAAGAGCAATAATGACATGATCAGCTGTACCACAATAGTCTCAGTTAGCACCTTATATAGTAAGTACTATATCCTTGCTTCATTCTTATGTTGTATGACTTGGTTACTTCATGTACTCTGAATAGTTTTCTCATGGCTGCTACATATATATAGTGTAGAGATACCTCTGTATTCTTTATACTTTACCAATTGACACAATCTTCTTTCTACTCTCAAGTCTTTGCCTAAGTGTAACCTGAGCTCTAAGCTAAGGTTATAATACATAAAGCAGACATAATTGATATAGATGATTGCTATAACATGCTCTTTGGTCTTTTCATCAATAAAGTAGTATATACTAGCATCAGATTTACATTATTTAAATTCTAAAGTTAATATTGACTTAGTTATAGTCTATCACCAAGATAAGCTAGTTATACAATACTTTGTGGAGTTACTAGACTTTTTTTCTTTGCCAAATAGCCTGAAACATTCAGACTACTTGTTACAACTTAAACTCAAATATTTGAGTAAAAGAGCAACCTTGTATTGGTTAATATAAGAGAACTTGGTAAAGTTCCTAGTATAGATATATTTACTCTTTATACTTCTAGTACATGGTCTGTGTGTACTTTATATCTGGCCTACCCTAAATATTATGAGTTATGTAGATAAGAGTTATTATCTCTTATGATGTATAATATCACTTCTCTAGTATACCATATGAGATTGTGACAGTAATAGTGACTGATCTGTGATAGTTATTATACCTTATCACATTACTGTGACAAATGTGCCAGTCACATGTGATGTCACACTATTCCTCTACTATGTCCAAAAAGTAAGAATAGAATAGAATAGAAAATAAGAAAGACTTAAATAAGAGAAAAAAAACAAGAAAAAAACAAGTTCACTATCTTTGATTCTAACACTGCCTTAAAGGCAAAAATAGCTAAAAACAGATGTGCTGTCTTATAGTAAACAACTAGAGAGAATAATTCATCAAAGTCAATTTTTTTGATTGAAGAAAATTCTTTTGTAACAAGTTTAGATCTATAATAACTATTAGACTTAATGTTGAACACATAGCAATTCTTGATCACTTTTTATCTTTTAAAAAAGTCCACAACTTCATAAATATTTCTGTCTTTAAACAATTTTAGCTCTTTAAGGCAGAACTCAAGCTATTATGAACTTAGGCTCAAAAGTTAGAGTAAAATAACAACCTTATATTAGGTAACACAAGAGAACTTAATAGAGTTCCAAGTATAAAATGTTTACCTTATATACACTTGGCTAATAGTCTATGCTATACTAAATCTGGCTTACTCTAAAGGATATGTAGTATAATATTATTATTCTGGAACTTTCTACAATCTTCTATGTGACATGTGATTATGTGACCATAACTTATGACTATGAAGTGTAATAGTTTGTAACATCACATTAACCTCTAACTCTAAGTCTAAATATAAGAAAATAAAGAGAAATGAAAATAATTCAAGTCTACTATTTTTAACTCTGATATTACCCTCTCTTTAAAATTTCTCCTCTAGAGAAACTGAATTTCATTTTTACTAGTTTTTTTCTAACTTTCTTAAATACTCCTCTTCAAACTTCTTATTATCTCATTCATACAACATTTTTACAATATACTTTTCTAGTAACTTTTCTCTTCTGAAATTTCTTTCTTCTGCCATATTTAACTTCTCTTGTCTCCTTGATTTCATATTTAATCTCCTCTCAAACTCTGTAACTACTTTCTTTGCATTTAAGTCTTTTTCCCTTTCTTATATATTATACTCTGTTATAAACCTCTTTTATTATACTAAGTACTTCACAACTCCTTTTATTTTCCTTTTATCTAGTATTTTTTTAACTTCTTGTTCTTCAACTCTATCTATCTCTACTGGCTTTACTTCTTTTGTTTTTTGTCCCTCCAATTGTTCACACCACTTGACTTATATTTACTACTAGGTGAATTCTTATCAAAGTTAGCAGTCATAATTTGACTGCATTGGTAAAAATTATCTTATCAATGATATATAGACTAATATATTGGTCCACTAATTTTCTCACCAGTTGCTTCTTGAATACTAGATTTTTTGTACTCAACATCATCTCAGAAAGAATAAACCAGGAACTAGAACAATATCTACAGTTCTTTATTGATTATAGACAGAAGAATTGGCCAGAATGGCTAACATCAGCAGAGTTTGCAGTTAACAACAAGACATACTCAGCAACTAAGGTATCTTCATTTATAGCAAACTATGGTAGAGAATTGAGGATAGAAGCTGATATTAGGAAAAAAGGAAAAGTGGAAAATGTAATGGAGTTTGTAGAGAGAATGAGAAAAATACAAGAAGAAGTAGTAGTAGTATTGAGAAAAGTTCAGGAAGAAATGAAGCAGCAGATGGATAGGGGAAGAGTGGAAGTGGAAGAATGGAAGAAGGATAATAACTGTTTGACCATCTGTTTGTGAATGGAACAATGTTAACAGCTCCATTTTAATTCCCAACATTTTATTTAGCTCTTTTGTCAACTCCACTGTAAATTGTGGTCCCCTATCTAAGATTACACTCTCTGGTAATCTATGTAACTTCTATACATTATTTCTAAACAGCCTTACTAGTTCTTTAACTAATTTTCCCTTTGTTGTTGCTATAAAATGTGTCATTTTGGACAATCTATCACATATTATGAAGATCACATCTTTTCCTGCTACTAATGGCAACTTAGTGATAAAGTTAACCATTAAATATGTCTATGGTTTCTCTGGTACCTCACTCAACTTCAGCTTCCCCACTAGTGCCTCCATTCTATTCTTTATTCACAACCATCCACATATTTCCCTACATTACTTGTTACTCCTGGTCATTAGTAATTCCTTGTTACTAGCTCTGTCATCTTCTATCTTTCTCTATGTTCTGCTATTAGCACATTATGATGCAAGCAGATTATCTCTACCCTCAACTCCTCATCTTTTGATATATATACTTTTCCTTCTTTTAACACCAAATTTCCTTCTATCTGCTATTGGTCTCCTTATAATACTTTTACTCCTACCCTTTTCATCTCCTCTACTACTCTAACTATCTCTTCATCTTTACTCCTAGCTATTTTTATTTTTTCTAATATTTTTACCTTAGGTTTTTCTATTACTACTTCAGCTAAACTATAAATCTATTATTCTTTAATTAGTATCTGATTTCCATTGTCCTTTTCCACTCCTACTTTCCAGTCTAGTTTTCTACTAAGTTTATTTGCTTTTTCCATCTTTTTTCCTAATACATGTTATGATTGATGCCTCATAGACTCAGCATGAACTAGAGTAAAGGTTAATGATAACATGATTGGCTGTGCCAAAGTAATCTCAGTCAGCACCTCATGTAGTAGGTACTCTATTCTTGCTCTCCTTTCATTGTTTTATAACTCAGTTATCTTGTGTATTGTGGACCTTTTCCTCATTGTACTTTCATATATATAGTGTAGATGTACTTTGATATCTTTACACTTTACCAATTGCATCCTCCCTAATTTCTATCTCAAGTCTTTGCCTAAGTTACAACCTGAGCTTAGTCTAAGGTTGTAACAGTACATGTTTTAAGGTAAAGTTGAATCTTAATAGGAAAAGTGTTTAATAGACTTGTCTTCTGTTCAACTTTTGTACTTTTATAAAATATTCTAAGTTCTTATGGTTTGTCCAGACCTCAAACTTGAACTTGGTACTCTTTAACACATATCTCTAGTCTTCTAATTCTCTTATTACTACCAGTATCTTCTTATCATGAATCTCATAGTTTCTGTTATGGGATGCTTGAACACTAACAATTTTTTTTTTATTTTTCTGATTTTATATTGATTTTATTTTCTTTTTCTTTTTCTTTTTCTTTTGGATAATGAAGAGGCACATGACACTGCAGTCACATGACATGTCACATGATGTGACATCATAAGCCTAGAATGTGATGGAAGGATCTAGAAGATGACATCAGGGCATATGTATACAACATGGTGGCCTTAAGGTGAATATGAGGTAGTAGCATGGACTATGAGTACTTTGTATATATAAGACTCTAATTGAGCAGAGACTCCTTGTCAAGTTCTCTTGTGATTTTCCCACTTGATTGCCTACTGAGAGCTTTACTTGCTTGTGTAACTATTGGACTTTGTGTCTAGTGGTTGCCACAACAGTTTCTCTCTGTCTCATTTAGAGATTTTGAAAGGAAAGCTATAGATCTCTACAATCCATCCTCATATTCTATAGACAAGACTCCTCTTATTACATAATATAATACATCAACTTCCATCCTTATTTTTTTAATCTAAGTCTGGTGTTGCTAACACCAGTTCTTTTGTGAACTTCTCCTTTAACTTCTTAAACACTTTCTCCTACTTTTCTGTCCAATCTCACTTTTGGTTTTTCTTTACCAGATCATGTAATAGTCTGGCTATCACTGAAAAATTACTAATAACTAATTCCAAGAATTTCTATACATCTCTAACTCCTTTCAGAGTTGACCATTTTAATACTTCCTTCATCTTCTTTTCTTTCATCTTGATCCCTTCCAGTTCTATTACTACTTCTAAGAATCCTGCTTCTCTAATCTTCCACTTGCATTTTTCTGGTTTTATATACAAATCATTTTCCACCAACCACTTCACTACTTTCTTTACTACTTCATCATGTTCTTTCTCTTTCTCTGTTCTTACAATTACATTGTCAATGAAGCTTGCCACTTCCTCAGTGTTGATCAAGTTCTGTAAAATCTCATTCATCATTATTTGAAACATTGTTAGAGAATTAGTTAGTTCAAAGAATATAACCATAGGTTCAAATAACCCTTCTGAGGTTGTAAACACTTCCTTCTACTCATCTCTCTTCTTTATCAGTACATTATTATAGCTCTATCTCAAGTCCAACTTTATGAATACTTCTTAGTACCAATATTCTCTATAATATCCAAAATTAAAGATAAAGGATAGTTATTCTTAATAGTACACTCATTTAAATATCTATAGTCCTGAATCATTCTTTTCTTTTTACCTACAAAAAATACAGATGCCATTTGAGGTGATTTTAAGGGTCTGATATACCATTTCCTCAATTGTTCTTCAATGAACTCACACATCTCTCCCCTCTCTTCACTTGACAACAGATATACCTTTCCCTTCCTCAGCACAAACCCTCCCTTTATCTCTATTGCATGATACCACAACTTCTTTGTTAGCATCCTCTTACTTGTTCTCTTTCCAAAGACATAAATTTACTTGTAGAATCTTTGAGAAACCAATTTCTTGGCCTCTTCTTCAGATTTCATTGTCTCTTTCTCCTTATTTCCTTCTTTCTTCTGTTCCCTCTCTTATTGTTTCTTTCTTCCTCTTTCTTTTCCTCTTTCTTTTGTTTTTGCCACTCTGATTTTTCCTGCTTTAGTCTTTACTGCTTTCCACACTCTTCTAGACACCTCATTATTTTCATCTCTCCTATCCTCCAATCAATTTCAGGATTGTGGCAAACAAGCTATGGCATTCCCAAAATCACACTTCAATTTAACCTCTAATCACATCTATATCTATTCTCTCTCTATAGCCTTAGTAATAAATTTATATCTCCACTGTATGCTCAATAAGCTCCTTCTTTCCAAAGAAACTATTCACATTTCTTACATATATTGGTCTTTCTATTTTCTTCAGCTTAAATTCCTATTTTTTTTAGCAAAATCTGAACTTAGAACCAACTCCATTGTCCCACTGTCCAACAATGCTTCCACCATTACTCCTTCTTGATATCAATTCTTTCAAGTCCAATTTTCACTGTTACTTCTCTTAACATATCCCTATTGTTTAGATCACAGCAGAATGTATTATCTATTACTCTGCTGAGCATTGCAAATCTATTATTACTAGAGCCTAGTCAAAGACTACTAGACTTTCTTTCCCATTTAAATTATCATTCACATTATTCCTATACTCGAGTCTTCTTCCTTATTCTACAATTTTTCAATTTCTACAGTTTTTTGCAATATAACCAAACTCTTTGCAGCTATAACAGTTCCTTTCTTAATATATGTCTATAGCATATGTATCTTGTCTTGTCTAGGCACAAACCCTGTTTGCTATTACTATAACTATATTTATTCTTTCTACTTCTTCCATTAGAGTAGGTTTTGTCAGCACCCACTACTAGATCTCTTGCCTCTTTGGCCAAACTTGAGACTGTGGTATCTATTGCTATTATACCCCTCTAACATTTGCTAGTGGATTCAATCTTGGAGCTTGAGCTTCCATCTCTCTCCTTTCCCTCAACTTTTCTTCTTTTCTTCTACTTTCTCTTCAATGCTTATAAATTTGTTATTTGTTTATACCATTGCTCAATGCTTCTCAGAGGTCTTTCTACCTTCATTAGCTTCCTTCTAATAACTCTGTTCATCCCTCACTTGAATTCTTCTATTAACAGTCTTTCTTCATATCTACTTTCTCTTACTACTCTTCTGGACTCTTGTACAAACTCTTCCATTATTCTACTTATCTGCTCTACTTTCTTCAATTCCACCATCTTTATTATCTCATTATTGTTGTGGCAACTACTAGACACAAAGTCCAATAATCACACAAGCAAGTAAAACTCTCAGTAGGCTATCGATGTGAGGATTACAAGAGAACTCAATAAGAAGTTTCTGCTGGATTGCTACCCTATTTATATAAGTTACACATGGTTCATGCTACCAATAATTACCCTACTCTAAAGTTCATGCATCATCCATGAGTGCACTATGTATATACCATGAGATAGCTATGCAGTTAATATGCTTCTTGACATCATCTATCTAGTCCATTCTAGCCCACTCTAGGCCTATGACCTCACATTATGTGACAAGTCATGTGACTGCAGTCATATGCCTCTTCATCATCAATAAAGAAAAGGAAATTCAAAAGAAATATAAAATCAAGAAAAATAGATAAAAGAAAAAGAAAAATGTTAGTCCTCATGTATATCATAACAATTATTTTATCTACTGAATTTTTTTCAATTTTATCAAAAATTTCCCTATTGTCACATATTCTAATATTTCTATCTCTAAATTCTCTAAAATGTTTTCCTTTCAAATATCTGCTGATTCTCTCTATACATATGATAATACCTACTGGATTTGCTTTTCTACTACTATTTTTCTTATTCTCATCCTAATATAAAGTCTGTATGCCATTGAGAAACATAATATCTTACTCATCTCCCTATTGAATGTTTGTGGCTTAGCCACTTCTACATTTGACCTAGTATTGGGTTTAGAGATTTTCACTGCTACCACTTCTGCTTCTACTCTTTTCTTAGATTTATGCCTGCATTACTGCAAGCTGTTTCTGGTACTGCTAGATTATCTGCTTATACTAATTAGAGTTGAGTTTACTTATATTGTAATAAAGAGGTGGAAATTTGATTAATGATAGTAGTAGTATAGGAGGTGAGAATATGTATAAGAGGAGAGTAGAACTAGTGCTGGTTTTTCTCTTGGATCTATATTCCAAACTAGACTCAATCTCTATAAGTGTTAGTAAACCCTCTTGTTCTATCTTATACTATCTACTAACTATCTAAATACCAACTACTGCCCTAATGAAATTGTAAACAATTTTGATTTAAGAAGGTTGTTCTATTCTAGAAAGGTCTAAAGGATACTCACCATTCTCCTGTGTAGACAAGTTATAAGTGGACCTATAGTACAGAGTTTTTATGTAAAAGATACAAGTAACTACTTCAACACCACCCAATTAAACAATGAGTAATGTCTAGTTTGCAGCCTGAATCTGGTCACTAATGTCCATAACTGTTTATGCTGAGCAACTAGTTCTTTTTTATACTCGAAATTTGGCTTTTATACCAAGAGTGACTAGTAGTTATGCTGACTACTGGTCAAGAATGAATAGAAAATAGAAAGAGAAGGCCTAGTGTTGAGTGGTCTCAGAAAATAGATATTGAGTTCTAATGTTATAAACTTAGACTTAAGAGTTACAGTGAAAGAATAATCTTGTATTGAGTAACATAAGAAAACTTGATAGAGTTCTAAGTATAAAGTATCTACTTTATATAGTCCATGCTACACTAAATCTAGCTTACCCTAAAAGATATGTATATTACATACTATTGATATATGATATAACATCATTATTCTGAAACCTTCTACAACCTTCTATATAATGTGTGATTATGTGATCATGACTTGTAATTATATCATGTGATATATGACTAATGTGTGATATATATAAATAATTAAAGTCTACTATCTTCAACTCTAATACAAGCTATCTCTTTTAAGTATTAACTAGTAATTTAGTGAGATTGACAAGATTTTTGGAACTTGAATGAGATTCTGCTATATACTGTACTAAGAAAAAGTAAATTTGCTCTATTTTCTCTTTTCTTACAAGATATACCAAGTAGCTAGTAATAGCTAGCTTAGCTAATTTACTTGCATATTATAGTATGCTTAAACCTTTGGATAATGAAGAAGCATGTGACTATGGTCATATGACATATTACATGATATGATATCATAGGCTTAAAACTAGAAGAAGAAGCTAGAAGAATAATGTTAAAATACATATTTATAATATGTTCACCTTATAGTATACATATGATATATTTATAGTTGAAGCATGAACTTTAGAATAGGGCTATTTATTGCTAACACAGACCATATACTTATAATATATATAGAGTAGGAATACATTGGGAACTTTTTGTTGAGTTCTCTTGTGATTCTTATGAAACTCTTTTGTTATAAGACTACTTAGTATACTATTAATTATTTTGATTAGTAATTGCCACAACACTGCAAAAGGTAAAATATCCATTTTATGGGTGATCAACTTCATTTATTCTTATTATTCTAGATAGTGGATTATATTGAAGTTGGAAAACTGTATTGTAAGTACTATATTATATAACAGACTACCTTCTATATATATATATATATATAGGAGCTTATATGAGTATATCTACTTTTATCTGAATATTAGCCTAGCTTTCAAGATACTTACCTAGCTTGATAAGTGAGATCTTCTCATAAGAAGTTGTATTTGACTATATCCAGAAAATTAATACTTCTGCAGCTTCAGATTTTTTGCATAAGAAAGCAATATTGCAATAGAAGAAATAATTCTTAAGAAATGTAATTGCTTATTTGTACTTTGAATAAGACAAGGTAAAGAACTTAAAGAGATCTGAATGAATCAATCTTAGAAGCTTACTAGAGTAAACAGAGTTCTCAGAAAAACTACATTAATATATATTTCTAAGAGTACAACTGTAGTAAATATGTTTCTATATTAGAAAAGAAATTTTCTTCATATCTTTAACATTGTTAAGGATATAATGCATGAATTTGTCAAATGTATGTTCAAAAAGATGATATAAGGTTTTAAAGTCTAGGTGTCTTATTATAAGACTTTTTTTTTATCAACAATTTATTACATAAAGCATATAGGCAGACTGTGGTAGTTATATCATAACTACATATAGGACAATCAAAACTACATGAAGAATAAAAAGAGACAGAAAAAGAGGAGAAAAAGAACCTAACTAATACTAGCAAAGAGATCTACTTGAAGCTGATTAAGTAATGGGGTTTGAGAATGCAAACACATTGGGGTTAGATTCAGGAAACATGATAAAGTGGCTGATCAAGTCTCTTCTTGGATTCCAATATTTGTTAAACCTCCTACACTCATAAAGGATGTGTTGTCTTGTTTCAATGGGATATAATCCATATGAACAGCTAAAGTCTTCCCTGAAGAAAAACCTAAGTCTATATCCACCAATTGGAGCATGATTAGGAATTACTCTTGAGGCTCTTGCACACAAAGTTGAAATAGCCAAAATGTTTGAGCCATGAGCTGTCTTTAATATATGATGGTTCAATGATATTGTTATCACTGTTAACAAGGTTGAGAAAATGTTTTTTCTTCAGGTCTGATGCTTGGAAGATCATTCTCTACCTATTAGCAAGGTTGTCACAGTTGTTTTTCTTACTGAAATCCCAAGACAATTTGTAAGGGAATAATGGAATGAGGTTGATGTTACAAACTCAAAACCTTAGAGTTGGTTAAGAGGATGAACCTTGTATTGGGTTAACACAAGAGAACTCGATAGAGAACTCTGTACAGGATTGTCTACCTTATATACAAATACCTAATG
>Ga0157358_1000769_pt1 | contig 13700 bp, 7 predicted proteins | sample AttcapACBM2_FD_111484 | JGI IMG/M metagenome (GOLD analysis project Ga0157358, IMG submission 111484) | Fungus gardens microbial communities from leaf cutter ant in Botucatu, State of São Paulo, Brazil - Atta capiguara ACBM2 | ecosystem: Host-associated > Fungi > Mycelium > Unclassified ...
GCAATGCCTTTACCCAGAGAGGAAACGACCCCGCCGGTCACAAAAATATAATTCGTTGTCATGCTGAACCTGAGAGTTTAGGTTTAAAGACGGTGGAATAACCAGGACGGGAAAACAGTATACCTGAAACCCCTGTTAGCCACAATTGATGAATCACCGCCATCCTCCAACGCATTGCAGCGGGTAACATAGCGGATAGCGGCCAGGGAAATGTTGATGCAGGTCACAACTTTTTTCTCAAGCTGAATCGAGTAAGCGTGACCGGCTAAATTGTATGCGACGCTGGAATAATCAGCGTTTTTCGCCTTCTTTCACCTGCTGCCAGGCCGCCTCCATCTGTTCCAGCGTCGCCTCGGGCATGGCGAGCCCCTGCGCGGCGATAATCGCTTCTACTGCGCGGAAACGACGCTCGAACTTGTCGTTCGCCTTTTGCAGCGCGGTTTCCGCTTTGCTGCCCAGATGGCGCGACAGGTTGACCGTGGCGAACAGCAGATCGCCGATCTCCTCTTCCAGCTTGTTCGGATCGATGGTCGCCTGCTGCGCCTCGTGCATCACTTCGTCGATCTCTTCATGCACTTTATCCAGCACCGGGCCGATCGAGGTCCAGTCGAAGCCGACGTTATGGCAGCGCTTCTGGATTTTGTGCGCGCGCATCAGCGCCGGCAGCGCTTTGGGAATGTCGTCGAGCGCCGAGTGCTGCGCCTTTTCCGCCCGCTCCGCGCCTTTAATCGCCTCCCAGTTTTTCAGCACCTCCGCGCTGTCCGCCACGCTGGCGTCGCCGAAGATGTGAGGATGGCGGCGCTCCAGCTTGTCGCTGATGGCGTCGCAGATATCCTCGAAGGTAAAGCGATCCTGCTCGCTGGCCATCTGCGCGTAGAACACCACCTGAAACAGCAGATCGCCCAGCTCGCCGCGCAGATCGTCGAAGTCTTCGCGCTGGATAGCGTCCAGCACTTCATAGGTCTCTTCCAGCGTATAGGGCGCGATCGAGGCGAAAGTTTGCTCGCGATCCCACGGACAGCCGCGTTGCGGATCGCGCAGGGTTTGCATAATGCCCAGCAGGCGATCGAGTGAGCTCATAGTCAGTCCTTTTCAAACACGGGGTCATAAGCGCGGGGATGGGCGCGCGCCCATCCCGCAATATCAGTGAAGACGTCGGGCGTCGATGATATCAGGCACCTGGTTCAGCCGCGACAGCACGCGGCCCAGCACCTGCTGATTGTAGATTTCAATATCCATATCGATGGTCGCCAGCTGTTTTTTGGTGTCGCTGCGGCTGGAGACGCCCAGCACGTTGACCTTCTCGTTGGCGAGAATGGTGGTGATGTCGCGCAGCAGCCCGCTGCGATCGTTGGCGGTAAAGCGCACCACCAGCGAGTAGCCGCTGGAGTAGCTTTCGCCCCACACCGCGTCGACGATGCGTTCCGGCGCGTGAGCGGTCAGCTCGGCCAGCTGGTCGCAGTCGGCGCGGTGGATAGAGATGCCGCGGCCCTGAGTGATAAACCCGACGATATCGTCGCCCGGAATCGGCTGACAGCAGCGCGCGATATGGTGCATCAGGTTGCCGACCCCTTCCACCACCACGCGGCCGCTCTCTTTGCGCGACGGCGGCGAGTAGCTTTTCTGCGTCAGCTGGCGCAGCGCCTCGCGATCCTCTTCCTCCGCGCTCGGCTTGTTGAGCTTCGCCTGCAGGAAGTTGACCATCTGATTAAGGCGAATATCGCCGCCGCCGATCGCCGCCAGCAGCTCATCGAGCGAGGTGACGTTATAGCGCGGCAGCAGCAGCTTTTCCGCTTCGCGCAGGCTGATATCGAGCTGGTTCAGCTCGTTGTCGAGGATCTGACGGCCCGCAGCGATGTTTTTGTCGCGGTCCTGCTTGCGGAACCAGTTATGGATCTTGGCGCGTCCGCGGCTGGTGGTGATATAGCCGAGGTTGGGGTTCAGCCAGTCGCGGCTCGGGTTCGGCTGTTTCTGGGTGATCACTTCAACCTGATCGCCCATCTGCAGCTGATAGGTGAAGGGCACGATGCGGCCGCCGATCTTGGCGCCGATGCAGCGGTGGCCGATATCGCTGTGAATGTGATAGGCGAAGTCGAGCGGCGTCGATCCGGCCGGCAGATCCACCACGTCGCCTTTTGGAGTAAAGACGTAAACGCGATTGTCGAACACCTGACTGCGCACCTCTTCCAGCATCTCTCCGGAGTCGGCCATCTCTTCCTGCCAGGCGATCAGCTTACGCAGCCAGGCGATGCGCCCTTCGTGTCCGGAGGCGCCGCGCGCGCTGCCGGTGCTCGGCCCCTCTTTATATTTCCAGTGCGCGGCGACGCCCAGCTCGGCGTCTTCGTGCATCTGCCGGGTGCGGATCTGAATTTCCACGGTTTTGCCTTTCGGCCCGAGCACCACGGTATGAATCGACTGATAGCCGTTCGGTTTGGGGTTAGCGACATAGTCGTCGAATTCCGCCGGCAGATGACGATAGAGGGTATGCACGATGCCGAGCGCGCCGTAGCAGTCCTGCAGACGCTCGGCGACGATGCGCACCGCGCGCACGTCGAACAGCTCGTCAAACGCCAGCGACTTCTTCTGCATCTTGCGCCAGATGCTGTAGATATGTTTCGGACGACCGTAAACCTCGGCGCGCACACCCTCTTTCACCATCTCTTTGCGCAGGGAATCGACGAAGTTCTCGATATACTGCTCGCGGTCGATACGACGCTCGTGCAGCAGTTTGGCGATGCGTTTGTATTCATCAGGATGCAGGTAGCGGAAGCAGTAATCCTCCAGCTCCCATTTCAGCTGGCCGATGCCGAGCCGGTTGGCGAGCGGCGCATAGATATTGGTGCTCTCTTTGGCTGCCAGCACGCGCTCATCTTCCGGCGAGTCTTTCATCTCGCGCAGGTTCATGATGCGCTCCGCCAGCTTGATCACCACGCAGCGGAAATCTTCCACCATCGCCAGCAGCATGCGGCGCACGTTGTCCACCTGCTCGGACGCCATGGAGTCGTTGTGGATCGCTTTCAGCTGGCGAATGGCGTCCATATCGCGCACGCCGTGCACCAGCGTGACGATGCCGTTGCCGAAGGTTTCGCCCAGCTCCTCTTCACTTACCACTTCCGCATTCGCCAGCGGGAAGATCAGCGCGGCGCAGGAGCTTTCGATATCCATGCTGAGCATCGACAGGATTTCAACCATCTCGATGCCGCGCCACAGCAGCAGCGACTGATCGGGGTGCCCCTGCGTCTGGGCTTCGCAATAGCGCCAGGTCTCGGCGATACGTTCACATGATTGCGGGTTGGCAATGCCAAGACTGGCGATCCACTGATCGAGAGCGAACTCTCCTGCCGTATTTAAATGCGCACTTCTGACCGCAACCATATCCTCTCCTGCCACAGCAGCATCAATTGCCGCTTATGTTTTGCTGAACAGCACCATGGATTCGAGATGACGGGTATGAGGGAACATATCCAGCATCGCGACCCTTTCCAGATGGTAGCCCGCCGACAGCAATGTCTGGCTGTCGCGAGCAAGCGTTGTGGGATTACACGAAACATAGACCACGCGCTCTGGCGCAAGTTTAACTACATGCGCCATCACGCCCGCGGCCCCGGCGCGCGCCGGATCGAGCAATACCTTGTTAAATCCCTGCGCCGCCCACGGCTGGCGCGCGACATCTTCCTCCAGGTTGTGCTGGAAAAAGCGGACATTTTTAAGATTATTCAGTTGCGCATTATACGCTGCCTGCCGCACTAATGCTGCAACGCCCTCCACACCCACAGCATTTTGTACGAATTTTCCTACAGGGATCGTAAAGTTTCCCATGCCGCAAAAGAGATCGAGCACGCGGTCTTCCGGCCGCAGATCGAGCCAGGCGATCGCCTGCGCCACCATCTGCTGGTTGACCGCGTCGTTGACCTGAATAAAGTCTTGCGGACTAAAGGTCAACCGCACCTCGCCCGAATGGTAAAAAGGTTCCTCGCCGCGCACCTGCTCCAGCCGCTCGCCGTCGTCGAGAAACAGCATCAGCCTCTGCTCATGCGAAAAACGTTCCAGTTTTTCGCGGTCGTCGGCGTGCAGCGCGTCGAGATGGCGCAATACCATCAGCGGCCCGTTGTCCGCCAGCACCAGCTCGAGGTGCCCCAGCCGGCTGGCCGCCTTCAGCGCGCTGAGGCAGTCGCGCAACGGCAGCAGCAGCGCTTCAAGTTCGGGCGCCAGAATGGGGCAGACGCGAATGGCCACCAGATCGTTGCTCGCCTCCTGGCGAAACCCCATCTGCAGCTCGCGCGTTTTCGGCTGCCACTGCAGGCCGAGGCGCGCGCGACGACGATAGCCCCAGGCGGGTCCGGCGAGGATCTCGTCCACCGCGACGGCGCGCTGCGCCGCCTGGCCCAGCATGCGCGACAGCGCCGCCGCTTTGCTGCGCTGCTGCAGCGGCTCGGCGGCGTGCTGCTGCTGACAGCCGCCGCAACGGGTAAAGTGCGGGCAGCGCGGCGTCACGCGCTCCGGGCTGAGGCTGAGCAGCCGCGTCGCTTTGCCGCGCGCATACTGACGTTTCTCCTCCACCAGCGTCACTTCCGCCTGCTCGCCGGGCAGCGCGCCGCTGATAAACAGAGTCTTGCCCTGATGCCGCGCCACGCCCTGGCCAAAGGGATCGAGCTCGTCCACGGTGACGGTGATGCGTTGCTTAGTCGTCACGCGCTGTTTTGCGGAGTAAAATTGCGCCATAGTGTTCTACATTCTCAATAAAATTCAGCGTGCGCGCGTTGTCGCGCACAGGGATAACAGGCTAAGCCAGCGACTATTATGACGAAATACAGCCTGCGGGCGCGAATGATGATTTTAATCCTGGCGCCGACGTTAATGATCGGGCTGCTGCTCAGCTCGTTTTTCGTGGTGCATCGCTACAACGAACTGCAGCGGCAGGTAGTGGACGCGGGCGCCAGCATCATCGAGCCGCTGGCGATCTCCAGCGAATACAGCATGAGCTGGCACGACCGCGACGCGCTGCGCGCGCTGGTCAGCCTGCTGCACCGCCGTCACTCCGATATTGTCCGCGCCATTTCCGTGTTCGACAACAATAACCATCTTTACGTCACGTCGAATAACAACCAGAACCTGAGCCTGATGCAGAAAGAGGATATTCACGCGCTGCCGGACGACGTCTCGATGGAGCGCCACGGCACGCTGCTGATCCTGCGCACGCCGATAACCTCTGAGCACTATGCGGTAGACGAACAGCCGAGCGAAGAGGCGAAACCGGCGGGCAATCCGCTCGGCTACGTGGCGATCGAGCTCGATCTCCAGTCGGTGCGTTTGCAGCAGTATAAAGAGGTGTTTGTCGCCACCCTGATGCTGCTGTTTTGTCTCTGCATCGCCATGCTGTTCGCCTATCGCCTGATGCGCGACGTTACCGGCCCAATTCGCAATATGGTTACCACCGTCGATCGCATTCGCCGCGGCCAGCTCGACAGCCGCGTCGAGGGTTATATGCTGGGTGAGCTCAGCATTCTGAAAAACGGCATTAACGCCATGGCGATGTCGCTCACCGCCTACCATGAAGAGATGCAGCACAATATCGATCAGGCGACCTGGGATCTGCGGGAAACGCTGGAGCAGCTGGAGATTCAGAACGTCGAGCTGGACCTGGCGAAAAAGCGCGCCCAGGAAGCGGCGCGCATCAAGTCGGAGTTTCTCGCCAATATGTCTCACGAGCTGCGCACCCCGCTCAACGGCGTGATCGGCTTTACCCGTCAGATGCTGAAAACCGCGCTCGGCACCACCCAGCGCGACTATATGCACACCATTGAGCGCTCGGCGAATAATTTACTCAGCATCATCAATGACGTACTCGATTTCTCCAAGCTGGAGGCGGGCAAGCTGGTGCTGGAGTCGATCCCTTTCCCGCTGCGCGCCACCCTGGATGAAACTATTGTGCTGCTGGCGCCGTCGGCGCACGAAAAAGGGCTGGAGCTGATGGTGCTGTGCGACAGCAGCGTGCCGGATAACGTTATCGGCGATCCGCTGCGCCTGCAGCAGATTCTGATCAATCTGCTGGGCAACGCCATTAAGTTTACCGAGCGCGGCACTATTAATCTGCGCGTCGAACAGCGCGCCGTCAGCGCCACGCGCGTCGAGCTGGAGATTCAGGTGCACGACTCCGGCATCGGCATTTCCGAGCAGCAGCAAACTCAGCTGTTTCAGGCGTTTCGCCAGGCGGACGCCAGTATTTCCCGTCGCCACGGCGGCACCGGGCTGGGGCTGGTGATCACCCAGAAGCTGGTCAGCGAAATGGGCGGCGAGATCGCCTTCCACAGCCGCGTCAACGAAGGCTCGACCTTCTGGGTGCGGATACAGCTCGATCTCAATCCCAACGCGCCGACGCTGCCGCGCGCGCTCGACGCCCTGTCGCGCTCGCGCATGGCCTATGTCGAAGCGCATGCCGCCTCAGCCGACGCGGCGCTGAAAATGCTGCGCGTTACGCCGCTGCAGGTCGAGCACAGCGAAACGCTGTCGGGCCTGCGCGAGCCGCACTATCCGCTGCTGCTGGTCGGGCTACCGATCGACATCACGCAGCAAGAGCTGCTGGACGACGCCTTTATCGACGCCCTGCTCAACCGCGCCGACTGCGTGCTGCTGGCGCTGCCGAGCGCCATGATGCTGCTGGCGGATCGGCTTAAGGTGCGCGGCATTCACGGCTGTATCACCAAACCGGTCTCCACCACGCGTCTGCTGCCGCTGTTGGCCGATCTGCATACCCGCCAGCGCAGCGAACTGCCCAACGGCTCGCGTCTGCCGCTGCGGGTCATGGCGGTGGACGATAACCCCGCCAACCTCAAGCTGATCGGCGCGCTGCTGGAGGAGCAGGTGCAGCATATTCTGTTATGCAACAACGCCGAGCAGGCGATTGCCGCGGCGCGCGCGCAGCCGCTGGATATCATCCTGATGGATATCCAGATGCCGGAGATCGACGGCATTCGCGCCAGCGAAATTATTCGCAGCCTGCCGCTGCACGCCAGTACGCCGCTTGTGGCGGTCACCGCGCACGCCATCGACGGCGAACGCGAACATCTGATCAAAGCCGGGATGAACGACTATCTGGCGAAGCCGATCGACGAAACCCGACTCAGCCAGCTGCTGGCGCGCTACAGTCCGGCGCTGCCTGCGGTGCTGCCGCCGGTGCCTGCCGTTTCGCCGTCGCTCGACTGGGAGCTGGCGCTGCGTCAGGCGGCGAACAAGCCCGATCTGGCGCGCGATATGCTGACAATGCTGCTCGACTTTCTGCCTGAGGTGCATGAAAAACTCGACGCCTTTATGGCGGCGAAAGATGTGCAGGGACTGCGCGAGATCATTCATAAGCTGCACGGCAGCGCCAGCTACAGCGGCGTGCCGCGCACGAAGCAGCTCTGCCGTCAGCTGGAGAAGAACCTGCTCCAGATCGGCGATATCGACGACCTGGAGCCAGAGCTGCTGGAGCTGCAGGACGAGATGGAAAACGTAGCGCGTGAAGCGCGGAGGTTGCTGGGTGAAAGCTAAAGAGAACAAAAAAGAGCGCGGCGGCAGGCAACGCAGAGAGCCTTCTGTCGCCGCATCGCCACAGCAGCGGCGACAGGCTAACGCGGCGGCGCTGGCCGAACTCAACCGAATAACGGAAGCGCACGGTTTACTCTCGGACCAGCACCTGCAGTTTTAACGCGCGGCGGCTTTCGGCCGCCACAGCCACAGCGCCGCAATCGCCAGCGCAAACAGCGCGCCGAAGCCGACGCCGGTCGCGACCGCAGGCGCGCCCGCCTTCACCGCCAGCGTATAGAGCCCCAGCATCACCAGCATGGCGATATTCTCGCCGAAGTTCTGCACCGCGATCGCATTGCCCGCGCCGACGCTCGCCTTGCCGCGCGCCTGCAGCACCGCGTTGAGCGGCACCACGAAAAAGCCGCCCAGCGCGCCGATCACCATCAGCAGCAGGTACGCGTTCAGCAGCGAATGCTGCAGCGAGAAAATCACCACCATCACGCCGATCAGCACGCCGGCGGGCATGCAGCGGCGCACCGTCTCCAGCGTTACCAGCTTCGCCGCGGCGCCGGCCCCGACCACGATGCCGATCGCCACCATGGCGTTGAGCGTCGTCGGCGTGGCGTTGTCGCTGATGCCGAGCGCCACCGGCACCCACAGCACCAGCAGGAAGCGCAGCGTCACGCCCGCGCCCCAGAACAGGCTGGTGCCGAGAATGGAAAAGCGCGTCTCCGCGTTATGCCATAGCGTTGAGCAGGCCTGGAAAAAACGGCGCAGCATCGCGCCGAGGTGCCAGTTCTGTCCCGGCCGCGCCGCGGCAAGCGCAGGAATAAACAGGTTCGCCGCCACCGCCACCGCGTAGGTGGCCGCGCAGAGCGCCAGCGACGCCGGCAGGCTCCAGTCGGCGAGCGCGCCGCCCGATACCGATCCAAGCAGGATCGCGGCGATGGTAGAGCTCTCCATCATGCCGTTGGCCTTCACCAGCTTCTCGCCGGAGGTCAGCTCGGTAAGAATGCCGTACTTGGCGGGCGAATAAGCGGCCGCGCCGATGCCCACCAGCGTATAGCCCACGAAAGGATTGAAGCCGAAGCAGATCAGCAGCGCCCCCAGCAGCTTCAGGCTGTTGGCGAACATCATGACCCGGCCTTTGGCGAAGCTGTCCGCCATCTGACCGACAAAGGGCGCCAGCAGAATATAGGCGGCGACGAACAGCATCTGCATCACCGGCTGGCTCCAGTCGGGATAGAGCTGACTTTTCAGCAGCGCCAGCGTGGCGAAAAGCAGCGCATTATCGCCGAAGGCGGAGAAGAACTGCGCGCCCATCACCGCCAGCATGCCGCGCGACCTCAGCGACATCGCCTGCGTGTTTAGCCTGCTCATGCCTGCTCCTCTTCCGCCAGTTTTTTCAGGCTGACATAGTCCGGTTTGCCGCTGCCCAGCATCGGCAGCGGTTTCATCACGCGGATATCGCGCGGCACGGCAAGCTCCGGCGCGCCCAGCTCGCGCGCCGCCTTTTGCAGCCCGTCGCGCTTCAGCTCAGCGTCGGTGGTAAAGAGCACCAGCGCTTCGCCGCGGTTGCCGTCGGCGCGCAGCGACGCCGCGTGCTGTTTCTCCGGCGACGCCTTCAGAGCGATCTGCTCGACGCTCTCCAGCGAGACCATCTCACCGGCGATCTTGGCGAAGCGTTTGGCACGCCCCTGAATCTGACAGAAACCGCCTTCGTCAAAGAGGACGATGTCGCCGGTATCGTACCAGCCCGCCTCCATCTGCCCTTCGCCGTTGTCGGCAGCGGGCGCTTCCAGCACGCCGGGGTTCTCGACGCGCAGATAGCCGTTCATGATATTCGGCCCGCGCAGCTGCAGCCGTCCGCCCTGCTCAATGCCCTCTACCGACATCAGCCGCGAATCCATGCCCGGCAGGATGCGGCCGACGGTGTGCGCTTTCGCCGCCATCGGCACGTTGATCGCCACCACCGGCGCGCATTCGGTTACGCCGTAGCCTTCCAGAATACGAATGCCGTACTTCTCCATATAGATCTGGCGCGTCGCTTCCTGCAGCTTCTCCGCGCCCGCCACCACGTAGCGCAGGCGGGCGAAATCGTAAGGCGCGGCAAAGCGCGCGTAGTTGCCGAGGAAAGTCGAAGTGCCGAACAGCACGGTGCAATTGCGGTCGTAGACCAGCTCCGGCACGATGCGATAGTGCAGCGGACTGGGGTAGAGAAACACCTGCGCGCCGGTCATCAGCGGCGTGAACAGGCCCACCGTCAGACCGAAGGCGTGGAACAGCGGCAGCGCCGACATAAATTTATCGCGCGGGGTGAAATCCGCCACGGTGCGGATCTGCTCCACGTTCGCCAGCAGGCTTTTATGCGAATGCACTACCCCTTTGGGGTTGCCTTCCGAGCCGGAGGTGAAGAGCACCATCGCCGCCTCTTCCGGCTGGCGCGCCACCTGCGCGCGGCGCGGCAGCAGCAGATGCGCGAGGATCCAGAGCTTGTCCTGCGTCGTCACGGTGTCGCGCAGATCCTCCAGATAGATCCATTCAACCTCGGTCAGCCCCTGCGGCAGATGCCAGAGGTTGCCCTTCTCCAGAAACTGACGCGAGGTAAAGACGGTTTTCACCTGCGACGCGGTGAGCGCCGCGCGCATGCCGTTGACCGCGGCGGTGTAGTTGAGCATCGCCGGTACGCGCCCGCGCATCGACGCGCCGAGGATCGCCGCCGCGGTCACCGTCGCGTTGGGCAGCAGCAGGCCGACGATTTCGCCTGGCTGGCTATAGCGCTCAAGAATGCGGCCGACGCCGAGCGCCTTTTTCAGCAGCCCGGTATAGCTGTCAGGCTGCATGTTGACGTCTTCGATGCAGGGCTTGAAGGCGCCGTAGCGGGTGCGGGCGTTGAGGAAGGCGTCATAGAGCGTTTCGCGCGGGCGCACCGCCATGCGCGCTTCCATCATAATATGATGCAGATGCTCGCCAGCGAGCTGGCGCCGGTCGCGCGCGCGCTTTGCCTCCGGCATCGGAATGCGCGTGGCGGGCAGGATAGTCAGGGTGATACGGGGAAAAAGGCGGCGTTTAAAGACGCCCGCCAGGCGGCCGAAAGGGGTGTACTCCGCGCCTTCGATGCGCATCGGCACCACGTTGGCCTGCGATTTGGCGGCGACGAACCCCGCGCCGCTATAGATTTTCATCAGCGAGCCGGTCACGGTAATGCGCCCTTCCGGGAAGATCACCACCGGACGGCCGCTGTCGATCAGCCGCACCAGCTGCTTGATCGACATCGGCCGGGTTGGATCGAGCGGAACGAAATCGATCAGCGGCTTCACCAGCCGCATATACCACCGTTCGCTGACGGCGGAGTAAACCGCGAAAACCGGTCTGATCGGCAGGAACAGCGCCAGCAGCACGCCATCGAGAAAAGACATATGATTCGGCGCGATCAGCACTTTTCCCTGATGCAGCGCGGCGGCGTCGCCGCGCAGTTCCACCCGCCACAGCAGGCGGCAGACCAGACGTAAAAATGTAAACAACATGCCAGCTCCATAGCATCGCTAAAAAGGTTCCTAACGATGCAGGATCTGACGTCGTTCGACAAGCGTAAAGGCGCGATTTAGGGCGCGCTCTGCCAGCCGCCGCCGAGCGCGGCGATCAGCGCCACGCTGGCGACCCACTGCGTGCTTTGCAGCGTCAGCAGGCTCTGCTGCGCGCTCAGGCTGCTGGTTTCGGTAGTGGCGACGTCGAGATAGTCGATCATACCCGCCTCATACTGGTTGCGCGTGACGCGCGCCGACTCGCGCGCGGCGTCGGTGGCGCGCTGCTGCGCCGCCAGCTCGCTGGTCAGGGTGTTCAGCTCCACCAGATCGTCCTCGACCTCCTGCATCGCCGTCAGCACCGCCAGGCGATAGCTGGCGACGCTGCCGTCCCAGGCGGCGCGCGCCTGATCCACCTTCGCCGAGGTAGCGCCGAAGTCGAGCAGCGTGCCGCTCAGATCGGGGCCGAGCGACCAGACACGATAGGGCAACGAGAAGAGATTATGCAGCGCCGAGGCGCTGGTGCCGCCGCTGGCGCTCAGCGTCAGATCGGGATAGTAGCCGGCAATTGCTACGCCGACCGCGGCGTTGGCGGCCGCGACGTTGCGTTCGGCGTAAGCGATATCGGGACGGCGCTGCAGCAGCTGCGACGGCAGCGCCTGCGGCAACGGCGGCAGCGTCGCGGTCAGCTGCGCCGCCGGCAGGCTGAAGTCGGCCGGCGCTTTGCCGATCAGCAGCGCGATAGCGTGCTCCATCTGGGCCCGCTGCCACTGCTGGTCAAGCGCCGAGGCGCGCGCGCTCTCCAGCTGCATCTGCGCCTGCGCCAGGGTGGCGCGCGATTCACTGCCCGCCTGGTATTTATTCTCAATGACTTTCAGGTAGCGATCGTAGGCCGCCACGCTTTGCTGATAGCGCGCGATCTTCTCATCCATAATACGCAGCTGGAAATAGTCCTGTGCCAGCTCCGACTGGGCGCTGAGCGTCACGTTCGCCAGCTCGGCGGCGCTCGCCTGGGCGCTGGCGGCATTCTCTTCGCGGGTGCGGCGCAGCTTGCCCCACAGATCCACCTCCCAGCTGGCGCTTAGCTGCGCCGAGTTGCTGTTGGTGACGCTGCGCGCGCCGCTGTTAGTGGAACGGGTGCCGCTGCGCGTTCCACTGGCGTCATAGCCGAGCGTGGGAAAGAGCGCGGCGCGCGACTGAGCGGCCAGCGCCTGCGCTTCGCGGTACTGCGCGGCGTAGCTGGCGACGTTCTGGTTAGAGATGCTGACCTGCCGCAGCAGGCCGCTCAGGGTGTCGTCGTGATAGACCGTCCACCATTCGCCTTTGCTTTGATCGTCCAGCGGCGTGGCGCGCTGCCAGCCTTTGGCTTCTTTATAGTGCAGCGGCACGCTGGCGCTGGGGCGTTGATAGTCGGGGCCGACGGCGCAGCCGCCGAGCAGCAGCAGTAAAGCGAGAGAAAGCGTTTTCATCAATCAGGATTCCGCATGGCGCAAACGGCGCCACTGACGTTGGGTGGCGCGACTCAGACGGTCGAACCAGAGATAGACCACCGGCGTGGTAAACAGGGTCAGCAGCTGGCTCAGCGCCAGGCCGCCGGCAATGGCGATGCCGAGCGGGCTGCGCAGATCGGCGTCGCCGCCGCTGCCGAGCGCCAGCGGCAACGCGCCGAAAAAGGCCGCCAGCGTGGTCATCATGATGGGGCGAAAGCGCATCAGGCACGCCTGCACGATCGCCTGCTGCGGCGTCAGGCCGAGACGGCGCTCGGCGTCGAGCGCAAAGTCGATCATCATAATGGCGTTCTTCTTGACGATGCCGATCAGCAGAATAATGCCGATCAGCGCAATCACCGTGAGCTGCGTGTTGGTGAGCAGCAGCAGCAGCAGCGCGCCGACGCCCGCCGACGGCAGCGTCGAGAGAATGGTCAGCGGATGCACGTAGCTCTCGTAGAGCACGCCCAGCACGATATAGACCGCCGCCAGCGCCGCCAGAATCAGCCAGGGCATGGTGGCCGTCAGCTGGCCGAAGGCGGCGGCGGTGCCGGCGAAACCGGCCTGGATGCTGGAGGGCAGACCGAGCTTCGCCATCGCCTGCTTGATCAGCGCCTGCGCCTGCTCCAGCGAGACGCCGTCGTTGAGGTTAAAGGCGACGGTGCTGGTGGCCGACTGCCCCTGATGCGCCACCGACAGCGGCGCGTTGCCGCTGGTCAGGGTGGCGAAGGCGGAGAGCGGCACCCGGTCGCCGCTGTCGTTGATGACGTAGAGCTGTTGCAGGATTGCCGGATCGCGCGTGTAGCTGCTGTTAAGCGACATCACGACGTGATACTGATTCAGGGTGTGATAGAGCGTGGCGACCTGGAGCTGGCTGAAGGCGTTGTTGAGCATGGTGTCGAGCATCTGCACATTGACGCCGAGGCGCGTGGCGCGGTCGCGATCGATATTGATTACCACCTCCTGGCCGCCGGTTTGCGAGTCGGAATCGACGCTGTTGAGCTGCGGGATCGCCGCCAGCGCCGCCTGCACCTTCGGCGTCCAGCTGCGCAGCAGATCGAGGTCGTCCGCCTGCAGGCTGTACTGATAGCTGGCGTTGGCGCTGCGGCCGCCGATATGCAGATCCTGCGCCGCCATCAGGAACATCTGCGCGCCGGCGATATGGCTGGTTTTCATGCTCAGC
>Ga0157358_1000770_pt1 | contig 13700 bp, 16 predicted proteins | sample AttcapACBM2_FD_111484 | JGI IMG/M metagenome (GOLD analysis project Ga0157358, IMG submission 111484) | Fungus gardens microbial communities from leaf cutter ant in Botucatu, State of São Paulo, Brazil - Atta capiguara ACBM2 | ecosystem: Host-associated > Fungi > Mycelium > Unclassified ...
AAATCAGTCCTTCAAAGCACGACTGATGAAACTATCAAAGAAGGAAAGTGATAACTCAGACCCCCCATCTGAAGATGTCAATATAAATAGTACATCCATTGAGGAAACCTCTGATCTTAGCCTTCCAAAGAGGAAGGGAAAAGAGAATCCCAACTTGGATTTTCCATTAGGACTGTAGAGGATAATGTCTATGATCTACAGTCAGAGGATAGTATACTCCCTATTAGCTCAAAGAATTCGAAAGTAATACTGGAATCTTGTAGTAATGTAGCGTACAACAAGAAAACCTCCTTTAAAATTCCAGTTAAACTTTGGGTATATGGTAAAAAAGTACAGACTGAGGCTTTATGTTATGATCTAAGGCTCAAAGGGTTAAGCGATAGAACAACTCTTGTATTGAGTAACACAAGAGAACTTGATAGAGTTCCTAAGACAAAGTAGTCTACCTTATATACTATAGCCCATGGTCCGTGCTAACTACTGTGCACCCTACCCTAAATGACCATAAGTATTACATGAGGCCAGCATGTGTTGTCCATGCTGTATGACGTCACTTTATTCTAGTACCTTCTACTCTATTCTCCCAAGTCTTGTGATCAGTCTTGTGACTATGCCATCAACTTGTGACTGATGTGACAGCGTGACTGATAACCCTAACCCAAGTTGTTCTAACAATAGAAAAATGAAAATGAAAAAGAAATGAAAAGTAAAATAGAGATGAAAGAAAAAATAAAGTCCACCGTCAACGATCTTGACAATAAAGAGCACAAAGTTTAAGTTTGAGGTTTGGATAGACCATAAGAATATTTCATAAATTAAACAAAAAACAAGCTTATTTGATACTCTATATATTAAGATTTGATTTCATCTTGAAGAAATAAAAATAGAAAAGGCAAATAAACTTAGTAAAAGACTAGACTAGAAAGTAGGTGTAGAAGAAAACAATGAAAATCAGACATTAATTAAAGAACAATGGATTCATAGTTTAGCTAAAGTAGTGATAGAAGAACCTGAAGTAAGTATAATAGAAAAAATAAAAATAGCTAGAGAAAAGAATAAAAAGGTAATTAGAGTAGTAAAAGAGATGAAGAAGGCAGAAGTTAAAGTATTGAGAGGAGATAAGTGATAGATAAAAGAAAAGTTAGTATTAAAGAAAGAAAAAGTATATATACTAAAGAATAAAGAGCTGAGGGTAGAAATTATCCAGTTGTACCATAATATGCCAGCAGTTAGATATAAAGGAAGATATGTTAGAATTGAAAGTGGTAAACTTAACTTTTTATTTTTATTTTCTATTTTATTTTATTTTCTATTTATTTTTATTTTTTGGACTTAGGGTTAAATTTTAGTGTGACATCACACATAACTATCACAAACTATCACACCTTTATCACAAATTTATTATTATATGATCACATGTTACAAAAAACATTATAAAAAGTTCTAAAACAATGATATCATTCCATATTTTAATAGTATGTAGTATGCATGGCTTTTAGAATAGACTAGGTTTAGTATAGCACAGACTATTAGTTTAACATATATAAGGTAGATGACTTTGTACTTAAAACTTTATTGATGTTGTAGCAACCACTCATCACTCAAGGACAAATAATCTCACAACGAGCAAAGCTCTCTAATGGGCTATCAAGTAAAGAGTGGGGAAATTACAAGAGAACTCGACAAGGAGCCCTCGCTGCATTGCTCCTTTATATATACTACTACATCGTGGTCCATGCTACAACAATGTGTTTACCTCATGTCCATCTACCATGCTTCTATCTCATGTTCATTACTCATCCACATGTGTTTTCTATAAAGCCACCATGCTTCCTACATGTACCCTGATGTCATACCTTTAATCTCTACTGTACATGTGCACACCATGTGTACACCATGAGAAACCCATGTCCCTTGACATCACTCCTAACCCTAACTCCTTCTAGACTCCTCTCGATCCTTCTAGACCGTTAGTCCTTTTAGACCATTCTAGACTTTATCACATGACTTCCAGGTCACATGCCTATCTCCTATCTCTCTTCCATTGTAGACTAATAATTAATTACTTATTTATGTCCGGCTAACCCTAACCCTAGCAAAGTCTGTCCACACTTTCGTCTTATAACAATTGAGTTTTCTTATGTTAACTTTAATACAAGATTCTTTTATTGACTTGAACACTTTGAGTTTTTAATCATAATAAGATAGAAGATGATGGAGTTAGTGACAAGGAAATATTGGTAGCTAGGAGTGATAAGAGATATAGAAAAACATATGGATAGTTATAATATATACTAAAGATCAAAGAATAGAACAGAAATACTAGTGGGAAAGTTGAAGTTGAGTGAGGTATTAGAGAAGCCATAGATGTATCTAACAGTGGACTTGATCAGTAAGTTACTATTGGTAATAAAGAAAGATACAATTTTAGTAGTATGTGATAAATTGTCCAAGATAACATATTTTGTAATAATAAGAGAGGAAACATTGGCAGAGAGGTTATCAAGGCTGTTTAGAGATAATGTGTGAAAGTTATATAGATTGCTAGAAAGTGTGGTTTTGGATAGAAGACTACAGTTTGTAATAGAACTAGCAAAGAAGCTAAAAAAATATTGGAAATTGAGACAAAGTTGTTAATATTGTTTTATTCACAAACAGATGGCCAGACTAAGAAAATAAACCAGAAGCTTGAACAATATTTACAGTTCTTCATTGATTATAGGCAAAAGAATTAGTCTAAATAGCTAGTAATAGTTAGCAATAGTAGAGTTTGTAGTTAACAACAAAACATATTTAGTAACTAAGATATCTCTGTTTATGGCAAAATATAATAGAGAGTTGAGGATAGGAGTGGATATTAGAAGAAAAGGAAAAGTGAAAAAGATAATAGAGTTTGTAGAAAGAATAAAAAAAGAATAAAAGAAAGCTAGAGTAGTATTAAGGAAAGTACAGGAGGAGATAAATGTTATATACCATCAGAATTGTGAATAATGGACTTTGTTTCATTTTATTTTCCTTTGTTTTTATTTTCTTTTTCTCATTTTCCTATATTTTTTTTGACTTTTTTTTACTTTTTTTTATTTTGGACTTAGATATATGATGTCATATATGATGGTCACACAAGTCACAAAGTGTGATGGAGATATAATATCTGTTACAAGATAGTCACAAATGTTACAGTCACAGTCACACAATCATATAACATAGAGAAAAATATAGAAGATTCTAAAATAGATAATAATATATACTATAACAATAATATGTTGGCCTTATGTCAAGTATATATACTTTAGGATAGGTTAGTTGTAGTGTGCACACAGATCATAGTTTGTAGTATATAAGATAAACTATTTTATACATAAAACTTTATTGAGTTCTTTTGTATTACTTAATATAAAAGTTGTTTTTTATCTTTACTCAAGAACTTAAGTTATAACATCAGAACTCAATATCCTTTTCTGAGACTGCTCAACATAGAGTTCTTTTTTTTTCTTACTCTTTATTATTCTCAACTGAAGATAATATTACTTTTAGTCAAGAAGAATTACTGGGTCTTAGATATAAGAGATATACTAGCTAGACAAAAAAAATTAGCTGTTCTTATTATATTAAAGCTTACTAGTACTTTGAAAATATATCACCTTGTATGAATATATTTGATACTTCTTTTTGTTATCAGCTTTGTACTATTAGTTCTCTTGTGATCAGTACACACAAAAGAATGACAAGTGTTCTCAAAATCTTGTTTAGAATAGAATAGTCTTTTTAGACCAAAATTGCTTATAGTTTTCTTAAGATAGTAGTCAGTAGCTTAAGAAGTCAATCAATAGTATGAGGTAGGACAAGAAGAAAGCCTGCTAGTACTTATAGAAATTGCTTTAAGTTCAGAATACAAGTCTGAGAGCAAGGCTAACACCAGCTCCTCTCTTTTACCACTTTACACATTCTCACCCCCAACACTGCCACTACTATCACTATCACCAATCAACTTTCTCCTTCTTATAACAACTTGAGTCAACTTGATATCAATCAACTTTTAGAGCAGATAATGGCTTTATAAGCTATAATAGCAAAAGAAAGAAGAGAAGAAGAGGGGAAAGGACCTAATATGGGGTCTAATATGGAGGTAGCCAAGCAACCAGTGTTCAATAAAGAAGCAAGTAGAGTTATAGGATTTATTATGATGTGCAAGTTATATTTGAGGATGAGAATAAGAGAAGTATTATTTTAACTTAGGCTCAATTTGTACAAGAGACCTTAATGGAGTTCCAAGTACAAAAGTCTCTATCTTATATATACCAGACTACTAGTCTGTACTATACTAATCTTAGTATATAATCTTTAGTCTACTCTAAAGATTATATATATTATATGCCATTAATATGTGGGGTAATATCTTTGTTCTAAAACCTTTTATATTCTTCTGTATAATACATGATCATGTGACTGTGACTTGTGACCAATGTGTGACTATTTGTGACATCATGCTAATATCTAACTCTAAATTCAAAAAAAAGGAAATAAATAGAGTCTACCATCTTTGATTCTGATAAGCATCAGTAGAGGAACAAATTAAATGGGTATTGTCATGTGTGCAGAAAGGATTAGCTGATGTTTGGAAGGAGAACTTGTTAGAAGATTTAGAATTAGAAAAAGTAAGATTTGGGTCAGCAGAGAAATTTTTGTTAAAGCTAAAGAAGGAGTTCAGTAGAGGAGATAAGGAGTCACTTAAAGTAGCTGAACTAAAAAAGATAGAATAAGAAAGGAGAACTATAGAAGAGTTTATTCAAGAATTCAGAAGAACAGCTAGAGAGAGTAAACATACAGGAGAGAATTATAGTAGAGGTGTTGTTGAATAGTAGAGCAACAGAACTGGTAATAAGTTTGTTGTTTGCATGAAAGCAGAGATTTAAATTAAAGAAAATTGAAAGACCTATTTATATAAGAAATGTGAATGGTTTCTTCAATAAAGAAAGACCTATTGAGTATACAGTGGATGTAAATATTTATTACCAGAGAGATAGAGAGAGAATGGAGATAAATGTGATAGGGGGAACAGAAGTGGAAAGTAATTTTGGGAATGCCATAGATAGTACACTACAATCCAGAGATTGACTAGAGAACAGAGGAGATAAAGATGATGAGGTATCCAGATAAATGTGGGAAGCAGTAAAGGGCAAAGCAAGAAAAATCAGAGTGGTAGTAATAGAAGGAAGAAAAAGTAAAAAAAGTACAGGTGGAAAAAAAAAAGGAAAAGGAAAAGAAGAAGAAAAAGCAGAAAAAGAAGAAGGTGATAGAAATAAAAAAAGTGGCAGAGGAATGGAAAATTTGGGATAATGATAAAGAAGCAGTAAGATCAGAGGAAGAAGCAAAGAAGTTGGTGCTAGAGCAACTCTATAAGTGGATTAAGGTTTTTGGGAAGAAAGCAAGTGAGATGTAGGACCATGTTATGGATTTAGAAGAAGGATTCATGCTAAGGAAGGGAAAAATTTATCTCTTGTCCAGAAAAAAGAGAGAGGAAATAAGAGAGTTTATTCAGAAGCAAATGAGAAAGAGGTATATTCAACTGTCAAAGTCACCACAGACTGCACTAGTGTTCTTTGTAGAAAATAAGAATGAAAAGAAGAGAATTGTACAAGACTATCAGTACCTTAATAAGTAGACAATCAAGAATAATTATCCATTACCACTCATTTTAGACATTATTGAGAATATTGGGACCAAGAAGATGTTCACAAAGTTATATTTAAGGTAGGAGTATAACAATGTGAAAATAAAGAATGGAGACAAATAGAAGGTAGCCTTTATAATACCAGAAGGGTTGTTTGAGCCTACAGTCATGTTTTTTGGTTTGAAAAATTCACCAGCTACATTCCAATCCATGATAAATAAACTGCTGAGAGACTTAATTAATACAAGGAAGATAGAAAGCTTTATTGATAATATAATGGTAGGAACAGAAAGTAAAGAGGTCCATGATGAATTGGTAAAAGAAATATTGAGAAGAATGAAAGAAAAAGATTTATATGTAAAGTCAGAGAAGTATAAGTGAAGGTTAGGGAAGTAGACTTTTTAGGAGTGGTGATAGGACCAGAAGGAATAAAAATAGAGGAAGAAAAAGTAAAAGCAGGATTAGATTAGCTAGTACCTAAATCAGTTAAAAATATACAGAAATTCTTGGGACTGGCTAACTATTATAGGAGGTTTGTAAAGGATTTTGCAAAGATAGTGAGACCATTACATGAGTTGATGAAGAAAGAACAGAAGTGGGAATGGGAAATAAGATAGGAGAAGGCATTTAAGACATTGAAGAAGAGGTTTACTATGAAACCCATCTTAGTGGCTCTATATTTGGATAAAAAGGATGAGAATGGAGGTGGATATATCAGATCATCCAACTGAAGGGATGTTGTCTATGGAGTATGAAGATGGGAAATAGAGATCAGTGATCTACCTTTCTAAATTGTTAAATGAAATAGAATGTAATTATGAAATTTATGACAAGGAAATATTGGCAGTAATTAGAGAATTGAAAGCTTGGAGCCATCTGTTAGAAGGTACTAAATTCAAGTTTAAGGTCTGAACAGACCATAAGAATTTGGAGTATTTTATAAAGATATAGAAGTTGAATTAGAGATAGGCCAGATAGACCTTATATTTATATAGATTTGATTTCACTTTGAAGCAATGTACCAGGAGTTAAAATAGGAAAAGCAGATGGTTTGAGTAGAAGGCTGGATTTAAAAGTGGGAATAGAAAATGATAATGAAAATCAGAGGTTGATAAAGAAAGAAAGGATTAGAGAAATGATAGAAGTAGTAGTAGAGGAACCAGAAACAATGCTGGTAGAAAAAGATTAAGAGGAGATAAGTAGAAGATTGAAGGAGATTTAGTATTAAAAAAAGGAAGAATATATGTGCCAAAAGATGAGGAGTTGAGATTAGAAGTTATTTGGTTATACTATGATGTACTAGTAATCTTAATATGGAGAGAGATAGAAGACTATGAAGTTGGTGACAAGAAATTACTAGTAGCCAGAAGTAACAGAAGATGTTGGAAAATATATAGAAAGCTGTAACTTATGTCAAAAGATGAAACATAGAACAGAGGCATTAACAGAAAAGTTGATGGATAGCAACTACAGAAGGGATATTAGTGGAAGAATTAGCAAGATTGTTCAGAGATAACTTGTGGAAGTTGTACAGACTACCAGAGAGTGTAATAAGTAATAGAGAACCACAGCTTGTAGTGAAGTTAACAAAAGAGTTAAATAGAATATTAGAAATAAAGATGAGATTATTGATGGTATTCCATTCATGGACAAATTGGCAGACAGAATAGATAAACCAAGGGTTGGAATAATACTTAAGGTTTTTGATAGAGTATAGACAGAGGGATTGACTGGAGTAATTAGTGATAGTAGAGTTTGTAATGAACAACAAGGCTCATTTAGCAACAAAAAGACAAGCTGACAGGAAATGAAGAGAAGTTGAAGAATAAAACAAAGATAATAAAGTAGTATTAAGTATAAAGGACTTGGTATTTAAGAAGAGGCTAGTAAAGAAATTGACTGAGAAATATGTGAGACTATGTTATGATGTATGTAAGGACTAAACATTTTTCTTTTCTTTTATCTATTTTTCTTGATTTTATATTTCTTTTATTTTAAATTTATTTTTCTTTTGATTGATGATAAAGAGGCATGTGACACTGCAGTCACATGACATGTCACATGATGTGATATCATAAAGGCCTAGAATGGACTGGAGTGGTCTAAATAGATAATGTTAAGGAGCATGTTAACTGCATGGCTATCTCATAGTGTACATATGTGTCAAGATCATTGACGGTGGACTTTATTTTATTTTCTCCTTTCACTTTATTTTATTTTACTTTTCTTTTTTCTTTTTAATTTTCTATTTTTAGAACAACTCAGGTTAGGGTTTATCAGTCACGCTGTCACATCAATCACAAATTGATGGCATAGTCACAAGACTGATCACGGAACTTGGGAGAATGAAGTAGAAGGTTCTGGAACAAAGTGATGTTATACAGCATGGACAACACATGCTAGCCTCATGTTATACTCATGGTTGTTTAGGGTAGGGTGCACAGTAGCTAGCACAGACCATGGATAATTGTACATAAGGTAGACTACTTTGTATTAGAAACTCTATCGAGTTCTCTTGTGTTACTCCAATACAAGAGTTGTTCTTTTGTCTAACCCTAAAGACTTAAGATCATAACAATATGGTGCACTCATGGATAATACATGGACTTTAGGGTAGGATGTACAGTAAAAGCATAGTCATAGCATGGACCACATATAATAGTATAAATAGGATAGCAATACAGTGGGGACTTCTTGTCAAGTTCTCTTGTGATCCCCACATCAATAGCCTATTGAGAGCTTTACTTGCTTGTGTGATTATTGAACTTTGTGTCTAGTGGTTGCTATATGGTTGAAGAGGTAGTGTTAAAGAATGTAGTGAAGTTGAAGTTACTAACCTTTGTGAGAGTTTATCTGGTAGTAAATATTAGTAAAGTGGTGAGATATAGAGAAATAGTGAAAGAATAGAAAGTGGAGAAGCCAAAACTAACTAGTTAAAGTAGATGAAGTAGAAAAATGGGAAGTTGAGAAAATATTGAATAAAAGAAAAGTATAAGGAGTGATAAAGTATATTTAGTATGTTTGAAGGGGTTTATGGTAGAAAATGAGATGTAGGAGAAAGAAGAGGACTTTGAAAATGCAAAGAAATTAGTAAATGAGTTTGAAGGGAGAAGAGAAGCAGAAGTTAGGTAGCAGGAAGAAGTAGAATGGAAAAATTTATATAAAGTGTGGAAAATAAAGTTGAAACTAAATGCAGAGGAGCTCAGAAGGAGTGATTTACCAGAGAAGTACACAGCAAAGATTTGTTTGGGTAGAATAATGGAAATTTTGAGGATGAATATTTATTGGAAAGGAATTGGGCAAGATGGAAGTCAGTTTCTCTGGAGGAGAAATCTTAAAGAGAGGGTAATGTTAGAATTGTGAACAATAGACTTAGTTTTATTTTATTTTCCTTTGCTTTTAGTTTCTTTTTCTCATTTTTCTGTATTTTATTTTACTTTTCTTTATTTTGGACTTAGATAAAGGGTGTGGTATGATATCACATGTGATAGTCACACAAGTCACAAAGCATAACACCTGTCACATGGTGGTTACATACATCACAGTCACAGGTCATAAAATCATGTAACATAGAGAAGAATGTAAAAAATTCTAAAATAAGTGATGTTATATAGTATAGTAATGATATATTGGCCTTATAGAAAGCACATGTAAGTAGGTTAGTTGTAGTGTGTGCACAGACCATGGTTTGTAGTATATAAGATAAACTATCTTATACTTGGAACTTTATTGAGTTCTTTTGTATTATTTAATATAAAAGTCATTTTTTATCTTTACTTAAGAACTTAAGTTTTAATATATACTATCTGAGTATATATGGCTCATCTGACTTCATCATGAAACAGTTACCTAAGCTCCACTCCACCCAAAACATCTATGAAAGTAAATATTCTTCTTCTAGTTTATATACTACTTTTAGTACAGATTAATCTAGTTTCATTTCATATCAGATCACTCCATTATTGATTACATAGCTCCTTATGATCTCTATGGAATCCAGACTGAATTTCTAAGGACTTAATATACCCAAAGTAGCTACTTGTCTCCTCCAATTCTAAAATAGACTTAGTATTAGTATTTAAAATTTGTAATACTCTGTAATTCCTTAGCTTGAAATCATCTAGTGTAGTGTACTATTCTGAGTGTCCATGCTCAGAAGTTTGATATTCTAAATGATTCTCTTCCTAGCACAACTTTCTTTCAAAACATAACTATCTATCAGGCATGATTCACACTAGAAGTAAAAGTCTGCAGAATTAGCTTGAAAATACACAAACTTGTAGGATAACCTTGGCTTCAGCTTATATGCTACACCATCTGTCTGTCATATAGTCACAACTTCAGATAAAGGGAAGAATTCATTAATTATCAGACTAGTGATATAGTATAGAAAATGCTTGGGGCTTTAGTGGTATAGCCTCTATTACCCTGAGTGGAGGTTTCAGTGGTGAGATACTAATAGGAGTAAAAAGATTCTGCCATGGAAGACTGAGTTGGATAAAATTATCCTTGTCATAGAAGATAGAATATCCAGATAGTTGTACTACTACTATAAGGACATGTTGTAAGAAAAGTGGCTATTATGGAAGACAGGCTTTGTATAGTAGATGTTAGGAAGGCAGTATCACTGTAGAGATATATTCTTCAAACAGATGAACTTGGCATATGATACCATTGTGACAAGTAGAGATGAAGCTTATCTGCTGGAGCCAAGGTCATTCTAGAATTATATTCACATATGTTAGATAATGTTTCTACACTCTTCCAACATCTTCTACAAATTTTCCTACAGATGATTTCTTCTTCTAGATATATTTATGACCTAACAATAAAGTAACAAGTAAATAGAGGCAGAAAAGAAGTTGAGAAATAAAAGAAGAGTAACAAAGTGATGTTGAGCATGAAAAACTTGGTGTTCAAAGAAAGACTGACAAAGAAATTAGTAGATCAATACATTGGTCTATATATTATTGATAAAGTAGTTTCTACTAATATAGTCAAATTATGACTGCCAACTTCAATAAGAATTCATCCAGTTGTATGTTATGACAACTACTTAGTTATAAAAACCAAATAGTAATTGCTAAGTAAACTCAAAGATGGTATCTTGTGGTGATTACAAGAAAACTTGATAAGAAGTCCCCAATATATTGCTATCCTATTTATATAATATATACATGGTCTGTGCTAATAATAAATATGATATTTCCTACTCTAATATACATGTGTTATTCATAAGTCTACCATACTGTTTCCACAAGATAAACATGTTCTCTGATATTATTGTTCTAAACTCTTCTACTATATTCTAGACCTATCACTTTATATCATATGATATCTCATGGAGCTGTGATTATGTATTTCTTCATCATCCAAGAAAAAGAAAAAGAAGATAAAGAAAAAGAAAAGAAAAATAAATATTAGAGTTTGAGTATACTATAACATTGTGAATGTCAGTCAAGTAGTATAATATAGAGAACAGATAGAGAAACAGAAAGTGGAAGAAGTGAAACTGGTCAAGATAAATAAACTTGAAGAATAGAATATAGAAAAAATTTTAGATAAAAGAAAAATAAGAGAAGTGATAAAGTATTTACAGCAGTAGAATTTAAAGAAAGACTTCGTATAGAAGTAAGGAGACAAGAGAAGTTAGACTTAGTAGAAAAATGAGATTTCAGAAGAGGAAAGTTACTAGATATATAGATGGAATGATAAAGTTTGAGAAAGAGTATTTAAGGAAGTTAAAGAGAAACTAGCAAAAATAAAAGTAATGTTAGAGTTGAAGATAGTAGACTTTATTTATTTTTATTTTATTTTTTATTTCCATTTATTTTCCTATTTTTGGACATAGGGTTAGGGGTTAGTGTAATATAACATATGACTGTGACATATTATATATCACAGAAAAACATAGAAGATTTCAGAACAATAATGTCATATCATATATCGATAATATATGTATACTATAAGGCCAACATACTATTGCTGTCAAAGTTAAAGGTGGTAGACTTAAACTTTTTATTTTTCTTTCTATTTTATTTTATTTTTTATTTTCATTTGATTTTTAGACTTAGGATTAGAGATTAGTATGATGTCATGCATGACTATTAAAAATGTTCCTAGTCATATTGTTCCTATTATTTTCTATGAAGTAAGCTGTTCTAAGAGATTAGAATACATAGTATAGCTATATAGAATGTCATAGCCTCTAGAAATTGTTAGAGTTGAAAATAGTATACTTTATTTATTTTTATTTTGTCTTCTTATTTTATTTTATTTTCTATTTTATTTTATTTTTTAGACTTTGGGTTAGGGATTAGCATAATGTTACAAATTGTTATACAGAAGGATATAGAAGGTTTTAGAACAAAGATGTTATCTTACATATCAATGACATATAATATATATAATATTTAGGATAAACTAAGGTTAGTGTAACACAGACTAGTAGTCTAGTATATATAAGGTAGAGACTTTTGTACTTGGAACTTCATCAAGTTCTCTTGTATTAACCTTAATATAAGATTCTTTTGTTGACTTCACTCTATAAGTTCTCAATTATAACAGATATCTTACTTTGTTCTTTTATATTTTTCTGAAGACTGTAAATCCATATAATTCTGTAAACTTCAACCAGTTGTCTTAATAGTAGAACAGAGTCTCTTTCCTTACTTTTAACATTTAAGAGAAGTAGCTAAGCACCAGTCCTCAGCACTCTCCACCAATAACATTCTTGTTAATCTTGTAATATAGTTTGTATTACAACTTAAAACTTATATACTGTGTTCATAGTCTGTACTATACTAAACCTAACCTACCCTAAAAAACATGTGTTTGCCTTAAAATTAACATATATAATACATATTGTATAACAATATTGTTCAAGGACTTACTATAATGTTTAATATGACATGTGATTATGTGATTGTGACTGTGACTATATAATGTGACATATGATAGATGTGTGATACTGTGTCACATTGTGTGACAGTTTATAACAGTTATATGTGATGTTATGCTAAACTCTAACTTTAAGTTTAAAAAAATAAAAAGTAAAAAAATAAAAATAAAATAGAGTTTATTATTTCCAACTCTAACAACAGCTTAGAGATCTATAAGCCTTTATATTAAATTCTACCACTATACCTATAGATATATTCCTTTTAACTATATTAAAATTCCTATCTTTTACTAATATTTCTACATCTAGAAACACTCTATATCTCTTTTAACCTAATATTAGCTATCTGTAGACCAATTTACTTATAATTAGAATAAGATTCTATAGACTCTGTTTTTATTACATTATGGCCAAATTTTGAAAAAATCTTTAAAAACCACTTCTTCTCTATTAATATTATTACTAAAGTCGTCAGCAAGCTAAAAGAAATGGCTTGTTACTAAGAAAACCAAGTAGTAGAGAAATATACAAATAAGTTCTAGACTTTGATTACAAATATTAGCTATATTGACCTTAGCACTATAGCCATCAAATTTTGCCACAATCTTTGAATAGTAATTTAGAACTAGATTGCTACTCTGTTAGTAAGAAAACTAGATAATACTAATTGTTATAACTTAAGTTCTTGAGTAAAAACAAAAGATGACTTTTGGATTAAGTAATACAAAAGAACTCAATAAAGTTCCAGATACAAGATAGTCTATCTTATATACTACAAACTATGGTCTGTGTTATGGGATGCTTGGGACATGAACAATTTTTATTTCTTTTTCTTTTTCTTTTATTTTCTGACTTTATAGGAATTTTCTTTTCTTTTTCTTTTCTTTTGGACGATGAAGAGGCACGTGACATCGCAGTCACATGACATGTCACATGATGTGATGTCATAAGGCCTAGAATGTGGTAGAAGGATCTGGAAGATAACACTAGGACATATGTATACAATATGGTGGCCTTGAGGCAAGCATGAGGATGAAGCATGGACTATAGGGCAGGTTTAATTATTAGTAGCACGGACCATGAACCATTTGTATAAATAGGACCTTAATTAAGAAGAGGCTCCTTGTC
>Ga0157358_1000771_pt1 | contig 13688 bp, 11 predicted proteins | sample AttcapACBM2_FD_111484 | JGI IMG/M metagenome (GOLD analysis project Ga0157358, IMG submission 111484) | Fungus gardens microbial communities from leaf cutter ant in Botucatu, State of São Paulo, Brazil - Atta capiguara ACBM2 | ecosystem: Host-associated > Fungi > Mycelium > Unclassified ...
ACTCTCATGAGTACATGTACTTTATAGCTAGTCACTTATAAGTGATATTTCTTATCTCTAAAGTATTAAGACTTAAGCTTAGGTATAAAAGCAAAAAAACAACCTTGGATTGAGTAATCACAAGAGAACTTGATAGAGTTCCCAAGTATAATGTATCCTACTTATGTATACTAGACTAATAGTCTATGCTATACAAAATATAGCCTACTCTAAAAACTATGTATATTACATGTTGTTAATATGTAGTATGATATTATGATTCTAGAATCTTCTACATTCTTCTGCTGTGATATGTGACTGATGTGTGACACTGTGACATGTAATGTGACAGTTATGTATGTATATCATCATATTAAACTCTAATCTTAAGTTAAAAGTAAAGTAAAGTAAAGTAAAGTTTAATTAATGGCTCCACACCACCCTTCAAGCTGGTGTTTACTTGAGAAGATTTGAGATATTATCTAAGAATGTAAGATTTTGTTAATGCCTTCAAAGAGGTCTTATATGCTTAAAAATCTTATAAGAGTACTTTTTTTGTGGAAAACTGTTTTCGAGTGTAACAACATGACAAAGTCTCTATTAGATTAAGCTACTATTGTAGCTTTATACATTTTTCACTTAGTCTGTATACAGTATTTCTATGTCTATTCTAATATCTATAGTGTAATATCTATCTAGAACTTTTCACTATCTTTTATATTATGTGACTGTAGTCATATGCCTTATTATATCTTTTAGAAACATGTTTTACAGGTCTTAAGCATAAATTAAATAATTGAATTTAAAAAGTAAAAGAAAAAAATAGAAAGTGTTCTATAATAACTATTATAAGAAGACTAGTTCTTGTTAGAGAACCTAGAACCTAGTCTTTTTGTATGCCTTCAAATACTAAATCCTATTACAAAGCTTATGTATAAAGGAATCTGTTAGAGTAACTAAGTAAAATCTATAAAGCATGTAGAGTTGATAATCTTTCAGAGGAATCTAAGTTATATAATCTATAAGAGAAACAGAATAGAGCATATCTTTAAGAGGAATCTGTTAGAGCAACTGGGCAAAGACTATGATAATTCAGCAGAGATTATAACTTTGAAAAAATTCTAAGTGCTATTGTCTAATGGTGCTATATATATAACTCACCTCTAGAGAAATCCTAAGAGAATAGAATATAGTTTTCCAGAGATGATAGTTACTCTAAATATCTAGAAGTCTATACCAATCAAGTAGGATATGAGATGGAATATTTGGTAACATAACTACAGAATAATGAAACTGTATAGTTAGAAATCTTAGTAGAATGTTGCTGAATAGTAGAGGCTCATAAATCTTATAAAACAATACCAAGGTAAGTAGGAAATTATAACAACCAGGTGGCTAAAATGTCATAATTCTTCTCTATACATCTCTATTCTTTTCTTATTTTGGACTTAGTAAAAGAGAACAATGTGATGTTACATGTGACTGTCACAACATCATATAATACATTAGAAAGGTGATGTCATATATTATATGAGATGATAATTTCTATCTATATGATTTATAATATTTAGAGTAGGTTAGATATAAAGTATATACAAACCATGTACCAGAGGTATATAAAGTAAATATACCTATACTAGGAAATTTACTGAGTTCTCTTGTGTTAACTAATACAAAATTTCTCTTTCACTCAATTACTTGAGTCTAAGTCATAATACAGGAATTCTAATAAAAACATCTGGAAGATTACCTAAAAGGATAAGAAGTATAAAAAAACATCCACAAGCAAAACACTTTCTTTTCTCCATCACTCTCTGCCTATTCTCTTCTCTTTTTCTTTTTTACATCTCCGGTTGTCTCCATTCTTTCTCTGCTCTTTTCTTGTATTCTCATCTCTTCCACTCTTTTTCACTCGTTATCTATCTTCTTTCTTTCCTCTTCTTCTTTGTTCTTCCTCTTCCCACCATTTATCATACTCTCTTCTTTTCTGTTCCCTATCCTCTTGTCTCCTTCTTTGATTTTCTTGTTTTTTTCTTTTCCTTATTTATCAATATCTGCAACTCCAATGTTTTTTTACTATTTTCTATCATTAACTTCATCACTCTAACCACCTCCTCTTCTCCCATTTCTCTAATCATCTCCTCTAAATTCAACTGACTTAAGTCCACAATATTCTGGTTCATTGCTGCCATGTCATTTAACAACAGAAACTATCTCTCTTTAAAAATGTTCAAGAATTCCTCTGTAAGTGCTAGCCAGTATTCTTCTTACCTGACCTCATACTGTCTACTAACTACCTGTCTACTGTCCTAAAGAACACTGGCTAATATCCCTAAGAAGGGGATTTCTAATCTAGATGTTTTCTTACTGGACAATGTTACTGCTCTATGTGAACAGGTTGCAAGGGAACCCATAGCACAAGCCTTCTATACAGATATCTATCTATCACATCTACAAAAGGTAATATGACCAATATACACTTTGTGGGCTACAGCACAACTGACTGGCCAAGTTTCTCCTATCTAACTAGTATATTTCTTAAGCCTAGAGCCTAGCTGTTATGAACTTAATCCTTTGGGTTGGATATAAGAACGACTCTTGTATTAGAGAAACACAAGAGAACTCAATAGAGATTCCTTTACAAACTAGTCTACCTTATATACTACTACTGATGGTCTGTGCTAACTACTGTGCACCCTATCCTAAACAATCATATGTAGTACATGAGGTCAACATGTGGTATCCATATTATATGACATCACTTGTTCTAGATCCTTCTACTTTATTCTCTGCATCTCATGACTTAACCCTAACCCTATGTTCTAAAAATGGAAATACAAGAAAATAAAATGAAAATAAAATGAAAATGAAAAAATAAAATAGAGAAAAACAAAGTCCACCATTTGTGAACTTGACACTAGCTATAGATCTTCTTGATGAAGGAATATACTGTCTCTCAGTTGAGAATGAATAAGAGAGTAAAAGAAAAATAATAGGAGTCTATGTAACACAGAGTTCTAAAGGATGATCAAGTTCTACTATTGTAGCAACCACTAATCACAAAGACTAATAGTAATACAAGAAGTAAATCTCTTAGTAGAATATTATTATGGAGATCATAAGAGAACTTAACAGGAAGTCTTTGCTACATTCCTATACTATTTATACAAAAGTCTCATGGTCTGTACTAGCAATAAATAACCCTATCCTAATGTCCATACTTCTACTATACCTCACCCTCATGTCTTTTATAAGAATACTATGCTATATATATGTGTCCTGATATCATACTTCTAGTTTTTTTTTCCCAAAGTCTAAGCCTATGACCTCATATCATGTGACATGTCATGTGATCATAGTCACATGCCTCTCCATTATCAAAATAATAAGAAAAAAGAAAAAGAAAAGAAAAATCAAAAGAAAAGAAATATTAAATTAAGAAAAATAAAAATAAAAATGTTAGTGTCTAGATGCACCATAACATGTAGGTTCAAACAACTCTTCTGAAATCATAATTATTACTTTGCACCCATTTCTCTCCTTTATTCATATATTATCATAACCTTAATATAAGTCTAACTTTATAAATACTTTCTTAATACCAATATTTTCTATAATGTCTGATATCAAAGACAAAAGATAGTTGTTCTTTAGAGTCTATCTATTCAAATATCTAGAGTCTTGTACCATTCTTTTCTTAATATCTTTTTTTTCTACAAAAAATACTGATAGTGACTTTGAGAGTCTAATATATTCTTTTCTTAATTGTTTATCTGTAAACTCATGTACTTTTCTCTCTTCTCTTGACAATGAATATATCTTTTTCTTTCTTGGCATAAATTCTTCCTTTATATCTATTATGTTACAACCTAATTCTTCAAGTGTTAAGACAAAAAATGAATCTTGTATTAGGATTAATACAAGAGAAATCAATGGAGTTCCAAGTACAAAGTGTCTACCTTATATACACTGAGCTAATGGTCTATGCTACACTAAACCTAGCCTACTCTCAAAAGTGTGTATATATATATTGTATAACATTATTGTTCTGGAACCTTTTATATCTTTCTGTATAATCATAAGGAATTTTCTTCTTAGATTTTAGCATTTGTTAAATCTCAGATACTCAAATAGAATATACCTTCTTATTTCAACAGGATAGTTACTACATGGACAAGCTATGGACTCTTTTGGAAAGAATCTTAACCTGTATTCACCTATGGGTGCATAATTTGTGATCATTCTAATAATTTATGCACATAACAAATTTGAAAGACCAAAGCCAAGCCTTTTCTTTAGAATATATTAGATAGATATATTCTCTCTTGTCATCATTTAAGTCTAGGAAATTCTTCCTTTGTAATTGGAGGCTTGACAAACTATCTGCCATTTGCAAATAATAAAGCTATATTCTTGTTTTTTGCTGAAATACAGAAACATTCTACTTAGTAAAATAGGCTAAGATCTGAAGTTTTTGACTCTCTATCAACTATTAAGTATGTAGACTATTTGATGCTTTTGGAACAGTTCCAAAAAGAAACAGAGTTACTAGGATTTTAAAATAAATCTCTGAGACTCTTTGATATTACAATTGAATGAAGTTGGTATGGATAAATTGAAAAATCAAAGATATGTTTTACAATAGGGATAGTATTAGTGATAACTATTATTTTTAAAGTATCTTGTAGTTTCACAGCTTAATCTATTCCACATCTAATAATAAAGAGTTTTGCTTCTGCTAAATTGATGTTCATGGTGTGATGGACAGATCTATTTATAATATTATGGCCTTTATGAATATGAGACACAGAGATGGCAATATTATTCTTAATGCTTGTATCTGTAATAATGGATGTAATGTCTTGATTAGTAAGGGAATCTTCATAGATGTTGTTAAGTTTGTTATGATGAGTTTGTAGTGCATTTGTATTCTTTTGGTTTGCTGAAATAAATAAAAAATGATTAGGGAAAGTGTCTATTAGACAAAAACCTGAAGAGAGTTCTTTATTCAAAGAGTTAAAAGAAGGGATAACTTTGTTTAGACAATTGTTGATATCAATGATAGGGCTTTTTATTTTTGCTTATTGCTTAAACATAAGAAAGGATAATACCATATGATGAGGAATGGTCTTTTTGGAGTGTTGATCATTGAGTAGTGAGCAGATAGCATGTTATTTGAGAAGCAATGTCATGTAAAGCTATAGTCAACCAATAATTTTGTTAAAATGAGACTGGATAGGAATAAGACTAGCTAAAGTCTCAACACCCTACATAGAAGAAGTTTGGAATGTCTCTGTGATCCATAAAGCTGCTCTTCTCTGCATTTTCTCAAGTTCTCTGAGTGAGTGAAATAATAGCACTCCTTTGAAATATCATAACTGAGAACTATATAAGGTGATAGATAAGATACATATTCTGTAGAGAAGTCATTTGTGTATAAGGAATAAGCCTCTATTCAAATTTCCCAACATTTTCATGTCTTTGATTGTAAAAAGGGCTTTGTTGGCATAATAATGAATATGTTGTCAGAAGGATAGTTTTTTGTTGAAAAAGAAGCCAAGATATCTCTATGTGTTTTTTAGATAGAGTAGATGTTCTTCTAATAGATAAAGATCCAGAGAAGGTGGGTGAATATTCTTCATCAACCTTGAGAAGTGAAAAACTTTAGATTTGTTATGTTTGATAACAAGGCTGAGCTAAGAAAAGAAGGATGATATAATGTTATATCCACAAAAGAGATTTGTGTTTGATTTTTTATAGCTTTTTTCTTGCAAAATGAGATCTACAAAAGAGAGAGAGGTAATAGAAATAGGAGATAAAAGAGATTTAGTTCTTTTTTCAAAAATATGAAAGACAGAAGCAATGTAAATAGCAGAATGAATGAAAGAAAAAGCAGAATCTTGTCCTATACCTACATTAGCTTTAATAAATAGTGAAACAGAACTATTCCATACATATTGAGTTTGTTTGTTGACTAAATAATCAGAGAAAAAGGAAGATATACAAAAATCAAAACCAGCTTTAGTCAAAATCATTGGAAGGAGTTGATGATTAAGAGAAGAGAAAAATCATACTATATCAAATGTAAGTATGCTTGTGTAAAAGCCTTTAAGCCATTCTGTATATATAAGATGGATAAGATAAACCCTTGTATTCATGGTTGATTGTTATTTGATACCACCTATTTGAGTTAGGTGAATAAAGTTCAAAGCAATGGAATGATATTGAATTCTGTTGCTAATGACTTTCTTGATCAATTTACCAACTGTATTAAGAAGAACAATAGGTCAGAAGGTTTTAGAAGTATTGTATGATGACCTATTCAGTTTAGAGATGATAATAGATGTTGACTTTTTGAAATAAGTTGGCCAAATGCTGAGGTTAATATAAAAATTAGCAATGTTGACTAAATTTGTAATGTATTTATCATCTTTGATTAATACTTTCATATGATTTCATAAAATATGATTGGGGCCTGTGGTCAATGAGTTACTGTACTTGCTAATTGCATCAATAAATTCTGCTTTGGAAAAAGAGAGCCAATCCATGTTTTGATATATTAAAATTTCATTCAATAGTCAAAGATTTATTGATCTATTCTATGCTGCATTATAGGACTGATAAAGCACATGCCATAGTTCATCTAATTCATTACATAAACAACTGTTATATTTAATCACTTTGATAATGTGAAGCTTGTGTTTTTTAATCTAGTTTATAAGGTTCTATGGCCTCTTATTGGTCATCACAATTTCTTGTATTTTGGAATCAAAGAAAGTGTATTTTGCCAATTTAACAGTATTTCTATACTTGATCTAATCTGATTTTTTTCTAGATATATGGTATAAGAACATATTTCTGCTATATTCATTGTTTCACCATGTCTTGGAATATTTAGTGATATGAACCTATCTGGCATGTTTATATCATAGTTCCTCTATACAGGATGTAAGTTCATCAACTATAGTCTTTAGAGTCTCATAACTATGAATGTTGGCTGTTTCAATATTGCCTACTCTGTTCTTCAACTTGTTTATAAATTCTTTTTCTTCTTTTCTATTTTTGATAATAGCTAGTCTTTTCTCTTGAATGATTTCTTCCTTAATAATAATATAGACTGATAAAGGAGTATGGTTAGAAGGATCTTGTAGTTCAGATAGAATATGGTAATTATTGAGCTGTTCTGAGTTTTAGTGAAGAAACATGAGATCAAGAAATGAGTTTAAATCATAGTGATTGTCAGTGTATTACATAAGGACTTGATTAACAGGAGTTGATAGTTCTAAGTTGAAACTGTCAGCTATTTCTTTTAAAGCATCAGTATAATTAGAATGGTAAGAATACAATTGATCCCAATTATTGTCACTTATGTTAAAATCTCTTATTATTATCAGGATGCTATTCAAATTTACCTCAGTATCCTTGAGATACTTTAAGTTGATAAGAAAACAAATAGATCTGTCATTAAAAAAGAATACAAGATTGATATCCTTGTGGTTAATAATATCTTTTCTTAAAGAGAAATATAACCTAGTAAGTCTGGCATTGATATAAGTGAGAACTCTTGGGAAATAATTCATATTTTTGGAGTTTCTTACAAATAAGATCCATGATGGATGATTGAGAGCTTCTATAATTTCCTTGCCTTCTTCAGAAGAAGCATATGGAATATAGTGAACAATAAACCATGAAGGTTCCTGAATAAATAAGATATTACAATCTTTGTAGTTTTTTATAAAAGTATCAGTAAGGAGCTTGTTCTTATAAATGTTCTGTGATAATATCTTTAAGGATTTAAGAATCATTGTTTGTTGCTATCTACAAATGAGTGAATTGAGTTGGCTCTAATTTTTTATCATGCTAATCATAGTTAAACCTATGTTTCCAGAACAGATACAAGTTGCTGTCCATTTGATGATTGCCTTTGTAATTGATTTACTTGAAGCTATATAAACAGGGTTCACCTTTAGAAGTTTCGAGTTAGAGGGAATTAGTTTTAAAATTTGCTTTACAGCACCATGTCATGTTCCTGTAATATTTAATCTTGTAGTAACTATTGCATTTCTGATATTTGAACCTATAAATGTGACACACAAATGTAATATGTCCCTACTTCCAGTAATTCTTATACTAGAAGATGCTGGAGTTCATGTTGGTGTCTTTGATTGTGGTGATGTATGAACTGATGTTGAAATATCTGTTGATTAGCATTTTACTTTTTGTGCCATTCTGGAAATCTCAGATGTTAATCCAAACAACAATCATATTAGACTTAGGAGATATCTTGATGACACATAGACAAGAAGCTAAGATAATATCATTAAAAATGTGAGTTGTTTTGATGACTTTTTCAATAATGTCAGAAGTTAGGAGAAAATTAGTGTTCTCAATAAAGTATAGAATACCCAAGGTTTTTAGGTATGATTTTAACTGAGAGAGCCTTAAGCTCATCAAATCACTTGAGTTAACATCATTCAGATTTTTAAGATATTCTTTAACAATGTTCAGATCCAAACTTATAATCAAACCCACTATTCTATTATCTAATAGCACTTCTACTGTTACTCTCTCCTACATATTAACTCTTTTAAGCCCAATCTTCACTATTACTTCTCTTAACATATCTTCATTTAGACTATAGCAAAATATATTATCTACTACTCTACTAAGTATTGCAAACTTATTTATAGAAGAACCTAATTAAGGATTATTATGTTTTTGTTTTCTATTAAACCACAATCATTATTCTAGTAATATTAGAGTTAAAGATGATAAACTTAACATTTTTCATTTTTTTTCTTCCATTTTCTTCTATTTTTGCTTTTATAATTACATAGAATATAGAACATCAAAGAAGGTTCTGGAAACAAATGATGTTATATAGCATATTTTACACATATTGACCTTAAAACAAATGCACAATCCTTAGAGCAGGCTGAGTTTAATATAGCATAGACCAACAGTCTAGTATATATAAGGTAGACAGTTTTGTACTAAAAACTCTATTGAGTTTTCTTATGTTAACCCAATACAAGGTTTCTCTTTTGCTCTTATACTTGAGCTTGAGTTATAATAAGTAACTAATTCTCCTTCCTTATTCTACCATTCTTTAATTTCTGCAATACTTTGCAATATGTCCAAATTCTCTATAGTTATAATAATTCCAACCCCAATTTACATCTATTACATATGTGTCATGTCTTAGCACAAACTCTGCCTGTAGGTTTACAATAACTGTATTAGTTCTCTCAACTCCTTCTATTAGTATAGACACTGTTGATACTCATTGGAGTTTCTGCTTTCTTAGCCAAACTTAAGATAATGACAATTATTGTCTAGGTATTCCTCCAGTATTTGCTGGCATATTCATTTTTAGTGCTGAATTTCCCATATTCCTTCTTCCTCTCAATCTTTCTTCTTCTTACCTACTCTCCCTTTAGTGTCTGTCCAAATTAGTTGCTTGCTCATAATATTATTCAATACTTTTAGGTAGTCATTCTACATCTATTAGCTTTTACCAGATAGTATCATTCATACACCTCTTAAACTCTTCAATCAATAATCATTTCTCAAAACTACTTCTTGCTGCTTTCCTAAATTATTGTACAAAATCTTCTATTGTTTTATTTTTCTACTCTACTTTCTTCAACTTTGCTACTTTTACTGACTTATTGTTTTCATTTTTGAATTCTCATTTCAGATCAGTAGGAAGTTCTCCTACTATTAGAAACTTCAAACTTGTTGTGGCAACCACTAGTCACATGACCAATAGCATCACTAAGGTAAACTCAATAAATTGTTATAGTGTACTAGAATACTAATATTTTTCTTTTCTTTTATCTATTTTTCTTGATTTAATATTTCTTTTCTTTTAATATTTCTTTTCTTTTTCTCTCTATTTTATTTGAATAATGAAGAGGCATGTGACTGTAATTACATAACATGTTACATAATGTGAGATTATAAGTTTAGACTTTGGAAGAAAAACTAGAAGAATGATATCAGGGTACATGTATATAGTATAATATTCTTATAGAAGATATGAGGTTGACATATAAACTATATATGAACATTAGGGTAGGGTTATTTATCATTAGCATAAACTATGAAAACTTTGTATAAATAGTATAGGAATACAATAGGGACTTCTTGTTGAGTTCTCTTATGATCCCCACTTGATATCCACCTTGAGATTTATTACTTGTGTTACTATTAGTCTTTTGACTGGTAGTTGCCACAACATAAAAGATATCTCATGAGAATCACAAGAGAACTTAACAAAGAGTTTCTAATGGATTGTTACTTTATTTATATTATACATACATAGTCCATGCTAATAATAAATAACCTTGTTCTAAAGTTTATATGTTATCTATAAGGTAAATATACCATTAACATACTTCTTAATATTATCCTTTTAGTTTCTTCTCCCAAAATCTAGGTCTATGACCTCACATTATATAACATGTTATGTAATCACAGTCACATGCCTCTTCATCATCCAAAAAAAATTAAAAAATTAAAAGAAAAGAAATATTAAATTAAAAAAAATAGATAAAAAGAAGTTAGTATCCAAGTACACCATGATAAAAATTTTATTTTCTAAATCTTCCATAATGTTTTTCTTTCATATATCTGCTAACTCTCCCTATATATATGATAGTATCTATTGAATTTGTTTCTCTACTGACATATTCTTCATTCTTATTCTAATATAAGATTTAGATCTAGAATACTTATAATGCTGCTATCTACTTCTATTTCTGTCTTATCTGTAGTGTTATAGAACACTTTTGACACTAACATTTTTCTTTTTCTTTTATCTATTTTTCTTGATTTTATATTTCTTTTCTTTTGAATTTTTTTCCTTTTTATTGATGATGAAGAGGCATATGACATTGCAGTCACATGACAGGTTACATGATGTGACATAATAGGCCTAGAACATGGTAGAAGGATTTAGAAGATGATATTAGGGCATATGGATACAACATGGTAGCTTTGAGTAAGACGTGAGGTGGACATGAGGTAGTAGCACAGACCAACATGTAACAGTATAAATAGGACTCTAATTTAATAGAGGCTCCTTGTCAAGTTCTCTTATGCTTTTCCCCACTTGATTGCTTAACTGAGAGCTTTACTGCTTGTGTTATCATTGGACTTTGTGTCTAGTGGTTGCCATAACATGTAGTAAAAGTTTTTTTATATTATGTTAACTCATGCTGTTGTAATATAGAGTGGATTAGTTGGTGTGGATGAAAAAAAAAGTGGTAGATGTAAAAAGTGGTAAATGTAAAAGATAAGGATATATAAAAAGATAGGATAAAGCTAGTGTTGGCTTCTCTCTTAGATTATTTTATACTGTCTACTAACTACTTATTCTACCAACTACTGTTCTAATCAAATTATAAATAATCTTATCTTAAGAAAGATGTGAGCTGTCATTATTCTCCTATGTATATAAATCACAAGAGAACACTACAACATAAAGCTTCTACATAAAAAAGTATTACGACTCAAAGATCTTAGAGTTGATCAATGAATAAAATCTTATATTAGAGTTAACATAAGAGAACTTGATAGGGAACTCTGTACAGAATTGTCTATCTTATATACTAAAACCCCATGGTTCATACTACTCTACTTCTAACCTACCCTAAACAGCCATATGTTTGTCATAAGGTCAATATATGTTATATATACTATGTAATATCATTCTTCCAAAACCTTCTTCATTTTTCCAATATGACATATGATCATGTGACATGTAACTGATATATGACAATTTGTGATAGTATCTGTAATGTCATGCTAACACTAATCCTAAGTCTCTAAAAAAATAAAAATAAAAAATAAGAAAATAAAATAAAATAGTTAGAGTCTACCATCTTGAACTCTGACATTACCCCCCCTTCAAGGTTTCTCCTCTAGAGAAACTGACTTCTATTTCCACCAGTTTCTCTCTAACTTTCTCAGATATTCCTTCCTAAACTTTCCATTATCCTATCCATACAATATCTTTGCTGTATATTTTCCTAGTAGTTCTCCCCTCCTAAAGTCTCTTTCTTCTGCTATATCCAACTTCTCTTGTCATCTTACTTCCACATTCATTCTTGCTTCAAACTCTGCTACAACTTTCTTTGTATTTTCTAAATCTTCCTTTTTTTCCCATATGTCATGTTCTGCTATAAACTTCTTCCATTGCACCAAGTACTTCACCACTTCTCTTATTTTTTGTTTATTTAAAATTCTTTCCACCTCCCATTCTTTTACTTCTTCTACTTCCACTGGTTTCACTTCTTCTACCTTTTGTCCTTCTACTTGTTCTCTGTATTATACTACTCAACTAACATTTACTACCAGATGTATTCTCATTGAAGTTGGCAGTCATAATTTGACCACATTAGCAGACACTACTTCATCAATGATATATGGACCAATATATCAATTCACTAATTTCTTTGCCAGTTGCTTTTTGAATTCTTTTGTACTTAATATTACTTTGTCTCCTTTCTTCCACTCTTCTCCCTCTTTCCTTCTCTTATCTGCCTGTTGTTTCATCTCCTCCTGAGCCCTTCTCAATGCTGCCCCTACTTCTTTTTGTATCTTTTTCATTCTCTCTACAAACTCTGTCACTTTCTCTACTTTTCCTTTCTTCCTAATATCTGCCCCCATTCTCAACTCTCTTCTATAATTTGCCATAAATATTTTTTTTCTGTGATCAATGAAGAACTGTAAGTACTGTTCTAACTCTTGGTTCATTCTTTCTATTTGACCATCTGTCTGTGGATAAAAGGATATTGATAGTTTGGTTTCAATCTCCAACATTTTGTTCAGTTTTTTGGTTATCTCTGCTACAAACTATAGACCTCTATCTAATATCACACTCTCCAGCAACCCATACAACTTCTATACATTATCTCTGAACAACCTTGCTAATCCCTCCACTAATGTTCTCTCCATTGTTGTTACAAAATGTGTTATTTTGGACAGCCTGTCATAGACTACTAGAATCACATCTTTTTCAGCTACTAATGGTAACTTTGTAATGAAATCCACTGTCAGATATGTCCACAGCTTCTCTGGTACCTCACTCAACTTCAGCTTCTCTGCTGGTACCTCTATTCTGTTCTTCATCCTCTAATATATATCACATCCCACTATATACTTTCCAATATCCTTTGTTACTCTAGGCCACCAGTAGTTCCTTGTTATCAATTCTATCATCTTCTATTTTCCTTCATGTCCCACTACTAGTACATCATGATGTAACTGGATTATTTCCATTCTCAGCTATATATTCTTTGACACATATACTTTTCCTTCTTTCAGCACTAAGTCCCCCTTAATCTGCCACTCATCTCCCCATAATGTTATAATATGGTAAAAAGGGAAGTAGTAATATTCTTTATATATTCTTCAGGATTTTATATTGGATTTTACTTTGGATTTACTTTTCTTTATTGATAATGACAATGAAGAGGCATATGACACCGCAGTCACATGACATGTCACATGATGTGATGTCATAAAAGCCTAGAATGGACTGGAGTGGACTAGAGCAGTCTAGATAGATAATGTTAAGGAGCATTGTTGTAGCAACCACTCGTCACTCAAGGACAAATGATCTCACAACGAGTAAAGCTCTCAGTAGGCTATCAAGTAAAGAGTGGGGATTACAAGGATTACAAGAGAACTCGACAAGGAGC
>Ga0157358_1000772_pt1 | contig 13688 bp, 11 predicted proteins | sample AttcapACBM2_FD_111484 | JGI IMG/M metagenome (GOLD analysis project Ga0157358, IMG submission 111484) | Fungus gardens microbial communities from leaf cutter ant in Botucatu, State of São Paulo, Brazil - Atta capiguara ACBM2 | ecosystem: Host-associated > Fungi > Mycelium > Unclassified ...
ATTATTCTTAATAGGACTTATGGATAACATATGTAGTTTAGAGTAGAACTTGTAATAGTAGTATATATGTCAGGCGTGGTTCACACTGGGGTGAAAGTCCACAGAATGGACTCGGAGATGAGTGTACTTGTGGAACAGCCTTGGCTTCAGCTTATGTGCTGTGCTATCTGTCTGCCGTGTGGTCACAACTTCAGATGTTGAGAAGAAGTCTGAGATGGAAGTGAGTGCTAAATGGTATGTTGCTATTGAATACTGGAGATTGAGTTCAATAAGAGTTTATCTTTGTCGATTATCAGACTAGCGAATTACAATGTAACTACTAGTCTTATATACAAACAGAAAGTATAGGAGATGCTCAGGATTTCATTGGTAAAACCCCTATTACACCGAGCAGAGGTTTCAGTGTTCAGACACTGACAGGAGTAACTCTATCATAGAAGACTGAGTTGAATAGGAGTATCTCCACCATGGAAGACAGAATACCCAGATGGTTACAACACTGCCATAAGATGTGTTGTGAAAAAGGTAGCTGCCATGGAAGGTAAGCTTGTATGATTTGGAGGTGGTTTCACTATGAGGATGTTATTTCCAGATAGGTGGACTTGCATATGACAATATAGTATAGAAATGCATCAGAGACTCTTTGTCAAGTTCTCTCATAATCCCTATGAGTCTTTGTGATATAAGACTATTTAGTAACTCATTGACCATTCAGATTAGTGGTTGCCATAACAAGCTAGGTAAGAGAAGCTTAGCTATATATAGTATACCAAAGTTCATTAGTATATTGTAAGTATACTAATATTATGTAAACATATTTGTTATCTTTTTTAGTATTAGCTTTGAGTCATTAATTTTCTTGTGGTCAGGAGAATGACAAATATTTTTAAAATTTTATAAAGAGTAGAATGTTCTTCTTAAGATAAAATTATTTATATTTTTTAAGGTAGTGGTTAGTAGTTGAGATAGTCAGTAGACAATGTGAGATAGAATAAGAAAAAGGTTCCTAATACTTATAAGATTATTTCAAGTTTGGAGTATAAGTCTAAGAGTAAGCTTCTTTCTTTATATTATTACCAACACTACTATCATTATCTTTGATATCCTCACTGATTTCACTATTCTCTTATATAATGAGTTAACACAACCAAACTATGGAACAGTTATGGCTTCTTCTTGCACAACTAGAATAAATAGTAGTTATGCAGGCCTAGATAGCAATATTGATGGGAGCAAGAGCAAGAGCAGAAAAAGAAGAAGTAGAGATAGCAAGACTAAGAGAGAAACAAGTAGAGGTGGCACAACCATTCTCATTTAGTGGAGAAGTAGGACAAATAACAGGTTTTGTTAAGGTATGCAAATTATATAAGAATGAAAATAAAAGAAGAGAAGATAGAGGAATAAGTATAGTGGGTATTGATTTATATACAGAAGAGATCAGTAGAGGTGTAGAATAAAAATTTATTGAAGGAAATGAAAGTAGGAAAAATTCAATTTGCATTAGTAGAGGACTTCTTGACTAAATTGAAAAGAGAATTTAAAGAAAGAGATAATGAGCCTACCAAAGTAGCCAAACTCAAAAAGATAGAACAAGATAGGAAAACAATAGAAGAGTTTGTGTGGAAGTTTAATATGACAGTGAGAGAAAGTAGATTAGAGAAAGAATTCAAGAAAAGGATAAGTGGAATAGTGAGGAGAAAGTTAATGAAGGCATAAAAGTCTCCAAGAAATATAGAGCAATGGTTTGAGAAAGGTTAATCAATCTAGATTGTCATTGATGTCAGAAATTGCTAATATGAACTTAGTTATTTTGTTTTTTCTCTTTTATTTTTTCTTTACTTTATAGTTTAGTTTTTTCTTTTTTCTTTTTCAGACTATGATATGATTTCACAAGTGACTGTTATAATGTCATGGTCATGTAGTCATGTGACTTAATGAACCATTGTAGAATCTACTAGGAAGTCTTAGTTATTACTTTGGAATAGGTTAGTGTTATGTATATGAATAGTATATAAAGTAGACTATCTTATATTAAGAACTCTATTGAATTATCTTGTATTACTTAATATATAAGTATACTTTTGCCTCTAATTCTCAGAACATAAATCACAATAATTGGAAAAGTAGAAAAAGAGGTTAAGAGAAAATACATAGAGATAGAGATAAGGAATAGAAAGAGAAGGAAATGAGTCGAGGAGCTAGAATAGTTGAGAATAAAAGAGTAATAGCCCATAAATGTATAGAAGATGGGGAGAATGAAAAAAGGTATCTAGAAATCTATAAACAACAGGACTATTTCTAATAGAAAAGATGGAGACAACAAATACAGTAATAGTTAGAAACTTCTTACAAAAACAAGAACAAGAAGGAATGAAGAAAAGTTCATATACTATAGATATTGATAAAAAATAAAGATATTTCAACTGTAGAGGATTTTGGCATATAGCATAACATTGTAGGACTTAGAGAAATATTAGAATGAGTAGAAAAATCAGTTATGAAGAAAGTATAAACAGTGTAAATATATATAATTTAAAAGAAGAGGAAAATCAAGATCTTGACTAAGTTCTCTAAATAAATTTGCTATACTAGCTAGTTGAGTAATGTAAGCTAGTATACCAAGCTTAAAGAAACTGTTAAAAGTAGTAATTGTAGAGATAGGACTTGAAAATATAAACACACAGAAAAAAATATTGGTAAAGACTGTTAGGACAACTAGCAGAGTCTATGGGATTTAGCAGACTTTCACAATCTCCAGAAAGTTCTAAGAGAACAGATTGAGGACTCCTGGAAGCAATAGCTATTCTTTTAATCTTGTGAAACAACTTCAATGGTAGGAAGTAGTAGAGTTGGCTTGAGAAACTCTGTGGGGTTTGGTGGAGTTCAAGGAGTACTAAATAATATGAAATGGAAACTCCATAGCATTTGGCAGGAGCATGGATAAAGTTTGAGCACTTGAATTTTATGTAAAGATAGGTCTCTTTATAGAGACATTGTCAAACAGTGGAGAAATGTCACATACTGATATGGCTATATTCAGTTAACTCTATGAATAATGCTTCTTCTCTTATTCATGTTTCTAAACCTTATCCAGTATAAATTAATTCCATCCATTTCATGTTAATCACTCCTCAGACATTCTTGCTAAACTTCCTAGCAACTTTATAAAACTCTATTCTAACATCCAAGAACCCTCAGATTCAGGATATTTATTAACAGTCTCTATTTGTTACAATCACTATCTCATGCTCTACAAGTATTTACTTCATGTTCAACATGACTTGGACATATATTGAGGTTTGTTTTATTCCTGACTCATACTAACTACACCTTGCATCTTCCTCATATAGTATTAGCCAGTAACTTATATATTAGTAGAGATTTTCTTATGTTTTTCTCATTTTCTCCTTATTGTTTTCTCAAGGACACCTTGACCATTCTTACTTCTTTCTCAGGTCTTGACCTAAGTTGTAATATGAGCCAAGATTAAGATCATAACATTTGGTAAAGCATCATTAGGCTCACCTTGTAAAAAAAGAGTGTATTGTGATTAGGTCACTAAAATATCATAATGGTTAGGCTGTTGAAGAAATATTGAAACAGCATTTGTGATAGGACCATGGACAAACAGTTAAACTGTTAGGAGAACAGCAACAAGATAATATTGTAGCAGAGATTACAGATAGGACAAGATAAGACAGACACAGACTATAGAACCAGCACTATAGAACCAGCATTAGGAGAAATGTTGACAGCATCAACACTAGCAGTACATAATGAAATAGCATAAGCAGTTATGCTGAAAAGTATGGTCCCAGACTGTCACAAACTTCATTCAGCTTGTATTTCTACAACCAGTGGACCGATTTTCACAATCTAAGTTGTGCTGGAAAGCCCCAAATGAGGGCTATCTGTATATATATGGGATGTATAAAAGCAACAACAAATAACTGAGATATCAGGCCATCAGTAGCTGTAAAAGCTTTGTCTGCTAATATCTCATGAATGGCTGAACAGATTTACATGATTAAACTTGTATTGGAAAGTGCTCATCAATTCATTTACAATGATATATGATGCATCTCAAAGCAATAAGTATTAGTAGAGATACAAGCATATCAATGTAGTGACATAATTAGTTATCTTCTAAAATTAGCCTGACAACTGTTATGACAGATAACAGCTCCTATCAGGTATAAGTTTTGATCATGTGATGGCAACAGCTTGTGCACAGACCATCACTCTTTTGTATATATACTTCTATATCTGAGGATTAGACCTCAGACTTAACAACATCATTTATCATCAATTTACATCAATTATTCTTGTTGATACTACTTGTCACCTATTATTATTATCTCCTTATACTGAACCTCTGAAACACCACTAATTTCAAGTATCACAACCAGTGAGTAGCTTATTTGTAATACAGACCCAGAGTAGTTTAATAGTAACTGGACAAAGTTTGAAGACTGGTGGAGAAAGATACAATTACTTCTCAAAAGTAACAGAGTTATAGTAATGGATGATAAGATTACAGCAATACTAGCCCAACTTAGAGAGGGTGTAGTAGGAATTTATATGCAGAAGGTAATGATATTCAGGACTGGGACAATTTTGTAAAAGAAGTCAAGACAATGTTTAGTGATAAGAGTAATGCAGTAGATACCAAATGGAAGATTGAAACCTTCAAAAAAGGGAAGAAATACATTGCAAATTTCATAATAGAATTTGAAATATTAGCTATAAAGGCTGAGACAGATAATATACATACCATCTTTCTATTGAAAAATAATATCAGGAGCAACATCATCAAGACTATATTGGGATACCTACCTATAGCAGCACCAGAGTCACTCAAAGAGTGGAAGATAGTAATTATATCAGTTGAACAAGGATATGAATTCATAGAAGACAAACAAGACTACAAAACAGAATTAAGGATAACCTATGGAGAAAGAGGAGCACCTATGAATATTGTGAAAGCTAAAGACAACTATGACAGAAATAGAAAGCCTAGATGCCTCAACTACAACATATACAGATATATAGTAAATTTTTTTAGAAAACCAAAGAAAGAGAAAGAAACCAGAAAGTATTACAAATATAATAAACTGGAATATCTTGTAAAGAACTTCAGGTCAGGGCAAAAGATGAAGAATAAGAGTATACAAGACAATTCAGATGATAAAGATGAAGAAGATAATGATAAAAAGAAGGGTTTTGTCAGAGATTCAGAGTAAGCATAGTACAATAAACCTCTGTATATGGTAATTCTCTAAAAAATCAATATGTTATTCTACAAAGAACAGGTAACAAAGAGAGAGATCTTAATGTATGCACAAATGCAAAAACATCAAATAGAAGAAAACTACATCTTAAGATACTAGTTGATTCAGAATGTATCCATACTAGAATTGATAAACAACTAGTGAAAGAAGAACAGATTAAAACAGAATCAATGCCTAAATCATCCAAAGTTTTCAATATAGATGAACCAAGAATAGAAAAGTGACATGGTTTGCACCACTAGAACTAAAAATTAACAAACACATAAAAATAATTGATACAGTAGCAATGGATATAAATAGTACAGACATGTTCTTAGAATACAACTGGTTGGTCAAACACAATCCAGAAGTTAATTGGGACAAAAAGACAATATAGTTTACAAGATATCTGAAAGAATACAAAGTACAACATTGAGACATTGCATTTATATTAAGGACCAGAAAAATCAATCCAATAGAAGAAATAGACAAGGAATACTAAGAAATAGGCAAGGAACTGGATCCAACAAATCCAGAAGACTTACTGGAATATATTCAACCATTTATTTATCTATTTAACAAGAAAAAATTTAAGAAATTACTAGAAAGAAGAGAATAGAACTATACAATTAATTTATTGGAAGATGTACCAAAGAAGTTTAAATATCAAAGCTTATGTAATGACAGTCAAAAAAGATGAAGCTCTAAATTAATGGCTAGATGAGCAGCTTAAGATAAGACTAATAGTCAAATCAAGTTCAAGATATATAGCACCATGTTCTTATATTCCAAAGAAGGACAGATTTCTATAATTAGTATAGAATTATAGAAAGTTGAGCCAACATACAATTAAAGACAAGATGCCACTTCCATTAATTAAAAAAGTAATCAACAAACTCAAAGATACAAGATACTTCAATAAACTAGATCTTACTTGGAAATACAACAATATACAAATCAAGGAAGAAAATGAATGGAAAGTAACATTCCAGACCAACAAGAGTCTATTCAAGCCAAAAGTAATATACTTTGGATTATACAATTTACTGTAAACATTTTAATAAATAATGAACAGTATATTCCAAGAGCTCTTATACAAAGAAGTATTGGCAAACTACATAGATGACTTTGTAATATCTGCCAAGACCAAAAAATAACTAGAAGAAAGGATTATATAATTCTTAAAGATAGCAGAGAAATATAATCTCTGTTTCAAACAGTCAAAGTAGGATTTCAATACCAAAGAAATACCAATCCCAGGAGTAGTAGTCAGAAGAGGAGAAGTACAAATGGAAAATGACAAAGTCAAGACTGTCAAGAAATAGAAAAAAACTACCAAGATAAAAGAAGTAAAAAGCTTCTTAGAATTTGGAAATTTCTATAAATGCTTTATCAAGAACTTCAGTCATATAACAAAATCTTTCAATGACCTCAAGGGCAAAAAAACTGGAAATAGAAAAAAGAACACTAGAAGGCATTTGAAGAATTGAAGAAAAATATCTCAAGTCAACCAGTACTCACTTTACCCAGAAGAGAAGAAAAATTTAGAGTGGAAACTGATGTATCAGAAAATACCATGAAAAAGTTTTATCTTAGGAATAAGAAAGAAAATGGAAACCCATTGTATTTTTATTAAGAATAATACAAGTAGCTAAAAAGAACTATGGGATATATGATAAGAAACTATTGGTTATAGTGGAAGTTCTAACAAAATAGAGACAATATCTATTAGAAACCACAGAAAAGTTTAAAGTCTGGACTAATCACAAGAATCTCAAGTATTTCAGAAAACCATTAAGTTTAATAAATAACAAGTGAAATAGTATCTCAAATTGTAAAATTCTCAGGTATAGTTTATACCAAAAGATGAAAGCTTACAGTGTCAGCTTAGAGTATATGCTATGCTATCTGTCTGCTATATGGTCATAATCTGATAAAGTTCAAAAGAGAGTTGAATACTAATAGTGGTATACTGCCATTGAACAATAGAGATCAAGTTCAATAAGTACCACTGTGAAAAAGATAAATTTTTATTGAACATGTTAGGGAGTTATTACTACTGTGGAAATTGTACTTGAAGGTGAAAGTCTACAGAGTTGGCTCAGACATGTACAGAGTGTAGAAACTTCATGCAATGAGCTCAGTGATGCAGACTTATCAGAATGATCTTGGCCTCAACTTATGTGTTATGCCTCCTACAAGCCGCATGGTCACAATTTCAGAGAATGGTCTTATAAGGAGTTGTAAAAAGAGAGGTAAAGCATGTCACAATTGACACTGGAGATTTAGCATCAACTTTAGTCGATTATTAGGCTAGCTATTACAAAGAGGTCACTAGTCTTAAATACATAAAATAACAAAAGAAGTAACTAAAACAGATCTCTGAGTGAGTGTTTCATTAGTAAAATACTACATAGGAGTTCAGATTTGGAGAGGGGAAAACTCTACATAAAGTCCGAGTAAATTTGTGGAGTTTGAAGGAGATAATTAGGCAATGGATACAGATGAATATGACTATGGATTTTGACTCAAATAAAGCAAAATAACCACGGACTTTTGGTAGAATTAAGTCCATTATAAAGTACCAAACTACCAACGGAGTTTTGGACACAAATAAGACCAAATAACCGTGGGGATTTGATATCATATTGAAGTCAAACATATTTTGAACATGTTTTGGAGTTTGGGATATAACATATAGGTAGACTTGGCATAAGACTATGATTTCATAACATATTCTAAGGAAGACAAACATGAGAACAGATATTTTGTCAAGAAAAGATCAAGTGAACATTAAGAAAGATAAAAAGAATATTAGATAGTAGAAGAAACTACAATATTTGAAGAAATATAAAAGAACAGTATTAGAAAATGAAAAGTACAGAGAAAACTTGAGAAGAAAAATAAACAAGCATAGAAAGATAATGAAGTGGTATACATGAAAAAAAAGGTCTATATTTCTAACAACTGGAAATTTTGAGAGCAAATATTACAGAAGAACTATAAACCAGCAAATATAGAATATTTAGAATAGCAAAGAATACCCAAATTAATCAAAAAAAACTATTGCTGGCTAGGAATATGAAACAGTATCAAGAAATATGTCTAGAGATGCTAAAAATGTTAACAGAATAAAGTGCAGCATATGAAGAAAGCTAGAGAACTTCATCTATTAGAAACATCTTAAGAACCATAGCAGGAAATCAGTATTGATATCATAGGACTATTACCAAGATCAAATGACAAGGATGTAATAATGGTCATAGTAGATCAATTTATAAAAATTATCAGACTCAAGATAATAATAACAGCAGTATTATTATAGAAAATAACTAAGATCTATGAAGACAATATATAAAACTTAAGTAAGGCTCTAGGAATAAAAAAACATTATTGATAGTATACTACTCTCAAACAAATAGTTAAATAGAAAGAATAAACCAGGAGGTTGAAGCATTCTTACAACATTATGTTAATTATCAGCAAGATAATTAAACAAAATAGTTATCAGTAACAGAATTCCAGTACAATGACAAGAAACACTTAGCCACAGAATATATACCATTTGAACTTAACTTTGGAAAACATTCATGAAAAGAAGACCTAACTATAAAGATAGAATTACCAAAACTGGAGACTTTCCTTAAGAAACTACAGAGAAGTTGGAAAACAGTGAAATCATCAATGAAAAAGGCAAAAGAAGCTATGAAGAAACAGTTCAACAAGAAAAGACAAAATTCTCAAAGATTGAAAGAAGAAAACAACATGTGGTTGGGAAAGCAAAGCTGAACCAAAAAAGATATAGATCTTTTGAAATCACAAAGGACATTGGACAAGAAGCATTTCAGCTAAAATTACCATAAGAATAGGCAATACACAATATGTTTAATAAAGATCTTCTGACATGATGCAAAGAACCCCAATTCAAGAGACAGCATATAGAACTAGCACCACCACCAGACATTATCAATAAGGATGAAGAATATGAAGTTGAAAAAGTATGAAATCATAGGAAAAAAAGACACTGCATGCAATTCTTAGTTCATTGGAAGGGATATGGGAATGAACATGACCAATGAATAGCAGGAATAGGGTTACTACATGCTAAGAAAGCAATTCAAGACTATTGGATAAAGCTTTTGAGACAAAACCTATGAAAAAGAGGAATAAAACTCCAAAATGACATCTTAAAGCACAACCAGCATTAAAGAAATTCAAGACATGTCTTATCAGTTCACAACTGCTCCCTTCTCTTCCAACCCCTATATTACTCACACAGTTAGTAACATGAACCTTATCATAATCCTTAACAAAGAAAAGAAAGACCAGACAAAGAAATACCACAAAATAATTGGAAACTATGGCAAATATTCAACTTTAGATTTAAAATATCATCAAGTTAGCTGATGTAGCAAATAATCAGTTTGCAGATATCAAAACCATTTTACTACAAACAGAGGAAATCTATAAAATGCAAATTGGTAGAGATATTTACAGCATATCTAAAGAATTAAGAAATGTCATTCATAGAGATATGGAACAACAAGCCCACTATATTCAAGTATTACTAGCTAATGAACTGGATAAATGCAAAGGAAAAGAAGTAGAAGTAGTAGATAAATATATCAAAGTATTACAATAAGTTTATTAAGAAATATATCAAACACTTCAAGAAATACCTCAAGAAATATCTCAAGAAAAGCAAAAACAAAAAAATGTGTCATTCAAGACAAGGAAGTATTTCTTTACAAACTATATGCTGTATTATCAGAATCAAGCAGACTACTAACACCAGAACCAATACTATTAAAAAAAGAAATTGACAATTTAGAAAAAATATTAAAGATACTACAATTCCTAGTAAAGACAATACCATTTCTTCTGCTAGCTTACTATAAATCTATTCAACTAGATAGAGAAAAAAAATACTCAATACAGAAACAAAATTGTAGTTGAATTTATAAAACAGAAGTACAATTTAAACACAAGTTATTAAGGATTTCCAATTGAAATATATTTGGAAGGGCTATCATATGAACCATTCTTCATAGTATTGATCTTAGAAGAGATGATAATCATTGGACCTACTAAGAAATTAGTAATATCATATGTGGTTGGAGAAAAAGGAGAGGTATATGAATTCATAGAAGAATAGTTGAAGAAAGAATATTTATAATAAGGTCATCAAAGTCACCACAGATAGTCCTAGGTTTCTTTGTGAAAAAGAAGAATAAAAAGAAGAGAATAGTGTAAGATTATTGGTATCTCAATAAGTGGATGGTGAAAAACAATTATCCATTACCTTTATCTTTAATTTTGGATATTGTCAAAAAATATTGGAACAAAACGAGTCTTTATACTAAGTTGGATCCAAGGTAGAGGAATAATATGAGGATGGAGAAGGAAAATGAGTGGAAGATAGCATTTACAGTGCTAGAGGGTTTGTTTGAACTGACTGCAATGCTTTTCAGATTGACAAATTCACTAGCCATGTTTCAGGCCATGATAAATGAGTTATTGCAAGATTTAATAAACACTAGTTAGATAGCAAGCTTTATTAATGATGTAATAGTAGAAATAGAAGGAGAAGAAAGATATGATAAGTTAGTGGAGAAAATCTCAAGAAGGATGAAGGAAAATGATTTGTATGTAAAGCTAAAAAAGTACAAATGAAAAGTGAGAGAAGTTGGATTTTTAAGAGTAGTAATAGAACTATAGGGAATAAAAATAAAGAAATAAAAGGTAAAAGCAATATTGTATTGGTCAGCATCTCAAACTGTTAAAAAAGTGCAAAATTCTTTGGGGTTAGCCAACTACTATAGGCAATTTGTAAAGAACTTTGCAAAAATAACAAAACCTTTACATAGACTTGGTTTATTTTATTTTTCTTTCTCATTTTATTTCATTTTCCATTTATTTTGGACTTGGAGTTAGAAGTTAGTGTGATATCACACATAACTATTACATATTGACCTTATGGATAACATATGTTCTTTAGGGTAGACTAGGTTTAGTATAGTATAGACCATTAGTCTAGCATGTATAAGATAGATACTTTATACTTGGAACTCTACTGAGTTCTCTTATGTAAACCCCATACAAGGTTTTTCTTTTGACTTATCACTGAGTTTTGAGTTGTAATATTAGAACTTAATACCTATTCTTGAGACCATTCAATTTGAAGCCTTCTCTATTTATCTCTTTTTACTCTCTTATCATCCTCAACTAGGAGTAACACTGCTCTTTAGTCAAGAAAAATAGCTGAACCTCAGGCTTAAGGGATATACTAGCTAGAAAGAGAAAGCTTAGTTTTTATATTACATTAAAGCTCACTAGTACTTTGTAAACATATAATCTTGAGTAGATGTAATAGATAGTATTTTTTGTGTAAAAGTTCTGTACTTCAAGATCTACTTGTGATCTGTTTATATAAGAGAATGGTAGTAGCTCTTAAAGCACTATCTAGAATAGAATAACCTTTTTAGGTCAAAATTATTTACATTTTCACTAAGGCAGTAGTTGGTAGCATAAGTAGTTAGTAAACAGTGTGAGGCAGAATGAAAAGAGTATCTACTAGCATCTACTGAGATAGTATTAAGTTCAGAGTGTGATTCTGAGAGTGAGACCAACACTAGCTTCTCTTCTTTACTCTTATACATATCTTCTTTCCTATACTACCACTCTTGATACTATTACCAATTAATTCTTTCTCTTTTTATAATAACATAAGTTAGCACAACTTCAACCAACTTTTGATTCAGATAAGACAGCAATGGAAGTAGATTGTAGTGTTACAATAATTACTAGAAAGAAGGGAAGAAGGAGTGGTAGAGGTTTCTAGACCCAATATCAAGTTAAATATAGATATAGCCAAGCTACTAATATTTAATGGAAATACAAGTAAGGTCTTAGAGTTTTTGATGGCATGTAAGTTTTATGTCAGGATGAAGATGAAAGATATATTAGTAGAAGAACAGATATAATAAATCTTGTCATATGTGTAATGTTACAACTCAAAGACCTTAGGACTAATCAATAAATAGAACCTTATATTAGAGTTAATATAAGAGAACTCAATAGAGAACTCTGTACAGGATCATCTACCTTATATACCTCAGACTACTGGTCTGTGCACTACTACTTTAGCCTACTCTAAATAACTATATGGTAGCCTTAAGCTACTATATATATAACTTATAGTATAATATTACTTCTTCCAGAACCTTCTACTATTTTCCATCATGGCATGTGATCATGTGACAGTGTGACCGTGACATGTGACATCACACTGATCCCTGACCATAGTTCTAATAATAGCATAGACTGAAAGAAACAGAAAAGAAAAGAAAAATAAAATAGAGTTTAATCTTTGTATTTCTAACATATAAAGAGAGTTGGCTAATATTTGGAAGGAGAATATTATGAAAGATTTAGAGAATAAGAGCTTTAAGTTTGCAATAGTAAAAAACTTTCTTACTAACCTAAGATAAGAGTTTGAAGGAGGGAATAATAAAACAATAAAGATGATGGAATTGAAAAAGATAGAACAAAAGTTAAAAACACAGGAATTTATACAAGAGTTTAGAAAAGTAGCAAAAGAAAGTAGATATGAGAGATAACCATTGATAGAGAAGTTTAAGCAAGGAATAAATAAAGTGATCAGGTAAAAACTGATAGAATCAGAATACCTACTAGTGTCATATGCCAAGTCCACCTGTCCAGAAAATACATCTCTATAGTGATACTACTTTCTCAACCTTTATTATACAAGCCCATCTTCATAACAGCCATCTTTCTTGCAATATGCTCTTACAGTAGTGATGCAATAATCTAGCTATCCTATCTTCCATGACAGGAATACTTCTATCTGACTCAGTCTCCTATGGTAGAGTCCTTACTCCTGTCAGTGTCTCACCACTGAAACCTCCACTCAGGGCAATAGGGGCTATACCACTGAAACCCCAAGCATTTCCTATAGTTCTAACTTGTATATAAGACTAGTAGTTACACTGTAATTCACTAGTCTGATAATCAATGAAGATAACTTTTATTGAACTCAATCTCCAGTGTTCAATGGCAACACAACAATCAGTACTCACTCCTATCTTGAACTTCTTCCTTTTATCTGAAGTTGCAACCACATGGTAGTCAGACAGCACAGCATATGAGCTAAAGCCAAGGTCATTTCATAAGTTTGTGTATCTCTGAGCCAACTCCATGAACTTTCACCCCCAGTATGAACTGCACCTGACAGACAGTCAGACAAGGAAAGAGAATTAGTTATGAAAAAAACAGAAAGAGAAGGAGAGCTTAATGGTTCTTAATTAGACTCTAGTAATAATAGGTTTGCAATACTTAGTAGAGTAATGGAAAATACATTCTGTTGTAATCTTGATAATGAAAATATGCTAAGAAAAG
>Ga0157358_1000773_pt1 | contig 13682 bp, 10 predicted proteins | sample AttcapACBM2_FD_111484 | JGI IMG/M metagenome (GOLD analysis project Ga0157358, IMG submission 111484) | Fungus gardens microbial communities from leaf cutter ant in Botucatu, State of São Paulo, Brazil - Atta capiguara ACBM2 | ecosystem: Host-associated > Fungi > Mycelium > Unclassified ...
AGCCTGAAACAGGTGCAATATGAAATCAGTAGGCTTAATTGGTTGGCGCGGCATGGTCGGTTCCGTGCTGATGCAGCGGATGACGGAAGAGCGCGACTTTGACGTCATTCGCCCGGTATTTTTCTCCACGTCTCAGCATGGTCAGGCCGCGCCGCAGTTTGGCGGTCAGTCTCCGGGCCTGCTGCAAAATGCGTATGACCTGGACGCGCTGAAGGCGCTGGATATCATTATCACCTGCCAGGGCGGCGACTACACCACCGAGATTTATCCAAAGCTGCGTGCGGCAGGCTGGCAGGGGTACTGGATTGATGCGGCCTCCACGCTGCGTATGCAGGACGACGCGCTGATTATCCTGGATCCGGTCAACCACCACGTTATTCGTCAGGGTCTGGACAAAGGCATTAAAACTTTTGCGGGCGGCAACTGCACCGTCAGTCTGATGCTGATGTCGCTGGGCGGCCTGTTCGCCCAGGATCTGGTGGAGTGGGCATCAGTGGCGACCTACCAGGCGGCTTCCGGCGGCGGCGCGCGGCATATGCGTGAGCTGCTGGCACAGATGGGAATGCTGCACGACGGCGTGGCGAAAGAGCTGCAAAATCCGGCCTCCGCTATCCTGGATATCGAACGCAAAGTCACCGAGATGAGCCGCAGCGGCGTGCTGCCAACCGATAACTTCGGCGTACCGCTGGCGGGTAGCCTGATCCCGTGGATCGACAAACAGCTGGAAAACGGCCAGAGCCGCGAAGAGTGGAAAGGCCAGGCGGAAACCAACAAGATCCTGCAGCCGGCGCGCACTATTCCGGTCGACGGCCTGTGCGTGCGCGTTGGCGCGCTGCGCTGCCACAGCCAGGCGTTTACGCTGAAGCTGAAAAAGGATGTGCCGCTGGCGGAAATCGAACAGCTGCTGGCTGCCCATAACGAATGGGCTACCGTGGTGCCAAATGACCGTGAGCTGACCCTGCGCGAGCTGACGCCAGCGGCGGTGACCGGCACGCTGAAAACGCCTGTGGGCCGTCTGCGCAAGCTGAATATGGGGCCGGAGTATCTTTCTGCCTTTACCGTTGGCGACCAGCTGCTGTGGGGGGCCGCCGAGCCGCTGCGCCGGATGCTACGACTGCTGGTGGATTAAGACCGCCTCGCCCTGCCAGAACGGCAGGGCGCTTTCACCTGCACGCGGTCGTGCCTGTCGTGCCGCGAAGGTTACTTTTCCATTTTTAATTTCCATATCTTTCCCAACATTAACGATAACAGTTGCGCTGTTTAAACATTCATCAACGGTCAACATGTCGCGATCGGTGAAAGCGGTTAACCGTGCGCCTTAACTGCATTTGTTCCATGAGGGGAATTTTATCGCTCCGGCTTCCCTGCTTTTCCATGCCGCTTACTAATCTGTGAAAGTTTGATCTGAAAGCAATATTTTTTCTTCATTCGACCCTGGCTTTACTGGCGCCCTGGCTATGCTTAGCTGTATCGCCCGATTACGGGATGTTTGGCGCTGTCTGCCACGTCCGATCACGTTTTGAGTATTCAACAGAAGTTGTCGCACGCTGCGGCGGTTTTTTGCACAGGATGTCAGGCCGTACCCGCCAGCGTGCTTTTGGCTCAATGAAGAGCAGCGCATTCGTTTTTTTCTGAAAAAGGATCGCCTGCCATACATTACAGGTACAGTCATGTCAGAGCTTACGGATCGCCGGTTAATTAATGCGTTAATTTCCGGTCATTATGCTGACCCCTTTTCGCTACTCGGCATGCATCAAACCCCAAAGGGATTGACGGTGCGCGCCCTGTTGCCGGACGCCACCGAAGTTTGGGTAATCGAAACCAATACCGGCCGGAAATGTGCTCAGCTGGAATGTATTGATTCACGGGGATTTTTCGAAGGCGTGATCCCACGCCGCAAAAATATGTTCCGCTACCAGCTGGCCGTCACCTGGCACGGTCAGCAAAACCTGGTGGATGATGCCTATCGCTTTGGGCCGCTGCTGAAAGAGCTGGACAGCTGGCTACTGGCGGAAGGCACCCACTTACGTCCCTATGAGAGCATGGGCGCGCACTCGGACGTGATTGACGGCGTTATCGGCACCCGCTTTTCCGTATGGGCACCTAATGCCCGTCGTGTCTCCGTGGTCGGCGATTTTAACTTCTGGGATGGCCGTCGCCATCCTATGCGGCTGCGTCAGGAGAGTGGCGTCTGGGAGCTGTTTGTGCCCGGCGCCGTGCAGGGGCAGCTTTATAAATATGAAATCATCGATAAAAACGGGCAGCTGCGGCTGAAATCCGACCCGTATGCTTTTGAAGCGCAGATGCGGCCGGACAGCGCCTCGATGATTTGCGGCATTCCGCCTAAAACCACCATGTCGGAAGCGCGCCAGCGGGCCAACGATTTTGACGCGCCCATCTCTATTTATGAGGTGCATCTCGGATCGTGGCGGCGCCATACGGATAACAACTACTGGCTGAGCTACAAAGAGCTGGCCGAGCAGCTGGTGCCTTATGCCAAAGAGATGGGCTTTACCCATCTTGAACTGATGCCGATCAACGAGCATCCGTTTGACGGCAGCTGGGGCTATCAGCCTACCGGCATGTATGCGCCAACGCGCCGTTTCGGCACGCGCGACGAGTTCCGTAACTTTATTGCCGTTGCCCATCAGGCCGGCCTGAACGTGCTGCTGGACTGGGTGCCGGGACATTTTCCTTCCGATGATTTCGGCCTCGCCAAATTTGACGGCACCGAGCTGTATGAGCACGGCGACCCGCGCGAAGGCTTTCATCAGGACTGGAACACGCTGATTTATAACTTTGGCCGTCGTGAAGTCAGCAATTATCTGACCGGCAACGCGCTCTACTGGATCGAACGTTTTGGCATCGACGGTCTGCGCGTGGATGCCGTCGCCTCCATGATCTATCGCGACTACAGCCGGGCGGAAGGCGAATGGATCCCTAACCATTTTGGCGGCCGGGAAAACCTGGAAGCTATCGCTTTCCTGCGCTACACCAACCGCACGCTGGGCAACGCCGCGCCCGGCACCGTGACCGTGGCGGAAGAGTCCACCGATTTTCCGGGCGTCACGCGTCCGTCCGAAACGGGCGGCCTGGGCTTCTGGTACAAGTGGAACCTGGGCTGGATGCACGACACCCTGGACTACATGCAGGTAGATCCGCTCTACCGCAAGCATCACCACAACAATCTGACCTTCGGAATGCTTTACAACTCCACCGAAAATTTCGTGCTACCGCTGTCGCACGATGAAGTGGTGCACGGCAAGCGTTCTATCCTGGATCGGATGCCCGGCGACGTCTGGCAGAAGTTCGCCAATCTGCGCGCCTACTACGGCTGGATGTACGGCTTCCCCGGCAAAAAGCTGCTGTTTATGGGCAATGAGTTCGCGCAGGGCAAAGAGTGGAATCACGATATCAGCCTGGACTGGCATCTGCTGGAGGGCGAGGACAACTGGCACAACGGCGTGCAGCGCCTGGTGCGCGACCTGAACCATACCTACCGCGAGCATCCGCCGCTGTATCAGCTTGATTTTGACCAGATGGGCTTTGAGTGGCTGGTCGTGGATGATTTTGATAACTCGGTGTTTGTTTTTGTGCGCCGCGATCGTGAAGGCAATGAACTGATTGTAGTCAGCAACTTTACGCCTGTTACGCGCTACGACTACCGTTTCGGCGTTACGCAAGCGGGAAGCTGGCAGGAAGTGTTGAATACCGATTCCGCGCATTATCACGGCAGCAATGTCGGTAATCTGGGATCGATTAGCAGCGAGGCTATTCCGAGCCATAACCGCGAACACTCAATCAGTATGACCTTGCCGCCGCTTGCTACGGTGTGGCTGGTCAGGGAGGCCTCATGAGTCAATTGCAGCCCGGTAAATCCACGCCGACAGGCGCGACCTATGACGGCAAGGGCGTAAATTTTACGCTGTTTTCGCAACACGCCGAGCGGGTAGAGCTTTGCCTGTTTGACGAGCGAGGCATTGAAACGCGAATGGAGCTGCCCGCCCGCACCGGCGATATCTGGCACGGCTATCTGCCCGCCGCCAAACCAGGCCAGCTTTATGGCTACCGCGTTCACGGCCCCTGGCAGCCCGAAGCCGGGCATCGCTTCAACCCACACAAGCTGCTGATTGACCCCTGCGCGCGCGAAGTGATCGGTGAAGTTACTGACGATCCTCGTTTTCAGTGCGGCCACAGGTTTTGGATACCAGAGACAGCGCGGCAGTTGCACCGCGCAGCGTGGTCGTGGCCGATGATTTCGACTGGGAAGACGACAAATCGCCGCGCGTGCCGTGGGGCTCCACCGTTATTTACGAGGCTCACGTACGCGGCCTGACCAAACGCCATCCCGGTATTCCGAAAGAGATCCAGGGCACCTATGCCGCGCTGGGCCATCCGGTGATGATCGACTACTTCAAGCGGCTGGGCATTACCACGCTGGAGCTGCTGCCGGTCGCCTTCTTCGCGCACGAGCCGCGTCTGCTGCGGCTTGGGTTGACCAACTATTGGGGCTACAACCCGCTGGCGCCTTATGCGCTGGATTCCCGCTACGCTTCCGGCGTGAACGGCGTGCATCCGCGTGATGAGTTCCAGCAGGCAGTGAAAGCGCTGCATGCGGCAGGCATTGAAGTGGTGCTGGACGTGGTTTTTAACCATACGGCCGAGCTGGATGAAACCGGGCCGATGCTGTCGAAGCGCGGCGTGGATAATAAAAGCTTCTACTGGCTGGACGAGCAGGGCAAGTATGAAAACTGGACCGGCTGCGGCAACACGCTCAACATCAGCCATCCTAACGTGCTGGACTGGACGCTGGAGTGCCTGCGGTACTGGGTTGAGGTTTGCCACGTCGACGGCTTCCGCTTTGACCTGGCGACGGTGCTGGGCCGCACGCCGGAATACCATCCGCACGCCTCTATTTTTGAAGCGATGCAGGAAGATCCGCTGCTCTCCCAATGCAAGCTGATTGCGGAGCCCTGGGATATCGGCCCGGACGGCTATCAGGTCGGCAACTTTCCGCCGCCGTTTGCCGAATGGAATGACCAGTACCGCGACACGATGCGGCGCTTCTGGCTGAACGGCGACAGCAGCAATGCTGAGTTCGCCAAACGTTTCGCCGGCTCCAGCGATATCTTTAACCAGCAAGGGCGGCTGCCTTCGGCCAGCATCAACCTGATCACCGCGCACGACGGCTTTACCCTGACCGACCTGGTCTGCTTTAACGAAAAACACAACGAGGCCAACGGCGAAGATAACCGCGACGGCCACAACGGCAACTACAGCTATAACCACGGCGTTGAAGGGCTGAACGCGCCGCTGCTGGTAGCCGAGCACCGTTTGCGCAGCGTACACGGCTTATTGACCACGCTGCTGCTCTCGCAGGGCACGCCGATGCTGCTGGCCGGCGACGAACACGGCCACACTCAGCACGGCAACAACAACGCCTACTGTCAGGATAACGAGCTGACCTGGCTCGACTGGGAAAACAACAACAGCGGACTGTTTACTTTTACTGCTGCCCTGATCCACCTGCGCAAACGCATTCCTGCGCTTCAGGCCGATCGCTGGTGGCAGATTGACGACGGCAACGTGGAATGGCTTGGGCCGGACGGTCAGCCGCTGTCTGCCGACGCCTGGCACCACGGCGAACGCAGGATGCAGATCCGGCTGTCGCAGCATTGGCTGATCGTGATGAACGCCACCGAAGAAGTGTGCGACATCACGCTGCCACCAGGGCGCTGGCACGCCATTCCGCCCTTCGCCGGGGAAAACAACCCCATTCTGTTAACTGTCTGGCATGGAGCCGCGCACGGTGTGTGCGTGTTCCAGGAACAACCATAACAGGAGTCAGGCATGGCCACTTTAGATAAGAACGACCCTCTGATGTTGGCAAGACAATTGCCGTCGCAAACTGTAGCCCTGATCCTGGCGGGCGGACGCGGCACGCGCCTGAAAGACCTTACCGCCAACCGCGCCAAGCCTGCCGTCCATTTCGGCGGCAAGTTCCGCATTATCGATTTTGCCCTGTCAAACTGCCTGAACTCCGGGATCCGACGGATTGCGGTGATCACCCAGTACCAGTCGCATACGCTGGTGCAGCATATCCAGCGAGGCTGGTCGCTTTTTAACGAGGAGATGAACGAGTTCGTCGACCTGCTCCCTGCCCAGCAGCGCCAGACTACCGAGCACTGGTATCGGGGCACGGCGGATGCCGTGACGCAGAATCTGGATATTATTCGGCGCTATGAAGCGAAATATATCGTGATCCTGGCCGGCGACCATATCTACAAAATGGACTATTCGCGCATGCTGCTGGACCACGTGGAGAACGGCGCGAAATGCACCATTGCCTGCCTGCCGGTGCCGATTGAAGAGGCCAGCGCCTTCGGCGTGATGGCGGTCAACGATCAGAACAAAGTCGTCGATTTCCTGGAGAAACCGGCCGATCCGCCGTCGATGCCGGGTAACGATACCCTGGCGCTGGCGAGCATGGGCATCTATACCTTTAACGCCGACTATCTTTATCAGCTGCTGGAAGACGATCTGAAAATTCCCGAATCGAACCATGACTTCGGCAAAGATATTCTGCCGAAGATCGTAGCGACCGGCGAAGCGCTGGCGCACTCCTTCAGCCTTTCCTGCGTGCAAAGCGATAAAGACGCGCCGCCTTACTGGCGCGATGTCGGCACGCTGGAAGCTTACTGGAAAGCCAATCTCGATCTGGCGTCGGTGACGCCGGAGCTGGATATGTACGACCGTGAATGGCCTATCCGTACCCATATGGAGCCGCTGCCGCCGGCGAAATTCGTGCAGGACAGGTCAGGCAGTCATGGAATGACGATGAATTCACTGGTATCGGGCGGCTGCATTATTTCCGGCTCGGTGGTAGTGAATTCCGTTTTGTTTTCACGCGTAAGAATCAATTCTTTCTGCAATATCGAATCCTCTGTGCTGTCGCCGGATGTGGTAGTGGGGCGCTCCTGTCGCCTGCGCCGCTGCGTTATAGATCGTGCGTGCGTGCTGCCCGAAGGAACGGTAATCGGTGAGAATCCGGATGATGACGCGCGCCGTTTTTACCGCTCGGAAGAAGGCATTGTGCTGGTGACGCGTTCCATGCTGGCGAAGCTGGGCTGGCGCAGTTAACCGCATAAAGTACAAAAATAAAGCACAGGTATTTGATGCGGAGGAACGCGTCAGAACAAGGTAAAGGAGCCGATAATGCAGGTTTTACATGTCTGTTCAGAAATTTTCCCGCTGCTGAAAACGGGCGGGCTTGCTGATGTTGTGGGAGCATTACCGGCGGCGCAAATTGCACAAGGGATTGATACTCGCGTATTGATCCCGGCGTTTCCGGACTTGAAAAAAGGGATACCGGATACCGAAGTGGTCGCCCGACTGCATACTTTTGCCGGCTATGTCGAGCTGCTTTATGGACAGTACGACGGCGTAGGCATCTATCTGATCGACGCGCCGGGACTGTACGATCGCCCCGGTAGCCCGTATCACGATGAATCGCAGTTTGCCTATACGGATAACTATCTCCGTTTTGCGCTGCTGGGCTGGATGGGCTGCGAAATTGCCTGCGGACTGGACACCTTCTGGCGACCGGAAGTGGTTCACGCGCACGACTGGCACGCCGGTCTGACCTGCGCCTATCTGGCCGCCAGAGGCCGTCCGGCAAAATCCGTGTTCACCGTACACAACCTGGCGTATCAGGGGCTGTTTTACGCGCATCATCTGGACGAAATCCAGCTGCCGTGGTCTTTCTTCAATATGCACGGCCTGGAATTTTATGGGCAGATCTCCTACCTCAAAGCTGGGCTGTTCTATGCCGATCATATTACGGCGGTCAGCCCGACCTATGCGCGCGAGATCACCCAGCCGGAATTTGGTTACGGTATGGAAGATCTGCTGAAGCAGCGGCAGATGGAAGGGCGCCTGACCGGTATCCTGAACGGCGTGGATCCGCTGATCTGGGATCCGGAGCAGGATCTGCTGCTGACCACGCGCTATAACCGCGACGTGTTAGACGCCAAGCAGGAGAATAAGCGTCAGCTGCAAATTGCGATGGGGCTGAAAATTGACGAAAAAGCCCCGGTTTTTGCCGTGGTCAGCCGCCTGACGAAGCAGAAAGGGCTGGATCTGGTATTGGAGGCGCTGCCTGGGCTGCTGGAGCAGGGCGGCCAGCTGGTGCTGCTGGGCGCGGGCGACGCGGTGCTGCAACAGGGCTTCCTGGCGGCGGCCGCGGAATATCCGGGTCAGGTCGGCGTGCAGATTGGCTACCACGAAGCCTTTTCGCACCGCATCATGGGCGGCGCCGACGTGATTATGGTGCCGAGCCGCTTCGAGCCTTGCGGGCTGACGCAGCTTTACGGCCTGAAGTACGGCACGCTGCCGCTGGTGCGGCGTACCGGCGGCCTGGCCGATACGGTCAACGACAGCTCGCTGGAGAACCTGGCCGACGGCATTGCCAGCGGTTTCGTCTTTGAAGACAGCAATGCCTGGTCGTTGCTCCGTGCCATTCGCCGCGCCTTTGTGCTCTGGTCGCGCCCTTCGCTGTGGCGTTACGTACAGCGTCAGGCAATGGCAATGGATTTTAGCTGGCAGGTGGCCGCCGTGGCCTACCGCGATCTCTATCAACGTCTGCTGTAAAGAACCCAGGAAAATTGATATGAACGCACCTTTCATCTATACCGCCCCAACGCTCAGCGTCGAGGCACTGAAGCACTCCATCGCCTATAAATTGATGTTCACTATCGGCAAGGATCCTTCCGTTGCCAACAAACATGAATGGCTGAACGCCACGCTGCTGGCGGTGCGGGATCGGATGGTGGAACGCTGGCTGCGTTTTAACCGGGCGCAGCTGTCGCAGGATGTGCGTCAGGTCTATTATCTGTCGATGGAATTCCTGGTAGGCCGCACGCTTTCCAATGCGCTGCTGGCAATGGGTATTTACGAAGACGCGCGCGCCGCGCTGGAAGAAATGGGTTTCGATCTGGAAGATCTGATCGGCGAAGAGAGCGATCCGGGGCTGGGCAATGGCGGTCTGGGCCGCCTGGCCGCCTGCTTCCTGGACTCGCTCGCCACGCTGGGCCTGCCCGGACGCGGCTACGGCATCCGCTACGATTACGGCATGTTTAAACAGAATATCGTTGACGGTCGCCAGGCGGAATCGCCGGATTACTGGCTGGAGTACGGCAACCCGTGGGAGTTCCAGCGCTTTAATACCCGCTACAAAGTCCGCTTCGGCGGACGTATTCAGGTAGAGGGCAGCCGTTCCCGCTGGCTGGAAACGGAAGAAGTGCTGGCGATGGCCTATGATCAGATCATTCCGGGCTTTGATACCGACGCCACCAACACGCTGCGCCTGTGGGGCGCGCAGGCGAGTAACGAAATCAACCTGGGGAAATTTAATCAGGGCGACTACTTTGCGGCGGTGGAAGATAAAAACCACTCGGAAAACGTCTCGCGCGTGCTTTACCCGGATGATTCGACCTACTCCGGGCGTGAGCTGCGTTTACGCCAGGAATATTTTCTGGTGTCGGCCACGGTGCAGGATATTCTTAACCGGCACTGGGTGATGCATCAGACGTTCGATAACCTGGCGGATAAGATTGCCATCCATCTGAATGATACCCATCCGGTGCTGGCTATCCCGGAGCTGATGCGCTTGCTGATCGACGAGCATAAGTTCAGCTGGGACGACGCGTTTGAAGTGACCTGTCAGGTCTTCTCCTACACCAACCATACGCTGATGCAGGAAGCGCTGGAAACCTGGCCGGTAGATATGATCGGCAGGATCCTGCCGCGCCATCTGCAAATTATTTTCGATATCAACGACTACTTCCTGAAAACGATTCAGGACTACTATCCCGATGACTGGGATCTGCAGTCGCGCATCTCGATTATTGATGAGAACAACGGTCGTCAGGTACGGATGGCCTGGCTGGCGGTCGTGGTCAGCCACAAGGTCAACGGCGTGTCCGAACTGCACTCTAACCTGATGGTACAGTCGCTGTTCGCCGACTTTCCCGCGCTGTTTCCTGGCCGCTTCTGCAATAAAACCAACGGCGTGACGCCGCGTCGCTGGGTGGCGCTGGCCAATCCTTCGCTTTCAGAAGTATTGGACGACACCATTGGCCGCAACTGGCGTACCGACTTAAGCCAGCTTGACGAGCTGAAGCAGCATATCGACTATCCTGGCTTTTTGAAAAGGATCAGCGATTCCAAGCTGACCAACAAAAAGCGGCTGGCGGCGCATATCGCCCAGAAAATGGATATCGTTATCGATCCTCACGCATTGTTCGACGTGCAGATCAAGCGTATCCATGAGTACAAACGTCAGCTACTGAACGTGCTGCATGTGATCACCCGCTATAACCGGATCAAGGCCGATCCGGATGCCGACTGGGTACCGCGCGTGAATATTTTTGCCGGTAAGGCCGCGTCGGCCTACTACATGGCAAAACATATTATTCATTTGATCAACGATGTCGCGCAGGTGATCAACAACGATCCGCAGGTGAAAAATAAGCTGAAGGTCGTGTTTATCCCCAACTACAGCGTCAGCCTGGCCCAGGTCATTATCCCGGCGGCCGACCTTTCCGAGCAGATTTCTCTGGCGGGCACGGAAGCGTCCGGCACCAGCAATATGAAATTTGCCCTGAACGGCGCGCTGACCATCGGGACGCTGGACGGCGCCAACGTCGAGATGCTGGAGCACGTCGGCGAAGAGAATATCTTTATCTTCGGCAACACCACGCCGCAGGTCGAGGAGCTGCGCGCCCAAGGCTATAACGCGCGTAAATACTACGAACAGGACGCCGAGCTGCATCAGGCGCTGACGCAGATCGCTACCGGCACCTTCAGCCCACAGGAGCCTGGCCGCTATCGTAATATTTATGATTCGCTGGTGAATCTGGGCGACCACTATCAGCTGCTGGCGGACTATCGCAGCTACGTGGATACCCAGGACAAGGTGGACGAGCTGTACCGCCATCCGGAGGAATGGACGCGCAAAACGCTGCTGAATATCGCCAATATGGGCTACTTCTCGTCGGATCGCACCATTCAGGAATACGCCGATGAGATTTGGGGCATCAAGCCGATCCGCCTCTAAGCTCTGCCGTGACTAAAAGCTTTACCTGAAGACTCGCTGTGCTGTATTTTTATACAGCATGGCGAGAGTTGGCCTGAAGAAGTTTCTCCCCGCTTTGGCACTATTTTATTTTTTGTATCAGGCAAATAAATACCTCAAACAGAACGCCACGAACACCTTCATTTCAGGAGCTGGCTGCCATTGCATTATCCGTAACTTGCTGGTGAAGGAGGGGTGACCACGGCGATCCGCCTGTAGCGCTAAAGGTCCGTTCTGAGCCTTCAACCTGAGTTTAAATTTGTACATTTCACGGCCCGCTGCGATATAATTTGCTCACTTTACCATCAGCAAAGGATGTCGAACATGCCGAGTAAAATTACTCTTTCTGAAAAGGTGGCACGGGAGAAATTAGGCGATCCGCAGCAATTTAAAGGTGGTGTCTATATTACCCAAAATGGCGCGACCGGACTCTTCGTTCAGCCCGCCGACGAACGTGAAGCAGAGCTTGCCGCCATCGCTAAAGAGCGTGAGCTTAATGCTTTAGGCAAAATTTTAATGCGCGGAAAAAATGACATTACTCAGGGACGCAAGATGACGCCGGAAGAGGCGTTAAAAAAATTGCGTGAAATAAAAGGATAATTCGCGAGGCTGTTATGAACAAGGAGGTTTACTTAGCCGAAACTGCGGTTAGGTCGCTACAGGAAATTAAATTTTATAAGCGCGAAGCGTCAATACGCGCGGGTATGCCCTATGCTGAAAGCGAAGAAGCGGCCCAGGCATTTGTTGAAAATTTGATGCTAAATAGCCTTGAACAGATTAGCAATGAGAGGCTGGAATGGGCTTACGATACCGATATGGCTAATCGCGGTATAAAAGTTAAACGCTACTACGATGCAAAACGGGATTATCTGTGTTTTTTTGATCACGATACTGATGATATCGCCGTCCTTTATTATGCCAGTCCACGCCAGAATCACACTGATGCGCTTTATCGATTGTTAATAAACCAGCCGCTCTGACAAAAAGGGCGGAAATCAATTCCGCCCTCTGTATTACCGCTTTAGCCGTCAGCCCTTATGAGGCCAGCGATAAAACCGGTTTTTTACCGTGCTGGGCCAGCCATTCACCGACGCGTGCGCGTTCCTGCTCGTTCAGGAACATGCCCATTTTGGTACGGCGCCACAGCGCATCGTCCTGCTCGCGCACCCATTCCTTCTCGACCAGATAACGCAGCTCCGCTTCGTAGAAGTGGTGGCCAAAGCGTTCGCCCAGATCGTCCAGGCTTTTCGCCGGTTTCAGGAACAGCTCGGTGTTGCTGCCGTAGGTACGGGCATAGTGGCGAGCCATCGCTTCGGTAATAAACGGATAGCGGCGACGCAGGCTGGCGGCGTAATCCTCACGCGTGCCGGCGATATCGCCGCCGGGCAGCACGCAGCTGCGCGTCCAGGCCGGGCCGGCTTTCGGATAATACTTCGACAGCTTCTCCATCGCATGCTCAGCCAGCTTGCGGTAGGTGGTCAGCTTGCCGCCGAAGACCGACAGCAGCGGCGCCTTACCGTTATCGTCACGCACGTCCAGCGTGTAGTCGCGGGTGATGGCCTGCGGCGAATCGGATTCGTCATCGCACAGCGGGCGCACGCCGGAATAAGACCAGACGATATCTTCCTTGCTCAGCGTCTTCTTAAAGTGGTTGTTAAACACTTTCAGCAGATACTCGGTCTCTTTCTCGTCGATATGCACGTTTTTCGGATCGCCTTTGTACTCCACGTCGGTGGTACCGATAATGGAAAACTCATCCATCCACGGGATCACAAAAACGATACGGTTGTCTTCGTTTTGCAGGATATAAGCCTGCTTTTGCGTATGCACGCGCGGCACCACGATATGGCTGCCTTTGATCAGGCGAATACCGTAAGGTGATTTCAGCTGGAGGCCGTCGTCAAACAGCTGCTTCACCCAGGGGCCAGCCGCGTTGACCAGGCCTTTAGCCTGCCACGTGTGGGTTTTGCCGGTATCGATATCTTCCGCTTCTACCGTCCACATGTCGTTCTCACGCCAGGCGCGAGTGACGCGGGTGCGGGTACGGACTTCGCCGCCGCGCTTTTCCACTTCCTGTGCGTTGAGCACGACCAGGCGCGCATCGTCTACCCAGCAGTCGGAATATTCGAAACCGCGCGTAATTTCCGGCTTCAGCACCGAGTCTGATTCAAAACGCAACCCTTTGCTGCCCGGCAGGCTGGTGCGTTTGCCCAGATGATCGTACATAAACAGACCCACGCGGATCATCCATGCCGGACGCAGGTGCGGGCGGTGCGGCAGGCGGAAGCGCATCGGGAAAGCGATATGCGGCGCCATTTTCAGCAGCACTTCACGCTCGGCCAGCGCTTCGCTGACCAGGCGGAATTCGTAGTGTTCCAGGTAGCGCAGGCCGCCGTGGATCAGTTTAGAGCTGGCGGAAGAGGTAGCGCAGGCCAAATCTTGCGCTTCCAGCATCAGCACAGACAGGCCGCGTCCTGCAGCATCTGCTGCAATGCCAGCGCCGTTGATACCGCCGCCGATTACGATCAAGTCTTTGGTTTCCACGTCA
>Ga0157358_1000775_pt1 | contig 13660 bp, 10 predicted proteins | sample AttcapACBM2_FD_111484 | JGI IMG/M metagenome (GOLD analysis project Ga0157358, IMG submission 111484) | Fungus gardens microbial communities from leaf cutter ant in Botucatu, State of São Paulo, Brazil - Atta capiguara ACBM2 | ecosystem: Host-associated > Fungi > Mycelium > Unclassified ...
CATTTGTATATAAGACTAGTAGTTACACTGTAATTTGCTAGTCTGATAATCGACGAAGATAATCTCTTATTGAACTCGATCTCCGGTATTTCAACGGCGACACACCATTCAGCACTCACTTCCACTCGGACTTTCTCTCCTTCATCTGAAGTTGCGACCACATGGCAGACAGACAGTGCAGCACATAAGCTGAAGCCAAGGTCGTTCCACAAGTCCGCTCATCTCTGAGTCCATTCTGCGGACTTCCATCCCAGTGTGAACCGTGCCTGACATACTACTTGATTTCTTTGTAATACTGTTATATTTGCTGTTATCTGTCTTCTTGACCACAGTTTCTCCTTTAACATCTGAACATCCTTGTTATCATCTTTTGTATTCACTTAATCTTTTCTTGATAGAATGTCTGCCTTCATGTTTGTTTTCTCAGGTATGTGGTATAATGTGAAATCATAGTCTTGTAATTTCAAATACCATCTTATCTGTTCTCTGTTCAGTTTATGAAGTTCTCTGAAGTACTTGAGATTTTCATGATCTGTCTAAACTTCAAACTTTTCTGTAGTGTCCAACAAATATTGTTTCTATTTTGTTAGAGCCTCCACTATTGCCAATAGTTCTTTGTCATAAATCTTGTAGTTTCTTTCTGCCAGTTGTATTGTCCTGGATGAAAATGCTATAGGTTTCCATTTTCTCTCTTGTTTCTGGAATAGAACTCCTCCTATTGTATATTCTGAAGTATCTGTTTCTACTCTGAATTTACCTTCTTTCTTTAAAAGAAAAAGTGCTAGTTGACTTGTAATCTTGTCCTTAAGTTCTTCAAATGCTTTTTGATGTTCTTCTGTCCATTTCCATTCCTTCTTGCTCTTGAGCTCATTGAGGAGTCTTGCCATATGACTAAAATTTTTGGTAAATTACTGGTAAAAGTTTGTAAATTTTAGAAAGCTTTTAACTTTCTTGATCTTGGTGGGTATTTTCCATTCCTTTACAGCCTTGACTTTATTGTTTTTCATTTGGATTTGTCCCTTCTCAACAATGACTCCTAGAATCAGAATTTTCTCTATGTTGAAATCACATTTTGATCTTTTGAAATACAGGTTGTGTTTTTCTGCTATTTTTAAAAATCAGATTGTTCTTTCTTCTAATTTCTTCATTGTCCTTACTGATATAACAAAATTATCCATGTAATTTGCTAGTATTTCTTCATATAGTAGTTTTCTGAATATGCTGTTCATTACCCATTGAAATGTTCCTGGTGAATTGCATAATCCAAAGTACATCACTTGAGGTTTGAATAATTCCTTGTTTGTTAAGAAAGCTGCTTTCCATTCATCTCCCTCTTTGATTTGTACATTGTTGTATCCCTAGATTAAGTCCAACTTGTTGAAATATTTTGCTTCCTTTAATTTGTCAATAACTTCTTTTATTAAAGGCAGTGGTGTCTTGTTCTTTATTGTGACCTGGTTCAACTTTCTGTAGTCTTGTACCAGTCATAGTAATTCATTTTTCTTTGAAATATAAAAGTATGATACTACATATCTTGACTTGGATTCCACCATTAGTTCTGCTTTCACCATTAGTTGTGCTTTTAATTATTCATCCAACCATTGGTTTAATACTTTTTCTGTTATGATCTAGACTTTGTGTTGAGTAAAAGACATACTCTTGTATTGAGTAACATAAGAGAACTCAATAGAGTTCCTAGTATAACTTTCTACCTTATATACAAATTAACAATGGTCTGTGCTATGCTCTTTCAACCCCACTCTAAACAACCATGTATTTGCCTTAAGGTTGACATATATTAACACTACTATGTAACATTATTTTCTCCTAGGACCTTCTATGTCATTTTATCATGTTATGTGAGTGTGTGACTTGTGTGACCTTGTCATGTGATCTGTGACAGTGTCACACTTTGTCTTCTTTGCCTTATGATCAACAGTAAAATATAAGAAAAAAGAAAGAAAATAAAATAAAACCAAGTCTATCATCTTTAATTCTGATATTTTCCTATTTTTTGAACTTTTTCTTGTTAAATAAGTGCATGAAAGGTTGAATGTATTCTGAAAGATCTTCAGAATTTGTTGGGTCTAGTTCTTTTCCAATTTCTTGTTAGTTCTTGTCTGATATCTCCATTACCTGTATTTTTCTTGTTTTAAACTTGATATCCTAGTACTTTATCCTATATAATTCTAGGCATCATGTAAACCATATTCTATCTTCTTTCCAGTTCACTTCTGGGTTATGTTTAACCAACCAGTCATGTCCCAAAAACATGCCTGTTCTATTTAAGTCTGTTACTACTGCTTTAATATATTCTTTATATCTATTGATTTTGATCTCTAGTGGTGCCACTTTTATTACATTTCCATTCTTGGTTCCATCTGCATTGTATACTCCAAATAAAAAGTCTATTGGTCTTGTCTGTATTCTCTTGTCCTTGACCAGTTGTTCATCAATTCCTATATGAGTGTATTTAAAATCTACTAGTGCCTCTATTCATAATTCTTTTCTATTCTTCATCTTGATTTTTGCTTGTATGTTGAGCTCTTTCTCTTTATTATTTCTTTGATGGAGAATAATATATCAATTTTGCTCTTTAGATATATTGGTTTTTTATACTGTGCCTACTCAAGACCTTTTCCAAAACTCTTCTGCTTGTCTTCTTCTTCTATATCTGAATCTGGATCTTCTAGGATACTCTGTTTCTTCATTTATTGCTTTGTCTTGTAATCACTAGCAATATGTTCTGTTCATCCACACTCATAACACTTTCTAGTATCTTTCTCTTTTTTTGGCTTCTTACAATCCTTTGCTACATGTCTATATATTTTGCAATTAAAGCACTTTGGCTTTCTGTCTTTGAAGTTTTCATTTGATTTCCCAATTTCCATAGGTAAACCTCATCCTCTATATGTTGTTTCTATTTCTATTTTATAATTGTGTTGTCCTTCTGTAGATTTGTATTCTTGTTCTACTGATGTTATTGCTATCTTCCACTCCTTGAGTGTCTCTGAGGCTATGATTGGTAGGTATCTTAGTATTGTCTTGATTATATCTAGTTGTACATTCTCTTTCAATAAGGAGATCATATGTAACTTATCTGTATCTACTTTCATTGCTAATACCTCAAATTCAATTATGAAATTGGCTGTGTTCTTCCTTCCTTGCTTGAAGGTTTCTATCTTTCATTCTGCATCTACAGCCTTGGTCTTGTTGCTAAATGTCTTTTTTATTTGTTGTACAAAGTTGTCCCAATCCTAGGTTTCTGTTTCTTTGTCTAGCTTATCAAGCTTCTTCTGGGCATAAATGCCAGCTACACCCCCTCTAAAGCAGGCAAGGATTGTAGTGATCTTATCATCTATCTCCATGATTTTGTTGCTTTTTAAAAATAGTCTCATTCTTCTCCACCAGTTTTTGAATTTCATTCTGTCCCTATCAAACCATCCTGGGTCAGAAACCATGTTCTTTGGCAATTCTGCCTGTCTGTTGTTCTCTTAAGCTGGTGCTGGTGCTGTCAACATTTTGTCTATATATTCTGTAGTTCTTTCTGAGGCCTTTTCTGTGATCTGTAAAGATTCTAGTTGCTCTGACAATGCCTCTATATTGTGTTCTCAACATTGACTTGTCCTGTTATTTGTAGACTATGCCACACATGTATTGTTTCTTCCAATGGTTTACCAAATGTTATGATCTTAAGTTTGGCTTAGATTGCAACTAAGGCAAAGACTTGAGTTGAGGGGTAAGAGATGATCAATTGGTAAAGCATAAGAATACAGGATTGTATTTATACTATATATACCTATCAACCATGACTGTAATGTATGGTTTACATATGTGATGATGTTATAGAACATGAAGAAATAGAAAGAAAATAATAAGAAAACAACACTTACTATATGAGGTGCTGACTGAGACTACCTATAGTATAGCCAATCATTGCATTATACCCTGAACCCTATGAACACATTGAAGTCATGCTAAAGACATAAGGAGGTGATTATAACAGTTCTATTTATTGATCTACTCTAAGATCTTTGAGTTGTAACAGTATGTTGTTACTAACACTAGAAGAGAGATACTAGTTTTAGTTGATTTTCAAGATGAGCTAGTACAGTGTAACTACCAGATTATATACTAGTTAGTATACCTAGGGTAGTTATCTGGAATATAACTATTAAGCAAGTTACCCTAATTTCTAGTAATCCTCAAATGTCAGAGAATAGAGATCCATAGAGTTAATCTAGACCAGTGAAGACATCTAAGATGGAATGAACAGATGTGATCTGTACTATAAGAGGTTAGAGAGTGTAGATGAGAGATAGAAGATTATCTGTAGGTTAGGATGAATGTAGTTAGAACATGAAATATAACAACATGCTATATAATATCCTATTTTCAAAACCTTCTATATTCTTTCATATGTTATATAATTATATGACTGTAACTGTGATGTGTAACATCCTTGTATAAGACTTATGTAATATCATACTGTAATCCAAACCTTAAGTTTTAAATAAGAAAATAAATAAAAATAAAAATGAGAAAAAGATAAGATTGAGATAACAATAAAGTTTACTATCTTCAACTCTGACATATTTAGAGATTGCATAAATAGGCTCATATATCTAAGTAGGTACAAACAGAGAAGCTTAAGTCAAGAACAGTAGCAGTGAGGTTATTATATTAATGAAATAATAAGATAAAGGGATACTATCTTGAGAAATTTGAGGATAGAGTTGGAAAAGTTATCATATTACAGAATGTATAGTTTATGAAGAATGATCTCTCTAGTGATCTTGCAGTAGTCAATTTTTGTGGTATAACTGCAATGATTGACATCTTTGTTAATAATATGATTTCAACTAGTATGGAAAAACACTGTTTTTAGTGTTATAAGACACTTTGGACATTAACAATTTTTATTTTATTTTATTTTATTTTTCTGACTTTATAGGGATTTTGTTTTATTTTTTCTTTTTCTTTTGGATAATAAAGAGGCATGTGACACTGCAGTCACATGACAGGTCACATGATGTGACGTCATAGGCCTAAAACATGATGGAAGAATCTGGAAGATGATGTCAGAGCACATGTATACAACATGATAGCCTTGAGTAGAAAATGAGATAGATATGAGGTTGTAGCACAGACCATGTATACTTTGTATATATAGGACTCTAATTTAGCAGAGACTCCTTGTCAAGTTCTCTTGTGATTTTCCCCACTTGATTGTCTACTGAGAGCTTTACTTGCTTGTGTAGCTATTAGACTTTGTGTCTAGTGGTTGCCACAATATTTAGGGCTAGTACTTTAGGCACTTTAGGTAATACAACTTACTTATCTTTTAAGCTCTTTTTTTCTTCTCTAGTTGTTTCCTCTGTTATTGTTTTCTCTAGTAAGGATAAGTTTATTTACCTCACACCAGCTAGATTTACACCATTAGATTAAAACCAACATGCTGATAATATTTCCCTTAACAATATAATGTAGTATAGGCACAAATTAAGAAATAATTACTAGTTATATGATGGAAACTCTCTAGCTATATCAAAAAACTTGTTATGTGGTTTGGTTTGGCTTTTGTTAAAAATTCCAGTATTGACAAGCATTTACCATATTTATTGCAATAGTTGGTAAACTACAAAATTATACTCAGATTTTTCACTTCCTGATAGAGAAAAGTAGGGAAAGACAATTTCAATTGAATATTCAAATCTTAAACATGCTGGTATCTTCACTTGGATAAAAAAACTACTAGATGGTAAAAAGGCTATGAATGTATTGTTTGTAAAAAGAAACTTGATAAGACAGGAAAATTGGTCAAGTACAAGATTCAAGTCATTTGTTAAACACAGTTCACACCTTATTATCCAAGATCCAATAGTAGATTTCTAGAAGTCCAATAAGCAGCTTTGTATTATCTGGATATGCAGAATGTGAAAGATAAAGGTATGTTGTTGCTAACACTAGAAGATGGTGATAGTTTTAGTCAATTTTCAGAATAAGGCTTTATAATGCAACTACTAATTCATATACTAAGTATAATACCTAAAATAGTTATCTAGGAATAGAGATTGTTAAGTGAGTTATCCTAGTTTTAGGTAATCCTTAGATATCTAGAATAGAGATTTACTTGAAGCTTCTCACAGGTCCTTGGAGAAGACATTAATAAGACTTTTGCATTTGTCTCTCTCATTTTATAACACTCTAAATTCTCCTTGCTATTGCAGCATTCTATGGCTTTGAAGTATATTAGGTGAATGTAGTGGCAGCATTCTTGAATGGTGATTTAGATGAAGAAATCTATATGAAGGTTCTGGATGGTTTTTGAAATTTTACTTGAAGTGGATTTAGTAGACATTACTGGAAACTAGAAAAAGCCTTTATAGATTGAAGCAGTTATCAAAACAATAGAGAAAGAAGCTGGACAAAATGATGAATGCTTTGAGCTTCATAAAGTCTATTGCAGATAATTTGTTGTATCTCTTCTGAAAAGATGACATACTTACATTGATCATTGTTATCTGGATTAATAGTATGATTATTAGTAGTCACTATCTCACTACTATCTGATACTTCAAGACTTATTCCTCAGGTTATTTTGACATTACTAACCTAAGAGAGCTTAGATCTGTTTTTGGAATTCTTGTAGAACATAATCATACTAGCCATCTTATTTATTTGTCTCAAGAATTCTATCTTAAAAAAGTTCTCAAACACTTTGGGGTAGCCAATGCTCATCTGGTGTCCATATCTTTTATGGTTGAAACTGTACTTTCTTTTTTACAGTCATTGCAAAATCTAAAAGACCTACACAAGTTTCAGAAATATTCTAACAGAATTCATTATTTGTTCCTTGTAGATTCTGTGCTTTATACTATGCAAACTCATTCCAACATCCAATTTGTGGTTGGATAAATTGCTCAATTCAGTGGTAACTCCAGCATTTCTTATCTTCAATTAACTAAGCATATTTTTCACTATTTGAAGAAAACTCTTGGCTTTAAGCTTGCTTTTAGTTAATGTGAAAACAATGCTTTTGACTTAGTAGGCTTGAATGACTCAAACTAGGCTCAGAATTCAAATAATAGACATTTAGTAGAAGGTTTTGTTTTTAAGATTACTACTAAATAAATTCTTATTAAAGTTGGTAGTTATAATTTGACTGCATTAGTAGAAACTACTTCATTGATGATGTTTGGTCTCCTAGTCATCAAAGAAGAAGCTAACCATTGGCTACTTTATTAGTTAAGATTAAATTTATGGCTTTTTTGAATACTACAAAGTGTCAGAAATTAATGTGACAACTATCACAGTTATGATCACAATATCAGATAATATATACTATATGGTATAATAAATTTTATCTACATAACTTATAATATTTAAGACAGACTAGAAGTAAGTGTGTATGGACCACATACTAGAGATATATAAAGTAGATACACCTGTATAAGGAACTCTACTGAATTCTCTTGTATTAACTAACATAAGGTTTTTCTTTCACTTGAACATCTGAGTTTAGCCATAATATTTATTGACTAAATATACTAATGACATCACATATCTCTAGAAAAATATAAAAAAACAGAATGAGGACTTCTAAAAATGACAACTATTTTAAATACTCTAAAATACATTCCAATCTAGAAAAATAGTAGTGATCAAGCAAGGAATAATAATATCCAGATAATCAGGTACTATGATGGAAATATCTAGAATATTATCCAGAAATAGTAGATATTTATTAAATGATATATAAAAGTGTAAGGCAATAGTTATCAAAGTACTAGTAGTAGTTGGAGTTGGAGTATAAATATGGTAAGATTGGTATAACTAACTCTATGAAGTTAGTAGCAAATAACAGACATAGCAATATAGTGAGAGTGTCAAATTCCATAGGCTTAATAATAAGTATTAAAGTTGGTAGTTTTCTTATACTTTATAAGAGAAACTCAACACAAAGTTTTCTATTATAATTTATACTATATATGTTATTTTACAATGGTTTATACTCTATAATATAATATATGTTACAACCTTAAGCTTGGCTCAGGTTGTAACTCAGGCAAAGACTTGAGTAAGAGTAAAGGATATGATCAATTGGTAAAGTGTAAGAATACAGAAATGTATCTACACTATATACTTATAGACTATAAGAAAACCATATGTTCACAATAATACAACACATGAGGATAATAGAAGGAGTCAATAAGAAAACAATGCCTACTATATAAGCCACTGACTGATATAATCTATAGTATAGCTGATCATTATATCATACCTGAGACCCTATAAGACATGATGAAACTATGCAATAACCATGAGGAGATGATCATAACAATACCTCTATTATTGTATTCATATCCCCATAAACTAGTCCAACAACACTAGATCTCCTACCACATATGAAGTGACTATTTTCTTTGTAGGTCTGATAATAACTTTGCCTTGTAATGTCAAAGTAATGAAGTATGGTTTATAAGAAGGTCCTCCCATATACATTTTAATGGAAAGACTTTTTCTTGTGGTATCTGCATTATGTTTCTTTTTTAGAAATACAATAGCTACTTTGTTCCAATATCATTTGTCGAGTTCTTCTTGTAGATGCAATGATTTATAATGAGATGGTGAATAAAATGAAGTAGTCTTTATTGGTGCTTGCATGAACTTCATGTATTTCTCCAGATTGTTGATTTCATCTTGAATAAATGTTGATTCAGAAGTTTTGGGTCTAGGTAAATCAACTTCATAAGGTTTGTACAAAAGAACTTCCTTGTCTTATATTCACTGCTTCCCTTTATTATCTTATTCCTTCATAATTATGTCTTCTTGCTTATAAGTGTCTTGTATCTCCTTTATATGTCTTTCCACATAATCATTTCCTTTTCCTTTACAGTTATCCAGTTCATCTGTCAATAGCTTCTGTATATAATACACTTGGTTTTCTATATCACTTTGTATGATGTCTCATAAGTTTTTGAAGATACTGAATATATCCTTTACTGTTTGTATTTGATAATTGTTGCTGGCCTGTAATATTGTGGACTTAATTTCTACAATTTAGGTATTGGCTTCTTCTGCCAATTTCACAATATTCTGCAACTGTATTTGCACATTGACCATTCTCTCAATTCCTTGTATTATTTTATGGTATTTCTTTGTCCAGTTCTTTTTCTCATCATTGATGGTCTTGACCAGGTTCATATTATTGAGAGTGCAGGTGACATATGGGTTAGGAGAGGTAGGAGCAGTGATAAATTATTGGACCATTTGAAAGATTTCAAAGTTGTAGTGCTTTGAAATTGTTGATTTGGATTTTATCCCCCCTCTTTTGTAAGTTTTGACTCAAAACTCTTGCCCAATAATCTTCAATTGCCTCTTTTGCATGAGACAACCCTATTTATTGGTCATGTTCATCTCTAAGAATTGAGTTTCTCATCCTTGTTTTCTTCTACTTCATATTCATTCTCTTCACAATAATGTCTGATGGAGGTGCTGGTTCCATATGTTGTCCTGGAAAATGGGGTTCTCTGCACCTTGTCAGCAGGTCTTCATTAAACATATCATGAATCATCTATCCTTTAGGAAGTTCCAGCTGAAACACTCCTTATTCAATGTCCTTGAGGATTTTAAAGAGTTTATATCTTTTTTGGTCAAGCTTCTTTAAAGATCTGTTCAAATAAATATTTTTAGCTTCCAGCCACATATTGTCTCCTGCCTTTGATTCTTATGGGTTCCTCCTTTTCTTGTCAAACTGCCTTTTCATAGCTTTTTTGCTATTTTCATTGACTTCTTGGCTTTTTCCCAACTTCTTTGTAATACAATAAGAAATTCTTCTAACTTTGGAAATTCCATTTGCACTATCAGGTTTTCTTTCCATGGATGTCTTCCAAAATTGAGTTCAAAAGGTGTCTTTCCTGTTGCCACATGTTTCTTGTCATTATATTGGAATTCTGCTACTACTAGCCATTCTGTTCAATTGTCTTGCTGGTAATTGACATAATGCTATAGAAATGCCTCTATTTCCTGGTTCATTCTTTCTGTTTGTCCATCAGTTTGAAGATGAAATGCTGTAGATAGTGTTCTCTTTGTTTCTAAAGCTTTTGACAATTCTTCTATAAATTTTGAAGCAAATTGTGGTCTTTTATCACTCAAAACCTTTCTTGGTATTCTATATAGCTTCCATATCTTGTCTCAATAAATTTTTGCAATTTCCTGTAATGATACTGTCATTGTTGTTGCTTTGAGTCATATTATTTTTGTAAATCAATCCACAATAATCACAATAGCATCTTTTTCTTTTGATTGTGATAATAGTTCAATAATATCAATGCTGATTTCCTACTATGGTTCTCCTAGTATTTCTAATAGATGAAGCTCTCCAGTCTTCTTCCAGTGTTGTACTTTGTTTTAATCAATTTGATCATTCTTTGTTGTTTTGGATGTCCAATATTTGCAGGATTATAATTTTCCTATAGAATTTGTTCTCAAATCTTGTTGTTGTTAAGAATATAGATTCTTCCATTGATATAGACTATGCCATTATCTTCCCAAGCTTGTTCATCTTGTTTATCCAGCTCTTTTGCCACTTTGTGTTTACTAGTTTCATTCTATTATATCTTTTCTAGTAAAGTAGTTTCTTTCACCACTTGTTTCTTTCATATTATTTTGATATCTGCTATTATCTGCTGTCTTGCCCAAAGTTCTTCTTTCAATATTTGAATATTTTTGTTGTCATCCTTGGTATCCACCTAATCCTTTCTTGATAGGATGTCTGCTTTTGTATTTGTTTTTCCTAGGATATGGCATAATGTGAAATTGTAGTCTTACAATTTCAAGTACTATCTTGCTTGTTGTCCATTCAATTTGTGAGATTTCCTGAAATATTTGAGATTTTCATGATCTGTCTAGACTTCAAATCTTGTAATTCCTTTCCACCAGTTTCACTGTTCTGGATAAAAATGCTATAGGTTTCTATTTCCCTTCTTATTCTTGGGATAAGACACTCCCTATTGCATGCCCTGAAATATCTGTTTCTACTCTGAATTTACCATCTCTCTTCAGAAGGGAGAGTACCAGTTGACTTGTGATCTTGTTCTTGAGTTCTTTGAATACTTCTTGATGTTCCTCTGTCCAATTCCATTCCTTTTTTCCTTTAAGTTCATTAAGAGATTTTTCTGTATGACTGAAGTTCTTGATAAACCATTGATAAAAGTTTGCAAATCCTAAAAAGCTTTTAACTTCTTTGATTTTGGTCAGTATTTTCCATTCTTTTATAGCTTTGACTTTCTCATTCTCCATTTGAACTTGTTCTCATCCAACTACTACTCCAAGGATTGGAATTTCTTTCATATTGAAATTGTATCTTGACCATTTGAAACACAGATTATGTTTCCCTGCTATTTTCAAAAATCAAACTGTCTATTCTTCTAGTTCCTTCATTGTCTTTGCTGGAATCACAAATTTGTCCATATAGTTGGCCAGTACTCCTTCATGTAACAATTCTTGAAAGATGTTATTTATCATTCTTTGAAACATTCTCAGTGAATTACACAATCCAAAATACATAACTTGAGGTTTGAATAGGCCCCTTATCACAAATGAACTACTCATTAGTTGTGATACTTGAACTTAATGATATTTCAGAGATTTAGTATAAGGAGATAATGATAATAGGTGATGAGTAGTATCAACAGGAATAATTGATGTAAATTGATGTTGTTAAGTCTAAGATCTAATCCTCAAACACAGAAGTATATATACAAAAGAGTGATGGTCTATACACAAGCTGTTGCCATCACATGATCAAAACTTGTACCTGATGGGAGCTGTTATCTATCATAGCAGCTGTCAGACTAATTTTAGAAGGTAATTAATTATGTTACTATATTGATATGCTTGTATCTCTATGAATATTTATTGTTATAATCATATATCATTGAAAATAGTTTGATGAGTGCTTTCCAATGCAAGTTTAATTGTGTGAATTTATCTAGTCATTCATGAGATATTAGCAAACAAAGATTTTACAGTTACTGATGACCTGATATCCTGGTTGTTTGTTGTTGCTTTTGTATATCCCACATATGTACAGATAGCCCTCATTTAGAGCTTTACAATACAACTTAGTTTGTGAAAATTGGTCTACAACTAGTAGAGATACAAGTTGAATGAAGTTTGTGACACTCCTGTTTGTTAAGAAAGCTGCCTTCTATTCATCTTCTTTCTTGATCCATACATTGTTATATCTCTAAATAGGATCTAACTTATTGAAGTATTTAGCTTGTTTAAACTTGTGTCAGATGTGGTTCACACTGGGGTGGAAGTTCATAGAATGGACTAGAAGTATCTCTGCCATAGAAGACAGAATACCCAGATGGTTGCAGCACTGCCATAAGACATGTTGCAAGAAAGGTGAGCTTGTATGTTTTGGGAGATGATTTTACCACAGAGATGTAGTTTCTGGATGGGTAGACTTGCATATGACAGTATCCCCCTCTTAGGACTGAGCCTTTGAAGTCCTATTGGGTTTTTCCAAAAAAATCCCATGATGGTACCTGGATCAATAATACATAAATAAAAAAGAAAGTTTGTTGCTCTTGTTTCTATATTATTATGTCTTCTCCTGCCTACTCTGACATTTCACAATATGACACTGAGATCCTCGAAAAGTAGTGGCAAGATATGCAACAGAGATATAAGGAGTAGCAGCAGTTCCTGATCCAACTGGAAGAAACAGTGAAGTTACATCAGGCTGAGTGTGCAGCTCAGAAGGCTAGGAGGGAAGCAGAGAAGAAGGCCTAGAAGGAAGCTGAGAGGCAGAGAGTTGCAGAGGAAGAGAAGGATGGTGGAATACCTCCAACTGCTCTGGGATAAGGTGTTAAAGGAAGAGGCTGCCCTATTGGAGGGGGCTGAATGATCTCAGGTCACAGGATCTAAGTGCAAGGACATCGCTGCCAGAGACAAGGAAAGGCAACGGCTCTTTAAGAAGGCTAGAGGGAAGCAACCAGAAAAGTATCATGGGGGTACCACAGTGAAGATAAGGGGTGCTAACCCCTGTGAGAAGTGTGTGAGCACCAGGCAATTCTGCCTGGTGTACCCCTCAAGGTGAGTAATTTTCATTATACTTATTATTTTTTTAATAATTTTCTCTTTCATAGCCGATCCTTTACATGTGCCAGGTGCATTACTCTCAAGCAGAGGTATGTACCTCACACCAACAACAACGCCCCGGCCATAATCCCCACTTATGACAGAGTTCTAAGTGCCATCAAAAAGGCACTCCAGGAACTCATGGAGAAGTACCAAGGAGTTGGAAAGTCCCTCCAGAACTTGGTGGAGGGCTAAGAGAGGAACATGGCCCAGTTGGAGAGGATTGGGATTGCAATGGAGTGGAGATAGAACTTGGAAGGAAAGGAGAAGAGTAGAGATGACACAGAGGGGTCCAAGGATGGCCCCAGAGAAAGTCAGGAAGAAGGGACTCTGTTATCTGCCTCTTGTTAGTATAGTGGTTTTGTTTTTTCTTTAATAGAATTTTTTATTTTTCTGTGAATTAAATGTGTAAATAAGAAAAGCAAGAATTAAAATGAAAAGAAGTTTGAAGTTTTGAGAAGAAACCCCAAAAAATGCATGGAAGCTGAGGGTTAATGAAAATAAG